>OLGZ01000830.1_pt1 | contig 21443 bp, 27 predicted proteins | sample 1605981 | NCBI WGS metagenome assembly OLGZ01 (sample SAMN03283291) | human gut metagenome | biome: human-associated habitat; material: feces | host: Homo sapiens | place: Peru | collected 2012 | reverse complement strand
TGACTGCCCGGGAAGATAGGTAATGCCAACACAAAGAGAAGAACCAGTCGAAAGACTGGTTCTTTTTTGCGCATATTCGGATTCTGCCGGAAACACTCCACCGGAGTGTTTCTGCGACAGGACAATTCGTTGGCCTACCCAGGAAGATAGGGAGTTCCAACATGAACTGAAAAGATCAGACTTTGCGGGTAAAGAACGAAAAAGCAACCGTATTTGGGCGAGTACGGTTGCTTTTTCATTAGGAAGGAAATATAGGACATCTATCATGAGCCTTATTATATCGGTTCGGGCGAAAAACGGAAGCCCCCATGGGGGATATGATTTTTGAGTGAATGCGTTCCTTGCTGGGGGATAGATGCCTGCATTTCGTGAAATGCAACAAATTTTCTATAAAGCGGGTCAAATCGCAGGGGCAATTTCCCGGCTAAGACAGGAAATTATTATACAAATTCCACAAATTAACCCCACCTAGGGGATGTTTGACGCGGGAAATTGCATCCCCCGCCGGGGGTTGCGGGGAGGGCTGGATCGTCCTATAATGCCAAGTATCGGAGCAAGGAAATGGGTTCCGAAGATGAAAGGAGTAATGATCTATGGCATGTTTTCTGGTTCCTGCTGCGGAGGCAGTTGTTACCTCTGTGGCAACAAAGGTTATGAAAAAGGATGAAAAGGCTTCTGAGATGAAAATCTCCTGGGCACACAAGCTGTGCACTCTGAGCAAGATGCTGTGGGGCGGCTGCGTTCTGCTGTGCTACGAGCACCTTTGGCATGGAGAGGTGGTGCCGTTCTTCCCATTCCTAACGGCCATGAACGACCCGGCAGATACGCAGGTGATGCTGCACGAGATGGCCACTGTGGGCAGCTCCATGGCGGTATTTCCGACCGTTGTGTGGGCCGTTGGCTGCGTTGCTGCGGAGAAGATTGTAAGCCGTCCTGCCATCCAGCAGGCGCATATCTGACAGACGAGGAGGAATCGGTATGACGCTTCTTACTTGCCTGTTTGCCGCAATCGCCGTTACGATTTTGTGGTACAAGGGTGCCCCCGAAAACAAGATGAAGCTCCATGTGCCCTGCTACCTGTTCTGGGGTGCTTCTCTGATGTGGTTCATCGATGCCTGCTTCGAATACGCCGAGCTGGGTGCGGAGTATTTTACCCCTGCCGCAGAGGATATCCTCAATGACTTCTATTTGGGCCTGTCCGTTGTTGCGTTGGGGCTGGTTATTTGGCTGATCTATCTGGTTGTGAAAGATCCTGAGGGAAAAGTCAAGGCAGTTCTTACCCGAAAAAAGTAATTTTATTTCAGCGGCTCTTCGGAGTCGCTGAAGCTTTCTTTCCTGCAAAATACGCTCTTCAATCAATTTCATCCCCCATGGGGGCTTGTGGAACGCAGGTATATATGATAGGATTTTCGAAACAGAGATGGGAGGAATCGCCATGGCAGAATATTCGGAACCCCCTGACCACGCATATTGTCACGCCCATGGTATCGCCCACTCCCATAGCCATGTCCACGAAAACCAGAAGGCGGTGCTGAACCGGCTGTCCCGGGCCTTGGGTCATCTGGAAAAGGTAAAACGGATGGTGGAGGAGGGGCAGGACTGCTCACAGGTATTGGTTCAGCTGGCGGCGGTTCGCTCCGCACTGGACAGCACCGGCAAGGTTATCCTAAAGGATCATCTGCGCCATTGTATCGTAGATGCAGTGGCTGAGGGGGATGTGGATGCCATTGATACCCTTTGCGAGGCCGTTGACAAATTTATGAAATGATCTTTTAACCGGAGGATGCGTAATGATCGATCAGAACTTCAACCCATGGAAACACTTTGACAATTACCATGAGCAGATGTTTGACGACAAATCCAGCGATTTGCAGCAGTGGCCCATTAAGCTGTGGAAGGTGCCGGTGGTGTCGCCCTACTTTCACCACGCACATCTGCTGATTGCGGCAGACTGCACCGCTTTTTCCTGTCCCACCTTTCATGACAAGCTGTCGAAGGGGAAAGTGACTTTGATCTGCTGCCCGGAGTCCGATTTTGATATTGCAACACGCTTGGGGGATATTTTCTCCAACAATGAAATTGCCAGCGTCACCGTGGTAAAGATGGAAAAGTCCTGCTGCGCAGACCTGGCCACATTAGTATTTCAGGCGGCCAAGATGAGCCGCCTACCTGTTCGGGTTCAGGTGACCAATCTGTTTGTGGAAGCGGAAGATGTAACGGAGTGAGAATAGCTATCCATATGAGCATCACCTACGCCCAAGTTGGCGACTACCTGCTTCCCATCCTCGTTCTCCCCCAAAAAGCCCCATGGTAGGTCGCTGGGGAATGCTGCGGCACAGCGATCTTCGGAACCACCGGGAGGGAACCTATACTGGAATGCTCATGAAAGGTACGCTGAATGCACGCCTGGAAGAAGTTAATCGACAAGCCAATGAGATGGTGCTACAGCTTATTTCTCAGCTGGCACAGCAGGAGGAAGTTACTGAACAGCTAAAAGCGAAAACCAGCTGGAATGGGTTCGGAAAATGAACAGCATTCGGAATTGCGCTGATGAAGTTGTTTTGCATGACCTGATTTACATCTAAGCCATCGAAGAACTGTATCACCGGGTACTACATAAACCAGTGCCCGGTGATTTTTTCAAAAAAATATAAAATTACCGCAAATTTCAAGTGCAAGTTGGACACCCTTTGGCAGAAAGAGGCTTACGCAGCCGCTCGGGCTGCGTAAACAGTATCCAGGAAAGCCCCAAACAGTTCCTCCGGCGTGCAGTATCCCAGATTTCTGTGGGGCAGACTGCTGAGCGCATCAGCGACCCAGAGAATCTCCTTATCTGAGAAGCTCTCAATGGAGATTCCTTTGGGGACATATCGACGGAGCATACCGTTTCCCCCATTCCACTTCTTTGACATCCAATAGGCGTTCTGTAAGCAATGCAATGGTTCGCAATGGCAGCCGATTATTTTTCCGTTGTGACATCCACAACGGTCAGTGTATCATCCTTGACCCGGAACCGCACATTCCAGCCGCCGAAGGTCAGGCCGTAGACCCGTTCCGGGTCTGCCTGATAGGAGGGACGGGGGTCGTGGGACAGCACGCCGATGAGCGCGTCCCGCTTGTTCTCCGGTATCCTTTCCAGAAGGGAAGAGGGAAAGTCAACCGTCAGTAAAAAGTCTCCGGCACCCTGGGTGAAGCCTCCCAGAGCATCGGGCTTGGCATCGCTATAGGGAATGTAGGGCTTGATGTCGAAAATCGGCGTGCCGTCCATCAGATCGGCCCCGCCCACATGGAGGACAGCGCCATACTCCCGGGTTTCCTCCACGCCCAGCAGCCGGACGCAGGACAGCCCCAGATTGTTGGGACGGAAGGGGGAACGGGTGGCAAAGACCCCCATCCGAACGTTGCCCCCCAGACGCGGGGGTCGGACGGTAGGGGACCAGCCTTGGCGTACAGCCTGGGAGAACTGCCAGATGAGCCACAGATGGGAAAAGCCCTCGATGCCCCGCAGAGCATCGGCGTTCCGGAATTCCGGCTCAAAGACAATGGTGGATTCCAGGGCGTCCACCAGGCCGCTTTGCCTAGGGATGCCGAATTTGGTGGGAAAATCGCTTTTCATCCGGGCAATGGCCTGAATACTTGCTTCCATTTAAGAGAACCTCCTTCGCATGGCAAAGGTAAGGGCGAAGAGAATCGCCAGCAGCAGGCTGACGGCGGCTCCCGCCGAGCAGCCCAAGTAATAGGAAACGGTCAGGCCGCCCAGCCCGGCGATCAGGGCAAAGAGCACGGAAAAGCCGTGGTACTGCCGCAGATTCCGGGAAATGTTCCGGGCGGAGGCCCCGGGCAGCACCATCAGGGAATTGAGAATCAGAAGGCCAACACTGGAAATGCTGAGCGTCACCACCACCGCAATGGCCACGGTGAAGAGCGTCTGGGATTTCCCCACGCTGATGCCCCGGGAGGCGGCCAGCTGGGGGTGAATGGCCGTCAGGGTCAACCGGTTGGCGTAGATCAGCCAGAAAAGAGCCACTGCCAGCAGAACCAGAGCCAGCATTCCGATTTCCGCCGGAGTGACGGAGAGCACATCGCCGATGAGATATTTATTGTATTTGGTGAAGCTGCCGCCGCCCAGAGTTGCCACAAAAATCCCCAGAGCTACCGCCGTGCTGGAAAATACGCCGATGAGGGTGTCTGCCGCCTGATTGGAGCGGCTGCGCACATAGGAAAACACCAGGGCGAAGCAAACGCTGAAGCCCACCGCCGCCCAGGTGGGGGCAGCCAGGCCGCAGATGGCTCCGATGGCAATGCCGGTAAAGGCCGAGTGACCCAGGGCATCGGAGAAGAAGCTCATCCGGCCGGTGACGATCATAGTGGACAGGAGGCCGAACAGCGGCGCCATGAGCAGCATGGCGAGAAAGGCGTTTTTCATAAAGTCCCAGTGGAGCATTTCCAGGGGGAGCAGGTCACAGAGGCTGTACCAAAGGCTCATAAGCTTCCTCCTTTCATGTGGAAGGCCTGGGCGAATTCCGGGGAGCTCAGAACCTCCTGGGCGGTGCCCTGAATTTTCACGCCCCGATCAATGAGCACCACCTGATTGGCGTACCTTGGGAGCATGGAAAAGTCGTGGGTGGTCATAAGAATGGACAGGTCGTAGGTCTTTCGAATTTCGTCCAGCATGTCCATCAGGGTCTCCATGCCCTCCACATCCACGCCGGAGAGCGGCTCGTCCAGAATCAGAATGTTGGGCATAGGCTCCAGAGCCAGAGCCAGCAGCACCCGCTGCAATTCACCGCCGGACAGAGTGCCGATTCGCTTGTCCATTAAATCTTCTCCGTGAACCCGCTCCAGGCATTCCTTCACCAGAGTGCGCATGGACTTGCCCAGGCCTAAAAAGGCAGGCCGTTTGCCCAGGCAGCAGGCAAAAAGATCAGATACGCTCACCGGGTCGCTGGGATCGAAGGCCGGGCTCTGGGGCACATAGCCGATCCGGGGCTTTTTGCTCCGTTGACCCGGCTGGGAAAAGGCAATGACACCCTCATATTCCCGCTGACCCAGAATGGCCTTCAGGAAGGTGGATTTGCCGGCCCCGTTGGGGCCAATCAGAGCCAGAAGCTCCCCGCAGTGGACGTGAAGATTTACGTCCGACAGAATCGGCTCGTTTCCGATTGTTACCGTTAAATTTTCCACCCGCAGGCAGCAGGAGTGCCCGCAGGAGCCGCCGTGAATGTCCAGATTCATCCCAATGCCTCCCGGATTGTGTCAATGTTGTGATACATGGCCTCAAAATAGCTATCCCCGGACATGGCCATATCCAGAGCGTAAACCTTGCAGCCCGTTTCCCGGGCGATTACCTGCGCCGCGGAATCGCTGCCGCTGACCTCGGTGAAGATGGCGGGAAGGTTATGATCCCGCACTAGCTCCGTCAGGTGAATCAGGTCTTTCGCCGATGCCTCGCTGCCGGATTCCTCTTCGACGGATTCCAGAATGGTTAGATGAAAGGCTTGGGCGAAATAGGAAAAGCCGTCGTGGAAGGGAATCAGCTCCCGGCATTGCAGGCCGGACAGTTGTTCCTCGCCATAGCTTTGCAGGTCTTCCAGCTGAGAAAGCAGGTCTTCCAGATTGACTCGGAAAGTATCTTCATAGTCCGGATACTGCCGGGAAAGACCGTCACAGATGTTTTGCGCCATAACCTGGGCATTTTCCGGGGAAAGCCAGATGTGAGGATCCTCCTCGTGATGGTGACCGTCCTCCTCATGGTGGTGACCGTCCTCCTCGTGGTGGTGCTCCTCTTCCTCGTGCGCTTCGTCACTGTGCAGAAGGGAGATTCCCTGGGATGCGTCGATGGTGGGCACGTCCAGGAGCAAATCGTCCAGGAAGTCCTCCAGACCGGCTCCGGAGATGACCACCACCTGGGCGGCCTCCGCGGCCTTGACCTGACGGACGTTCAGAGAGTAGTCGTGCAGGCAGCTGACCTGCTCCGTCACCAGCCGGGTTACGGCGAGCGGCGTGCCCTGGCACAGCCGGGAGGTAAAATCCCAGACGGGCAGGGTAGTGGCGGCGATGGGGGCGTAGTCCGCTTTCGGAGCGCAGCCGCAAAGCAATGCCGCCGCCAGAGCCGCTGTCAGTATGATTTTCCAAAACTTCATGGGGCAAAAATCCTTTCCGGATAGGCGTATACCATTTTTATTCTACCATAGCTGTCAAGAAAAAAGGAAGCCTGCACAGCAGACTTCCTTCTCGCTATGTATGGAAACTCAGTGGTTCTCCACCCATTCCTTGACCTTGGTCTTGGCAAGTCTCTGGATATCCTCGGTAGGATACTTGGAGGTCTCGCCGCCGATGCCGTACACAAAGTACAGACCTTCGGGAGTCTGGAACAGATCCTCCTCATAGCCGGCGGGATCGCCCAGGTTGCCGCTGGTGAACTTATGAACCAGGGTAGCAGTCTCGGTGTCGTACTCCTTCTTGCAGATGATCTTCTTCATGGAATGAACCTCCTTTCATGAGTAATCATCGGGATACCTGTAATTATACACTAATTTGTCCGGAAATCAATAGCGAAAAAAGAAAAATCAGAACCTTTTTCCAAAAATTGGTTGATGTCTCAATTGGAAACCCTGACTAAGCCGGGAAAGAGTGTGCAAGATGCACAAAGAAATAAGACGGTTTTATCCCTTTGGTCGTTGTGCTTTGGACAAAAAGATGGTATGATAACAAAAAGGAGGGAATGAAAATGCGGGATTTTCCAGTATTTGACACGGAAACCGGGGTATCCAGCCTGATTCTGAAGGAGGTTCCCTATCGGAAAACGGCCTACATTCATATCCGGGATGTGGAGCCTGGGGGACTGGATGCTCATCTTCGGGAGTGTGTGGGCTTCTGCCGGGCGGTGGGAGCGGAGCGGATTTTCGCCGCGGGACATGAGGCACTGACGATCTATCCCCTGTATACCGCCGTGGTGGAAATGACCGGCAGGCCCAGCTTCGAGGAAGGGGAGCTTGCGAATCTTTTCCCGGTAACGGAGCCGACTGTATCCCGGTGGCGGGAGCTCTACAATGAACGGATGGCAGGCGTAGACAATGCGGGGACGCTGGAGGCTCGGCAGGAGCCGGAGATTCTTTCCGGCGGCACCTACTTCGTCCACGACGGCGGAGAGCTGCTGGGCATCGGCTGGCTGGAGGAGGGGCTTCTGCGAGCCATGGCCTCGGTGAAGCCTGGGGCAGGAGAGCGGGTGATGCGAACCCTGCTGTCGGCCTGTTCTGGCGAAACCCTCCGGCTGGAGGTGGCTTCTACCAATGAGAAGGCATTGCGGCTGTACAAGCGGTTGGGTTTTTTCCCCACCCGGGAGATTATCCGCTGGTACCGGGTAGGATAAAAAAGACCAGGTGTTCCGGAAAAATACTTGACATGCCGCCTGGGCTGTGCTATAATGCCCAAGGTCAAGGGAAATGCCTTGACATAAGGAGGTTCCCATGGACGCGCTGGAGATGACGCTGCTGCTGGATTATTACGGCGGTATGCTTACGGACAAGCAGAGAGACTGCTTCGACATGCGTCACAATCAGGACCTTTCCCTGGGAGAAATCGGGGAGGCACTGGGCGTCAGCCGCCAGGCGGTGTGCGACAACCTGACCCGGACGGAAGCTTTGCTTCGCCGGATGGAGGAAAATATCGGCTGTGTCCGCAGAGACAGGGCAGTCCGCAAGGCCGCCCAGGAGATTCTCGCAGCGGCAGAAAAGCTGAAAGCCTCCCAAGAACCCGAGACGGTCAGCCTTGCCAGGCAGATTATGACCGCTGCCCAGACACTGAAGGAGTAAGCTATGGCGTTTGAAGGCTTAACGGAAAAAATCTCAGCCACCTTCAAGAAGCTTCGCGGCAAGGGCCGTCTGAAGGAAGCGGATGTGAAGGAGGCTATGCGGGAGATCCGCATGGCGCTGCTGGAAGCGGACGTGAGCTATAAGGTGGTCAAGGACTTCACCAAGACGGTCACGGAACGCTGCGTCGGCGCCGATGTGCTGGAATCTCTCACCCCTGCCCAGATGATCGTAAAGATCGTCAACGAGGAGCTGTGCAAGCTCATGGGCAGCGACACCAAGCATTTGAATATCAATCCCAACGGCCCCACGGTGATTATGCTGGTGGGTCTGCAGGGCGCGGGCAAAACCACCAACGGCTCCAAGCTGGCGGGGCTTCAGAAGCGGCAGGGAAGAAACCCCTTACTCGTTGCCTGCGATATCTACCGTCCCGCGGCCATCCAGCAGCTGAAGGTCTGCGGCGAGAAGCTGGGCGTTCCCGTTTTCGAGAAGGGCTCTCAGGATCCTGTCAAAACCGCCAAAGAAGCGGTGCTCTACGCCCGTCAGCGGGGCTACGACATGGTGTTCCTGGACACCGCCGGTCGGCTCCATGTGGACGAGGCGCTGATGAATGAGCTGAAAAACATCAAGGCCGCCGTGAAGCCCGACGAAATCATGCTGGTTGTGGATGCCATGACCGGCCAGGACGCGGTGAACGCGGCTCAGAGCTTTAACGAGTGGCTGGACATCGACTCCGTCATGCTCTCCAAGCTGGACGGCGACGCCAGAGGCGGCGCGGCTCTGTCCGTTAAGGCCATTACCGGCAAGCCCATCAAGTTCGCCGGTATCGGCGAAAAGCTGGAGGACATTGAGCCCTTCCATCCCGACCGGATGGCAAACCGGATTCTGGGGATGGGCGATGTGCTCAGCCTGATTGAGAAGGCGGAAAAGGCCTACGATGCCAAAAAAGCCGCCGAGATGGAGAAAAAGCTCAAGACCAATAAATTCACCCTTCAGGATTTCTACGACCAGATGGTGCAGATGAAGTCCATGGGTTCCATGGAAGATATCTTAGCCCAGATGCCCGGCGGTGCTAACCTGAAGGGCGTAAAGCTGGATGAGAAGGCCATGGCTCACACCGAGGCCATTATCCTTTCCATGACCCCCAAGGAGCGGGAAAAGCCCGAGATCATCGGAGCCAGCCGGAAAAAGCGGATCGCCGCCGGAGCCGGCGTTCGGGTGGAGGATGTGAACAAGCTTCTGAAATCCTTCGAGCAGATGCGAAAGCTCATCAAGCAGTTCTCCGGCCCCGGTGCCGGAAAGAAGCTCAAGCGCATGGGTCGGTTCGGCGGCCTGGGCGGCGGCTTCCCCGGGTTCTAAGCCCCGGAATTCTATCGTTCGCTGAAAGCAAATTGCTTTGCGATATATATTTTTACAATCATTTTGGAGGTGAACTCTCATGGTTAAGATCAGACTGAGAAGAATGGGTGCCAAGAAGGCTCCTTACTACCGTATCGTTGTGGCGGATTCCCGTTCTCCCCGCGATGGCCGCTGCATTGAGGAAATCGGCACTTACAATCCCCTGACCCAGCCCGCTACCATCACCGTGGACGCTGAGAAGGCGCAGAACTGGATCAAGAATGGCGCACAGCCCACCGACACCGTCCGTGGCCTGCTGAAGAGTGCTGGCGTTCTGTAAGATCCCAAAGGAGAATCCCGAATGAAAGAACTTTTGCTGTACATGGCAAAAAATCTGGTGGATGATCCTGAGGCAGTCACCGTAACCGAAATCGATGGCGAGGACGGCAAGGTGCTGGAGCTGCGTGTTGCCGAAGGCGACATGGGCAAGGTGATCGGCCGCCAGGGACGGATCGCAAAAGAGATCCGTACCATCATTAAGACTGTAGCCCAGCGCACTGGCGAGAAGGTCACGGTCGAAATCGTGGATTAAAGCGAGGATGCGTGACGTATGTCACGCATTTTTCGTCTCTCTTGTTGGGGAAACTCTGATGAAACCGTCTGCGGCTGAGCGGCGGGCCTTTTGCTCCCTGGCGGCGGTACGAAAAATGGGAAATACATCCAGTATTCCCACATTTTCCGTACCTTGCCAGAAAACAAAATTCCTCGTCGTCAGCTCTTGCCGGTTTCATCAGAGCTTCCCCGAGCGCAAATCCAGCTACCTATTAGGAGAATCGAACATGAAACTGAAATTTATTGAGGCCGGCGAGATCGTCAACACCCACGGTATCCGTGGGGAGGTGAAGGTGCTGTGTTGGCTGGATGATCCGGAAATGCTCTGCGAATTTGACCGCTGCCGCATCGGCGGCCAGGAATATCGCATGGACACCGTCCGGGCTCACAAGACCTGCAACCTGGTGAAGCTTTCCGGAGTGGATACCCCGGAGGAAGCCATGAAGCTCCGGGGGAAGGTGCTGGAGCTGTACCGGGAGGATATTGACGATGCGGTGATCTTCGCCGCCGAGCTCATCGGCATGACGGTGCTTGCGGACGGTAATCCCATCGGCACCATCCGGGAGGTGCTGGACTACCCGGGCAACAGCGTCTATGTGGTGCGGGGGGAGTATGAGTATCTGATTCCCGCGGTGAAGCAGTTCATTCTGTCTACGGACATGGAGAAAAACGAGATGCGGGTGCGCCTGCTGGAAGGAATGCGCAGCGATGAGAATTGACATCCTGACCCTGTTTCCGGAGACTCTGGGAGATGTGCTGTCCGAGAGCATCCTGGGTCGCGCCCAGGAGCGGGGCTATATTTCCATCGATACCCACCAGATTCGGGACTACACGGCAAACAAGCAGAATCAGGTGGACGATTATCCCTACGGCGGCGGTCGGGGAGCCGTCATGGCGGCAGATCCCCTCTATCGTTGCTGGGAGGCGGTGTGCGATGAGGCCGGGGGAGCGGTGCACACCGTTTACCTGTCTCCCTGCGGCCATACCTTCTGCCAGGCAGATGCCATCCGGCTGAGCAAGCTGGATAACCTGATTCTGGTCTGCGGCCACTATGAGGGCATTGACCAGCGGTTTATCGACGAATGCGTGGACGAGGAAATTTCCCTGGGGGACTTTGTCCTCACCGGCGGGGAGATCGCCGCCATGGCAGTGACCGACGCAGTGTGCCGGATGGTGCCGGGGGTTCTGGCAGACCCGGAGTGCTTTGAAGAGGAAAGCCACTTTGGTGGTCTTCTGGAATATCCCCAGTATACCCGCCCGGCGGTGTGGCACGGCAGAGCCATTCCGGAGATTCTCACCTCCGGCAATCACGAGAAGGTGCGCCAGTGGCGCAGAAAGCAGTCCCTGCGGCGCACCCGCAGCCGCAGGCCGGATATGTATGAAAAGCTGGACTTGTCCTCCAAGCAGGACAAGAAACTTCTGAAGGAAATGGAAGCGGAGGATGCCGCGGATAAGGGGTAGAAGAAAATGGAGAAGCTGATTACTGTGGCTCAGGTCATCGTACCGATTTTCGTTACGGTGCTGCTGGGTGTGCTGGCAAGACGGAAGAGCACGTTTTCTCAGGAACAGGTGGACGGCCTGAACCGGTTCGTGGTAAAATATGGTATGCCCTGCATCATATTTCGCTCCTGTCTGACAGCGGACATGGGAGCGGAGTCCCTGAGCAGCATGGCAATGGTTTTGGCCGCCAGCCTGATTTCCACGGTGGCTGCCATGACGGTGCTGAAAAAGCGGTATTCCTATCATAACCTTCCTATGCTCTTTGTGGCAAAGGAAAGCGGAATGCTGGGCATTCCCTTGTACATGATTTTGTTCGGCGCGGATCAGGCCTTCCGGATGGGGGTGCTTGACCTTGCCCAGGCACCTACTGCCTATGTAATCATTGCCCTGCTGACTGCCGACGCCGGGGAGAATCCCACCCCGGGGCGTATTCTCAAGAGTATTTTTGCCTCGCCCATGGTGAAGATGTGTCTTCTGGGTCTGTTCATGAATCTGTCCGGGATAGGCCGGTGGCTGGACGGCCTGGGTGTCCTGGGACTTCTTACGGAAACCACGGGCTTTCTCATCCAGCCGGTAAGCGCACTGATCATCTTCTATGTGGGCTACAATTTCTCTCTGGATTCCCAGAACTACAAAGGGGTGCTGGAGGTTACGGGCATTCTGCTGGGGCTGTATGTCCTGTTCGGCATTGCCATGCAGGGAATGCTGACCCTGGTTCCCAATGTGGACGCGGCCACCCGCTGGGCGGCTGTGCTGTACTGCGTGCTGCCTGCCAGCTACCTGGCTCCCGGCATGGGAAGAAATCCCAGGGATTACACCCTGGCATCCGGGGTCTGCTCAGTGATGACGGTGGTGTGCCTGGTGGCATTCTGCGTTATGGCGGCCATTGTGGCGTGAGTGGTTCTGTTTTCAAAATTACATAAGCGCATCCCGCACAATTGGGCAGATATCTGCCGGATTGTGCGGGATTTTTCGCATTTTCGAAGAAAAACCGAAAACGCATTGCTTTTCGTTGACGAATTCGCCTTTTCGCAAATCTGCACGATTCCGGACGTGCTATTTTCCTGAAATTTGTCTTGAAAAAACCAGGGAGTTAGTTGACGCTAACTGCGAAATATGATATACTCGCATTACCCAAAGGAGAAGAGGCGATAGCGTGTTTTTGCAGATACGGGATATCCAGAAGAGCTTCGGACAGAACGACAGCCGGGTTCAGGTGCTCAAAGGCGTGAATATGCAGGTGGACAAGGGAGATTTCTGCGTGCTCCTGGGCCCCAGCGGCAGCGGTAAAAGCACCCTGCTGAACATCATCGGCGGCATTGATACGGCGGATGCCGGGGAAATCACCATCGGCAGCACCAAACTCGGGAAAATGAGTCCAAAGAAGCTGGTTTCCTACCGGCGCAATCATTTAGGCTACGTCTTTCAGATGTACAATCTGATTCCCAACCTGACGGTTCGGGAGAACATCGAGGTGGGAGCCTACCTGAGCAAGAAGCCTTTGGATGTGGACGAGCTGCTGAACACCCTGGGTCTGTGGGAGCATCGGAACAAGCTTCCCAATCAGCTCTCCGGCGGCCAGCAGCAGCGCACCGCCATCGGCCGGGCCATCGTGAAAAATCCGGATATTCTCCTGTGTGATGAGCCTACCGGCGCTCTGGACTACCAGACCAGCAAAGAAATTCTGAAGCTCATCGAAACCGTGAATCACAAATACGGCTGCACCGTTATCATGGTGACCCACAACGACGCCATCCGACTGATGGCCACTCTGGTGGTGAAATTCCGGGACGGGGTCGTGCGCAAGGCCTACCGCAACGAGGCCCCTGTGGGCGCGGAGGAACTGGAATGGTAAAGAATCCTCTTCGTAAGCGGATTTTCCGGGAGCTGCGCGGCGAGGCAGGAAAATACATCGTGATTTTTCTGCTGCTGGCCATGACCATCTCCCTGGTCTCCGGCTTTCTGGTGGCCGACGGCAGCATGATCGCCGCCTACAACGAAAGCTTCGAAAAGTATCATGTAGAATACGGCAATTTCCGGGTGGAAAAGAAGCTGAACAAGGCGCAGCTCAAGTACATCAGCCAGGTGGGCATTTCCCTGTACGATAACTTCTATGTGGAGGAGCCTCTGGATAACGGCACGACTGTGCGGATTTTTCAGAACCGGCAGCAGGTGAACCTTCCCTGCCTTATGTCCGGCAGTCTGCCCCAGGGCAGGGGAGAAATTGCCATCGACCGGATGTATGCGGAAAATAACGGCCTTGCCGTCGGCGACCGACTAACTTGCGGAGATAGGAGCTGGATCGTTTCCGGCCTCATTGCCCTGCCGGACTACAGCGCCCTGTTCCAGGACAACAACGACACCATGTTCGACTCCCTTCTGTTCGGCGTTGCCGTTGTGTCCCAGGAGGACTTTTCCGATTTTGGCAAGGATACGCTTTTCTATTGCTACAGCTGGCTCTACGATACTCCACCGGCAGATGAAAAGCAGGAAAAGGACATGGCAGAGGACGTAATGACGACGGTGAACCAGGAGGCCAGTCTTGAGAGCTTCGTGCCCCGGTATCTGAACCAGGCCATCCGCTTTACCGGCGACGACATGGGCGGCGACAGAGCCATGATTATCATGTTCTTATATATCGTCATTGCTATCATGGCTTTCGTGTTCTCCGTAACCATCGGGGCAACCATTACCAAGGAGGCCAACGTCATCGGCACGCTCCTTGCCAGCGGCTATACGAAAAGCGAGCTGGTTCGCCACTATATGACTACCCCCATTCTGGTGTGCCTTATCAGCGCGCTGGTGGGCAACGTCCTGGGCTATACGGTTCTGAAAAACGTCTGCGCCGGAATGTATTACGGCAGCTACAGCCTGCCTACCTATGTGACCATCTGGAACGGGGAGGCGTTTCTGTTGACGACCGTGGTGCCGGTGCTGATGATGACCGCCATCACCTGGTGGACATTGCGGAAAAAGCTCAGTCTGTCGCCTCTCAAATTTCTTCGGCGGGATCTGCGGAAGAATCCGAGAAGCCGGGTGTTCCCCCTGCCGAAGGCACTGCCGTTTCTGGCTTGCTTCCAGCTGCGGGTGATTTTTCAGAACCTGGGCAGCTATGTGATTTTGTTCGTGGGCATTCTGTTTGCCAACCTTCTTCTCATGTTCGGCCTGCTGTTTCCCAGTGCCATGCAGCACTATCAGGACACCATGCCGGATAACATGCTCTCCCAGTATACCACCATGCTCTCCGTTCCTGCCAACGCCGTCAACGAGAAGCGAAAGCTCCAAAGCCTCATTCACATGATGGAGTTCCAGAACGACGCGCAGACGGAGCAGGCCGGGGCGGAGAAATTCAGTGCCTACAGTCTCATGACCCTGCCCGGCAAATACAAAAGCGAAAGCGTTACCCTCTACGGCGTGGAGCCGGACAGTGCCTATATCAAGGGGGACTTTTCCAAAGACACGGTGCTGATGTCCACCGCCTACCGGGAGAAATTCGGAATTCAGGTAGGGGACAGGGTGACTTTGAAAGAGGAATATGAAGATACCACCTATTCCTTCACGGTGACCGGGGAGTACGATTACATCGGAGCCGTGGCGTTGTTCCTGCCCCGGCAGACCCTGAACGAGACCTTTGGCCTGGGAAAGAGCTACTTCTGCGGTTATTTTTCCGACGAGCCTATCGAGGATATCGACGAAAAATACATCGGCAGCGTCCTGGACGTGACGGCCATGACTAAGGTCAGCCGGCAGCTCATGCGCTCCATGGGAGACATGATGGATCTGGTGAACCTGTTCTCTGTGGGACTGTTTTTCGTGCTGGTGTACCTGCTCAGCAAGATGATTATCGAGAAAAACGCGGTGTCCATTTCCATGGTGAAAATCCTGGGCTATACCCGGCGGGAGATTTTTCTGCTGTACGTCCTGCCTACCACCCTGGTCACCGTTGGCTTTATCCTGCTGAGCCTGCCCATTGAGGGAAAGATCATGGACGTGCTGTTCCGGGAGGTCATGCTCACCTCCATGAGCGGCTGGATTCCCATGTATATTGCGCCGGGGCTTTACGAAAAAATGGCGGTGTACGGCTTTGCCGCCTACGCCGTGGTGGCGGTTATGGAGCTGCGGCGAATCGGAAAGATACCGGAATCGGAGGCGTTGAAATGCGTAGAATGAGAGTGATTGCGGCATTCCTTGCCGGGACATTGATAATCGGAAGCCTGACCCTTCCTGCCGGAGCGAAGACCGTTTCCCAGGAGGACTGGGACAAGCGGGAGAGCGTCCATGTGACGGCGGCTCCAACGGGCAAGGCCAAGGAGGTGGAGGTGGAGGTAATCCTCCGCCGGGATGGCACGGCTCCCATCCGGGACAAATCCACTCTGACGGACATCCGCAACACCGAGGGCGATGAGGAATATACCAAGCTCCCAGACGGCACCCTGTCCTGGGACAACCAGGGGGAGGACATCCACTATAAGGGCAACGCCGCGCCCGAGACGCTGCCCATGGAGATCACCGTTACCTATACCCTGGACGGGGCGGAGATTGCGCCGGAGGCACTGGCGGGGAAGTCCGGTCATCTTACCATGCGCTTTGACTACAAAAACCGGCTGGCTCGTACCGTGGAGGTAGACAAGAAGTCCTACACGGTGCCGGTGCCCCTGATGGCCATGACCCTGGTGCCTCTGGATGAGGATGTATTTTCCAATGTGAAGGTGACCAACGGAAAAATCCTCAGCCTGGACGACAGCGGCATGGCTCTGGGCATGGTGCTGCCAGGCTTCGGAAAAGTGCTGGATCTCAAATCCCTGAGCTATACCGAGGATGTGGATATTCCGGAGTACTTCGAAATTTCCGCGGACGTGAGAGATTTTACCCTGGATTTCACGGCGACTATCGTTTCTCCCGGATTGCTGGACGAGCTGGACGAGGAAGACCTGGATAAGAACGAGGAAATCAGCGGCACCAGCGATGACATTGACCGGGCTATCGATGCCATGTTCGATGGGGTGGATACCCTGAAAAGCGCAGTAGATCAGCTGGATCAGGGCATCGGCTCCATGGTGGCGGCTCTGAATACCGGCGTGGAGACCCTGTCCGCCCAGAGCGGGAATCTGAGCCGGCTTTATACCCAGTTCCTGGTGCTTCAGGACAATCCCGTCACGGAGGCGGACGAGTCCCTGTCCACGCTGGCCGGACGGGTGCAGGCAGCCCTGGATGCGGCGGTGGCGGCCGGGGACCCGGAGGCACAGACCCACCTGGAGGAAGCCCAGAAGCTGATCGCCCAGATTCTGGATTCCAACGGCGGATTGCTTGCCAAGATCATCGAGGAAAATCAGGTGGCCTCGGCCTACGTTTCCGGCGGCGCCGAGGGCGGCACGAAGCTAAAGGAAGCCATGCAGGAAATGCGCGAGGGCGTAGAGAAATTCCGCAGCGGCATTTCGGACTTCCGGGACAACGGCTCCGGCGATCTGAAAAAGCTCTCCAAGGACGCGGACAAGCTCCAGGAGATCATGGACACCCTGAAAGCCATGAAGCGGGTAGGGGAGGACTATACCAGCTTCTCCGGCCTGGCCGATGGCACCAAGGGCACCGTGTCCTTCCTGTACGAGACGGAAGAAATTAAAGACTAACAATAAGAATGTCATTGCGAGCCAGTGACCGATGTCACTGGTGTGGCAATCCCCCGGTAATTCCGAGAACCGCGAGAAAGCATCCATCCATCGTCAGAAGGAAAAAACTTTCTGTTTTGGTTCTCGGAAAATGGAAGGGGATTGCCACGCCAGTGTGAGCACTGGCTCGCAATGACAGTGTTCTTCGGACAAGTCTATTGAAAAGTTCAGCCCCCAATGCCAACTGGCATTGGGGGCCACATTTGTTATTTCGCGGACAAATCCACGCTTCTGCGAAGGAGCGACATAGGCGGCACAGCCTTCGGCAGCTGCAATGTAAACCGGGACTGAGGGGTTCTGACCTCGTCCAGAGGCATTCCGTCCGCATCCCGCATTCCCTGGGCAGTGACGGCAAAGGGCCGCAGATCCGGCCCGACCACTTCCAGAGCGTCTCCGGCGGAGAACTTATTGTTCAGGCTGCAAAGAGCCAGCCCATCTTCGCCGCATTCTTCCACACGCGCCACGATCTGCCACTGACGGATATACCGGGAATTTTCCACATACTGCCCGGGCTGACCGTAGTAGAAGCCGGTGGAGTAAATCCGGTGGGACACATGCTCCACCTCGTCCCGCCAGATGGGGTCTGTCTCCCGGCCTGCGGCTACGTCGTCGATGCAGTGGCGGTAGGCTCCGGTGACGATGGCGGCATAGTAGGCCGACTTTGCCCGTCCCTCGATTTTGATGCAGTCAATGCCCGCGTCCATCAGGTCTTTCAGATGGTCAATGGTGCACATATCCCGGGAATTGAGAATGTAAGTGCCTTTTTCGTCCTCGAAAACCGGGAAGTATTCTCCGGGTCGCTTTTCCTCCATCAGGGCGTACTGATACCGGCAGGGCTGGGCGCAGGCTCCCCGGTTGGAGTCCCGGCCGGTCATATAATTGCTCAGCAGACACCGGCCGGAATAGCTGACGCACATCGCCCCGTGACCGAAGGTCTCGATTTCCAGCCTTGGGTCAACCTTTTGACGGATGGTGCGAATTTCGTCCAAAGAGCATTCTCTGGCCAGCACCACCCGCGTTGCCCCCAGGTCAAACCAGCTCTGGGCGCATTCATAATTGGCGATGGACTGCTGGGTGGAAATGTGACGCTCACAGTGGGGCGCGTATTTTCCCGCCAGCATGAAAGCCCCTAAGTCCGCAACAATCAGGGCATCCACTCCGGCACTGTCCAGCTGCTCCAAGTAAGCGGGCAGCTGGGCGATTTCGTCGTTGCGGGGCATGGTGTTCACGGTGACGTGGCACTTGACCCCATGGTCATGGGCGTACCGGACAGCCTGGGGCAGCTCCTCCGGGGAAAAATTTCCCGCAAAGGAGCGCATTCCAAAGCTGGTACCTGCCAGATATACCGCATCCGCACCGTAGAGAACGGACATTTTCAGCCGTTCCATATCCCCGGCGGGGCTGAGCAGCTCTAATTTCCTCATTGACCCTCCGCATAGGCTGCCACATAACCGGAGTGCTCCTCGTAGGTGGTGGAGAAGGTGTGCATACCGGTACTGGGATTCAGCACATAGTAGTAATAGTTGTGGGAGGCGGGGTTCAGAGCCGCCTGCAAGCTGGAAAGACCCGGGTTGGAGATGGGCGTGGGGGTCAGACCAACATTTGTATAGGTGTTGTAGGGGCTGTCGATCTGCAAATCCTCCCGGGTCAGCTCGTTCTTGCCGTCCAGAGCATAGACGATGGAAGCGTCAATATTCAGGTAGGCAGGATTGTTGCCCCAGCGGAACAGACGGTTGTAGATGACGCCTGCAATGTTGGGAGCTTCGACAGGCGCCGCCGCTTCCTTTTCAATCATGGAGGCGATGATGGTGACTTCCTTCACGGTGTAGCCGCCGCCGGTGACCACGGTGGTATTCAGCTTTTCCAGCTGAGCCTTCATATCATCGTCAAAGCGGGTGTTGAAGTTGTCCAGCAGCTTCTCCAGCACCTCCCGGGGGGTAGAATTCCGGTAGAAATCGTAGGTATCCGGGAACAGGTAGCCTTCCAGGCAGTATTTCGCGCCCCGGTCTACATTTTCCAGGAACCAGTAGTCGTTCAGTTCTCCGCTGGCGGCGTAGTCCTCCAGATCCTGGGCGGTGCAGATTCGTTTTTCCTCCAGCAGATTGAAAATCTGACGGCAGGTGTAGCCTTCGGGAATCAGCACGCCCTTCACAACCGTTCGGGTGGAGCTGGCGGACATCATTTTCACCAGTGCGTGATAGTCGTACTTGGCGTTCAGGTCATAAATGCCAGGGTCAATATCTTCTTCCGCATGGGAGATTCCGGCGTAAAGCCGGAACAGGCTCCGGTAACGGATAAGACCGTTGCTGTAGAGCTTTTCCACGATGGAATCCAGGTCGTCGGATTCATAGACGGTGACGGTCACCGGCCGGTCTTCCCGTCCGAAGGCCAGCACATCGGCGGCGCAGACCCAGAGCATCCGTCCGGCGGTAATACCGATGGCGAGAATCAGCCCCAGCCACACAACCGTGGCCAGCATATTGGGAATGCCCAGCAGTCCCTCGCCCCGGCGACGTTTGGGACGCCCCTTCTTGGGTTCGTGTGCCTTGGGCGGCTCGTCCTTCTTGGCTTCCTCCGGGTCGGGAGCATCCAGCATCCGAGCGAAATCCTCGTCCTCTTCCCGGAAATCCAGGTCGTGGGGAGGTTCCTTTTCGCTTTCCTCTTCGTCTACCTCAAGCTCCGGGACAACCGGTTCTTCGGAAGGTTCCGAAGGAATTTCAGGCTTTTCTTCCGGGGCTTCCGGGTTTTCCGGCAAGGCCTCTTCGGGCTTAGGATCTTCTGCTTTGGGTTCCTCGACAGTCACCGCCGGGGATTCTGCTTCCAGAGAAATCTCGGAGGTCTCCGGCTCTGTGGGTGTTTCCGGTTCCTCGGAAACGGGGGATACTTCTTCCGCCGATTCCTCGGGTTCGGCCTTTGGTTCTTCCGGCGATGCCTCAGACTCCTGGAAATCCAGGGAAATTTCCTCCGGTGCCGGTTCGGGGGGCTCCGGAGTTTCCTCCGGCGTTTCGTCGGAGAAGCTCAGCGCCTCAAACAGAGGAATTTCCTCCGCTTCCGGCTCCTGAGCGGGAATGCCGCCTTCCAGGAAGGCAGGCTTTTTTTCACGTTTTTCTTCCATTTTCTCCTCCGGGGATTTCAGCGGATTACGACCTGCCGGGCCACGTCCTCGGCGGCCTTCTCGCCCCGCAGGGCGGTGATCAGCTGTAGAGCAAAGGGCACGGCGCAGCCGGCGGAAGTGCCGGTGATCACATTACCGTCCACCACAGCGGCGGCATCCGGCACCATCACCGCGCTTCCCATCTGGGTTTCACAGCCGGGATAGCAGGTGGCCTTCTTGCCGTCGGTGATGTGAAGCATTGCCAGCACCGTAGGCGCGGCGCAGATGGCCGCCACCAGCTTGCCGTTTTCCCAGGCGAAGCGGATGGCATCCAGTGCAGGCTGGCTTGCCTTGATGGAGGCCACGCCCCCCAGACCGCCGGGAAGCACAATGCCCTCCAGATTGGTCAGATCCATTTCCTCGATGGTGATGTCGGCCACAATGGGAATGTCCCGGCTGCCGACTACTGTCTTTCCGTTGATGCCAACGGTGCACACGTCGATTCCCGCCCGGCGCATCATCACCAGGGGAACCATGGCCTCCGTTACCTCAAAGCCCGTACCAAGCATCAGATAAATCATCGTTCAGTCCTCCAGACAGGCCGCCACATGGCGGTAAATTTCTTCGTGAATGTCTTCCATGGAGCGCATGGCTCCGTCCCGGACGCACCGGATCACCGTCCAGCCGTAGTGCTCTGCCGCGGCTCGCCCCATTCGCCGGCAGGTGGCAAGATACTGCATGTCCTGCTCGTGAATGTCCGCGTGAGTGTGGGTTTCGGTTTCCCGATGGCGAAGCATTTTCTCAGTGAAATTCGTGGGTACATCCAGGTAGATTACCAGGTCCGGCCGGGGCAGCCCCAGCTTGTCGTACTCAAAATCATAGAGCCAGTTGAGAAAATCCTCCCGCTTATCCTCCGGCTCCTTGGAGGCCTGGTGGACGGCGTTGGAGGTGGTGTACCGGTCGGAAACCACCAGACCGCCCTCTTCGTACCATTTTCCCCAGACCTTCCGATAGGAGGCGTAGCGGTCAACGGAGTAGAAGGCGGAGGCGGCGTAGGCGTTCACATCCGAAGGGCTTTTCCCGAATTCTCCGCCCAGATACATCCGGATCAGTGCGGAGCTGGGCTCGGAATACTGGGGAAATACCAGCTTCTGAAATTTCACCTGTTCGGATTCCAGCCGATCCGTGAGCAGACGGAACTGGGTGGACTTTCCGGAGCCGTCCGTTCCTTCGATTACAATCAGTTTACCCATATTGTCTCTCCTTATGGCATAGACATAATCCTGTAGCCTACACTATATCATAGTTTGCGCCCTTTGTCCACCGATTCCCCCCAAGGCAAATCTGAATTTTCCGTGAAACTTATACGAGTTTTTCATAAAACACTTTTAAGCGTTTTATTAGGCCGCAGGATTGCGGCCA
>OLGZ01000828.1_pt1 | contig 21487 bp, 18 predicted proteins | sample 1605981 | NCBI WGS metagenome assembly OLGZ01 (sample SAMN03283291) | human gut metagenome | biome: human-associated habitat; material: feces | host: Homo sapiens | place: Peru | collected 2012 | reverse complement strand
CGTCATATTTTCTCATAGTCTCTACAAACTGTCTGACCTGCTCCACTGAATTGAGCTTTACCTTGATATCCGTTGATTCTACCATACTTATTACCTCCATTCATGGTCCATCGCCATCAATGTTCCATTTATACTACTTTCTGAATTTTTTTGCAAATTACAAAATCAAGAAATTGTAAAGCCTTTTGTGCTTTTTTCTTGTTTTTCTTAAGCAAAATATATGATTTCGCTTTCTTTTTGGGCATATTGCCTAATTTGCAGAATATTTTTTTACAAATATCCCTCTCCGTCAAAACAACCTTCAACAAATTTTTGTTTAATTTTCAAGTAATTTTTTTGCCCGAAACATGTCATTTTACGGCCGTTCAATATACAATATGCTTATTGACGTTACATTTCCACGCATTTACAATATTGTGTGTAGAGAATATACTGATCTACACATATGACATTTTTATATTCTGACGAAAGGATAACCGGGACACCGGCAGCATCATGAATTTATTAACCATAAAAAATTTTTCAAAATCATATACAGACAAAGTCCTATTTGACAACGCAGACTTCTCCATAAACTCAAAGGAGAAGATCGGTATCATCGGAGTAAACGGAACCGGAAAGTCAACACTGCTCAAGATAATCGCAGGGATCGACACCTGTGATTCAGGACAACTGTCCAAAGGAAACAATGTGGTCCTCAGATACCTTCCACAGACTCCGGATTTCACCGAAGCCGTGAGCATCTACGACTACGTCATAACCGCCAACTCTAACGAGGAAAACCAATGGAGCATAGAGGGAGATGCCAAGGCATTTCTCCACAGACTTGGATTTGACGATACAAGTCTCATGGTAAACACACTCTCCGGCGGTCAGCGCAAAAAGGTCGCCCTAGCCGCTGCACTGCTCTCAAGCTGTGACATATTGGTACTTGACGAGCCTACAAACCACCTGGACAACGACATGACAGAATATCTGGAGGAATACCTGAACAACTACAAAGGTGCGCTTGTGATGGTCACTCACGACAGATATTTTCTGGACAAGGTATGCAACCGGATAGTCGAGATAGACAAGGGCAAAACTTACAGCTACAACGCTAACTACGAAGGTTACCTCATGCTCAAAGCCGAGCGGGAAAATATCGCCCTTGCAACCCAGAACAAGCATCAGAACATCCTAAGAAAAGAGATTGCATGGATGCAGAGAGGTGCCCGTGCCAGGAGCACCAAACAGAAAGCACATATACAGAGATACGAAAAGCTCGCAAGTGAGGAGCTCATAAAAGAAACTCAGTCCGTCACCATGAGTTCCATCGCCAGCAGACTGGGCAACAAAACCATCGAGATAAACAATATATCCAAGACCTGGCCCGGACGCGAAGATCCCATTATACAGGATTTCTCATACAACTTCCTTCGCACCGACAGAATTGGAGTCGTCGGACCTAACGGATGCGGCAAAACCACGCTTATGAAACTTATAACAGGCAACATCAAGCCTGACAAAGGATATATAGACATAGGCGAAACTGTCCGTATTGGATATTTCTCTCAGGAAAACGAATCACTTGATCCCAATATGAAGGTACTGGACTATGTCAAAGAAACCGCCGAATATATACAGACAACCGAAGGACTCATGTCTGCATCAACCATGTGTGAACGTTTTCTGTTCGACGGAACGCTGCAGCACCAGCGCATAGAAAAACTATCAGGAGGCGAAAAGAGAAGGCTCTACCTTCTGAAAGTCCTTGTATCATCACCAAATGTACTCATCCTGGATGAGCCCACAAACGATCTGGATATATCAACGCTATGTATACTTGAAGATTACCTTGACTCTTTCCAGGGCATACTCATAGTTGTATCCCACGACAGATACTTTCTGGACAGGGTTATACGCAAGCTTCTGGTATTTGACGGAAAGGGTGCGATCTCGCAGTTTGAGGGCGGATACACCGACTACTATATAACCCACGGATCATTTGCCAACAGTGCCGCAGGCACCACAAACGATATGGCGAGATCACCTTCCGCACCAAGGGCATCTTCGTCAAAGGCTCAGGTAACCATGAGCTTTGATGGTGATCCAGCAGCAACGGATCAAAACAAAAAGAAGGGGCGAGAACCGGCAGCCAAGAAAAAATTCTCGTTCAACGAACAGCGGGAATATGACACCATAGAGGATGATATTGCCGCAAAGGAGGCGGAAATCGCCCAGACAGAGACAGACATCAACAGCTCCGTGTCAGACTTCGTCAAACTGAACGAGCTGACTGAAAAAAAGGCAAAGCTTGAGGAAGAGCTTGAACACCTACTGGACAGATACATATATCTCACAGAACTGGCTGAATCATTTGACCGATAACAGCAGCTATGCAATCAACATAAAACACCCCGAACATAAAACACCCCGGAATGTACACAGAAAATCACTGTTCACATTCCGGGGTATCTCACTTCTGAATTATATAACATCACATCTGATGTCTCACTATCCTATACTCATCATCCAACTGAAAATAAGGACAGTTATCATATCCTCTGGCTATAAATCTGGCAAAGTCATCCTCATCCATATTCACCAGGCACTCAGAGAAATCATCTTCTTCATCATATACATAATGAGCACACATATCACAACTGGAAGCCATCTCAATCCTCCTTAATCTTCTATGAAAATTGCTCTCAAAAGCACTTTTCTCATGTTATCCGCAAAAGTATTTTTATTATACACGTGCCTAGTCTAAAAATCTATCAGTTTCACCTAATTAACCTAATTAACCAAGTTTCTAACTGGTAATAACTGTCATAATGTGATATTATTGAGGGAAGTATATTAAGGGATTTCCTCAATAAAAAGAAGGAGTGTGTTTCCAGTTATGAAAAAGAAGTTAGTAGCATTTCTGCTCACCCTCATCATGATTCTGCCATTTGTCAATACAGCATACGCTGCTGATAAGGGAGATACGACAAATGACAGCTCTGGATCTGGCAAGATAAACGGCAAGACTTATTATTATGATCAGTTTGACAACAGCGCATACAGAACTGTATATAATCAGATCAACGAAGCCGCTGCTGCATTTAACTCGTCAAACCAGACCGCACAATATCAGGATGGTGGGTATTACACAGCATTTACACTGTCGATAAGCAATAAAGACTGGGAAGTTATCGGCAACGATGGTCTTCGCCAGGTTATGAACGCGGTTTTGGCCGATCATCCGGAATATTTTTGGATGTCTGACAACTACGAATGTAAGGCATCTTCATCCGGAGAATTAAAATTCCAGTTGCTGACAGTTGAATGTTATTCACTGTATGCCAATGGCGACTCGCGAATGGTGTATGTCAACAATTTCGACCTTGCAGTAAAAACTTACGCAGCTACACTAAGTGAAAACGCAAAGGATTATGAAAAGGTATATCTGATCCACAACGCCATCATCAACAAAGTCTATTATGCAGACAATATCACAAGCAAGAACAATGATAACATATATGCATACACAGCAGACGGTGTTTTCAGTTCGCAATACCTGAAAGCAGTTACATACGGCTACGCCAAAGCATTCAAAGCTATAATGGATTATATCGATGTACCTTGCATATATATTGAGGGACAGAATTCTGATCTTCTCGATGATTCAGCAGAAACGCAGAAGAAATTAAAAGATGAGAACTACATCAACAACTGTGCATGGAATGCAGTATATCTCGGTGGGGAATGGTATCTCATAAACCTTGGTCTTGACGATCCTGTTACTACCACCGGCAAAGAGGCACTGTCATACAAGTACTTCAACATTACGGATTCGCAGGCTTCTAACCTGACTGCCATCCCAGGCAGAGTCCCTGGAATTCCATCCTGCAACGGCACGGAATATTGTCTCACGAAGGTTCAACAGGATCTCGAAGCTGATGGATTATGGGAAAAGTCCAGTTACAACTTTATAGACATGATACTTGACAGATATGGACTCTCCGTCGTTTTGATAAGCGTCGGTGTCATACTCTTACTTATCGTATCGCTCTTCAAGAATATTCGCAAAAGAACCAAAAGTAAGAAAAAAGATAAGGTCAAGAAAACCAAAACAACTGTGGTCGACAATTCTGAGCTTGACGATGAGCTCAAAAAGCCGCCTCTTTCATAAATACAGAACAACAAGAAATATAAAAGCATAAAAAAGTGCATTGCACATCTATACGGCATTTGGGATAATCCCAATATACCCGAAACAGATGTGCAATGCACTTTTTGTATTTAATTAGCAACGTCTCCATCAGTAACCACTACGGTTATGTTCTTTGATGCAGTATTGCCTGCCCAATCTGCGACCGTCAGTGTCGCATTTACAGCTCTTGCCTTTCCTGTGTCCACGTCATTCACCGAAGTGAGCTTGCTCTGAATATCAGGGTCAGAATCTGTAACAGTATAATAGTCACTCCAGTTTATATCCTGTCCCACCTTAACTTCTATTTCATCCGGACCAGATATGTACGGATTAACCTCATCCACCACATTTATCTTTGCTGTTCTCGTACTGGAGAGCTTTCCTCTTCTGACTGTGAACTTCACTTTATACTTTCCCAGCTTATCTGGTGCAAAATCATCTGAGTCGCACTCAATATAAGTATCTACACTTGACGCTTCAAAAAAGTTCTTTATATCAAATGTATCGCCCATATTGTAATCCTGTGAAATCTGATGAACTTTGAGCAAGCTTGCTCTCATTATAAGCGTCATCACCAAGGCCAGGAGGATTCCCAATATGATCGCTGCCGGAATAACTGTCTTAGGGTTTAATCTTACATTGTTTTTCTTTTTATTGGTTTTTTTATAAGTCTTTGCCGGAGTCTTTGAATGAGTCTTTGAATCACTCCTTTTGACACCACTATTACTCTTCGCACCGGATGAATGGACCGCATTGGACGGGCGCACCGTCCTGCTCTGTGTGCCCTTCGCAGGATGTTCTCCCCGTGTCTTCTCCTTGTCCAGCGGTCTTCCAGTACTGGTTCTTGTTCTCTGAACAGCAGTTGCGCTTTGAGGTCTTGAGCTCGCCGATCGGCTACGCTGTCTGTTTCCTGTTGTATCTGATCTGTTCATTGTCGATCTATCCACACGTATTTCTCTATCACGCACTTCTTTATCACGTACTTTGCTGTCTCGCACTTCTTTATCACGCACTTTACTATTATCAGCTTTACTTTCTTTATCTGCCAATTTATGCCTCCTCCGCGGCTCCCACGTACCGCAACACATTTATTTATCCATTATACATAATAATTTCCATGCATACAATCATTTCACATTGCAATGACAGCAAATAAGTTGCAATAGAAGCAAATAAGTGCGATAATTTACAGTAAGCTTACTCGAAAGGAGCATTTTTATGTCAATTAATAATCTTAGTTCATTTACAAAAGCCCGCGTGGGACTGTGTGTAGAGAGCGATTCAATAGACAATGACCTCTACGAAGAATACGGTGTAAAGCGCGGTCTTCGCGACCTGAACGGTATAGGTATCAACGCAGGAATCACCAACATATCTTTAAGTCGTGCTTATAAGCCGGACAGCGACGAACTTGTACCAATAGACGGTGAACTTTACTATAGAGGATACGAGATACGCCAACTTATAAACGGATTTATGTCCGAAAACAGATATGGATTCGAGGAATGTACATATCTGCTATTATTTGGCAGACTTCCCGATGCAGATGAGCTTGCAAAGTTTAAGCAGGTGCTCAATCTTGCATATGATCTTCCACACAATTTTATCCAGGATGTGATCATGAAGAATCCTACAAAGGATATCATATCAAACATGACGAAGAGTATCCTCGCCCTCGGATCATACGACAAATCAGAGACTGATATATCTCTAGACAATGTTCTCCAGCAATGCCTTATGATCATAAGCGTATTCCCTCGTCTTGCCGTGTATTCATTCCAGGGATACAGACATTACGAACTGGGCAAGAGCTGCTACATACACAAGCCTGACCCAGAGCTCTCATTTGCTGAGAACATACTGAGTATGCTCCGTTCAGACAGAACATATACCCAGCTTGAGGCCAGGGTTCTCGACCTTGCGCTTGTTCTCCATATGGAGCACGGTGGCGGAAGTAACTCCACATTTACAACCAGAGTTGTGACCTCATCCGGATCTGACACATATGCAACAGTTGCGGCTGCCCTCTGTTCTCTCAAAGGACCTCTCAACGGAGGAGGAGATCTCAAGGTGATGGAGATGATGAAGAATATCCACAACAATGTTGAGGACGTTACGGATGAAGCACAGATCAGAGAATACATCAGAAAGATTGTCAGAGGTGAGGCATTTGACAAATCAGGAATAGTGTATGGAATGGGACAGCCAATCTACTCACTCTCAGACCCACGTGCCATAATCATAAAGGAATATGTGGAAAAGCTCGCTGAAGAAAAGCACGAAAAAGATGAATTCAAACTCTACGAACTCATCGAAAGAGTTGCCCCTGAAGTCATCGCCGAGGAACGCAAGATATACAAGGGCGTATGTATAAATATCGACTATTACTGCGGCCTTCTCTACAAGATGCTCAAGATCCCTTACGCGCTGTACACGCCGCTGTTCGCCATCGGACGTGTGGTTGGCTGGAGTGCTCACCGCATGGAGGAGCTTGTCAACAGCTACAAGATCATGAGACCTGCTTATCCAAGCCTTGTGGAGCCACAGCCTTATGTGCCTATAGACGAGAGGTAAAATCGGTCTTATAGCCCCGATATAAATTATAAAACTTGCAAAATATTTCTATAAGCAGGAATTTATCATGGATAACAACCATAAGCAGAACTTTGATCACCTTGAATATACCGTGATCCGAAGCAACAGAAAATCAATATGCATAGAGATAAGCCCAGACCTGCAGGTAAAGGTCCGGGCACCGCAAAAAATGCCCGATTCGCAGATTCGGGCATTTGTGGTATCTAAAAATAAATGGATAACCGACCACCTCGCCATAATGCGGGAACGGCTAGAAAGTCATGCAGCGGATACATCACTCAAGTCTCTTTCAGACTCGGAACTTGCCACGCTGGCTCAGAATGCCTCGATCGTCATACCTGAGCGTGTAAAACACTTCGCGCCAATCATCGGCGTGACATACGGTCGCATAACCATCCGCCACCAGAAAACAAGGTGGGGAAGCTGCAGTTCATCGGGCAACCTGAATTTCAACTGCATGCTCATGACAACCACCCCCGAGCTCATCGACTATGTGGTGGTTCACGAACTTTGTCACAGAAAGCAGATGAACCACTCACCATTGTTCTGGGCTGAGGTGGAGAAGGTTCTCCCCAACTACAGGGAACTGAGAAAAGAATTGAGGCAGTACAGCTGCTAACCTACCACTCCATTACTACGGCGCCGTATGTGAGTCCTGCGCCAAATGCAGACATGGCTATCTTGTCACCGCGCTTCAGTCCATGTTCTCTCACAAGCTGATCAAGAAGTACAGGAACGCTTGCAGCCGACATATTGCCTGTGTAGTCAAGTGTTGTAGGGAACTTCTCAAGCGGTGCCTTGAGTCTCTTGGCAACCGACTCTATAATCCTTACATTTGCCTGATGAAGTACGAAATAGTCCACATCTTCCGCCGTCATACCAGCCTTGTCAAGCGCCTCAATAAGACACTTTGGACACTGTCTGACTGCAAACTTATATACCTCCTGTCCATCCATATACAGATAGTCAGGCTTTACCTCTTCATTTATAAACAGATTGTTGGTCTTTCTGCTCTCGCAGTTGAGCACCATGCCTTTCTTGCCTATGGAACCTTGAACAATGCTTATTATTCCCTTGTCAGACTCCTCTACATAAGCAGCTCCTGCACCGTCGCCGAACAGCACGCATGTGCCCCTGTCGTTCCAGTCAAGGATCTTGGACAAGGTCTCCGAACCTATCACCAAAGCATTCTTCACGAATCCTGTCTCTATATACATCTTCGCAACATTCAGTGCAAATACGAATCCAGAACATGCAGCATTCACATCAAAAGCAATCGCCTTATCAGCACCTATAACTGCCTGCACCTGACATGCCCCGCTTGGCGTATAATAATCCGGTGTCACCGTAGCAAGAATTATAAGTTCCACATCCTCAGCTGCCTTTCCTGCCATCTCAAGAGCCTTCAGCGCAGCCTCAGCGGCCATACTGGTCGTAGTCTCCGTCACCGCTATCCTTCTGTTCTTGATTCCCGTTCTGGAAGATATCCATTCATCTGATGTATCTACATACTTTGATAACTCGTCATTGGATACTTCTCTCTCTGCCAGACAGCTGCCTGTTCCCATTATTCTTATCGCCATTAATTTATTCTCCCTTAGTAAATCTTTTCAGTCTTTATTTCGATTTTTATCGCCGATTTTTATTTCGATATTCATCAATCCTATCTACTGTATACCTCACGATCTTATATCCCGGATATCTTTTTGTTTTATTTCTTTTCGTTTTATTCCTCTTCGCTTAACAGTTCTGCAACGAACTCTCCCCACTTGGTCTTATTCTTGTAGTTCTTTATGAACATCGACGGTTCTGTCTTATAATCATAGCTGCTCGCTACCCAGCCAATATTATGCTTCTTCAGATATGAAGAAAACTTTATTCCAAAGACATTCCTCGTTCCCTTTAGCTTCTCATTCTTCGCTTCCACATCGTCATCCGTATATCCCCACTCTGTTACTATGATAGGATAGCTCGTCACATATCCGGAAATAAACTTCTGCCAGAACACCTTGTCTGGATATACATGTACCGCAAATGCCGTGTTGTTGTTTGTCTCGCCAAGTTCATCGAGCCATCCAAGATCATAACAATAATCCGGACTTCCAACTATGATGAGCTGCTTTGCGCCTGCACCCCTGATGACACCTATAAGGCTGTCCGCACATCTCTTCCACTCGGAATCGCTCATTCCAACAGGCTCATTGTATATCTCGAAGATAACATTTGGAGTGTTCTTGAAGTACTCAGCTGTATTCTTCCAGAATTCAGCCGAATAATCAAGCGGATTCTCTGAAATGTCTGGCATCTCATCTCCGCTGCCATCTATAGGATTGCCCGTATAATCCCAGTCAATAATGACATATTTGTCATTTTCTCCTGCCCAGGTGACTATCCTGTCCAGATATCTCCACATATAATAATCATCATTCTTGTACTCCGCAGGATCAACCGGAACTCGGATGACATTTCCGCCCATATCAAATACTTTCTTATAGAAATCTTCATCAAATTTCTTCTCATCATATAATCTATGGGATTCAGGAACCATGACGCCCTTTAGCACAACCTGCTCGCCTTCTGCATTCACTATCTGCACTCCCTTTGTGCTGAGCATAGACGGATACTTGTCCGTATCGCCAACAAACTCTGCCCTTGTGCCAACCGGTGTCAGAAGATCATTACCACTCTTAATATATCTGACAATATATATAGCTGCCGCTGCAATTATCGCCGCAACTATCACGATCAAAGTCACCTTCATCTGTTTTTTCATAAGCCATCCTCCAATTCATGCCGGCTTTGATGCCATATATACTAGAGTGTACCAAAAAAAGCGTGGTTCTTCAATACATGCATGAATAAAAGGCATTTCCCAGCAAGATAAATTCTCACTTAGAAAATGCCTTGAATATCTCTTTATAAATATATCTGTAAATAATTAAAGATTCCTGAATCTGTCGTATCTGTCCTGTGCGATCTCCTCAGGAGTTTTATCTGAATATTTCTTCAGGAATTCCTTAATATTCATCTTGAGGTACTTGCCTATATATGGAACTGAGTCATCATCTGCTCCGCCATACTCCGGTACGACCTGCTCGATAACGTTCAGTCTCTTGAGATCCTGAGCTGTGATCTGCATAACCTCTGCGGCCTCCTCAGCTCTGTTGCTGTCCTTCCAGAGAATAGACGCATATCCCTCTGGTGAAAGAATGGAATATGTTGCATTCTCAAGCATCCATACTTCATTGCCAACTGCAAGCGCAAGCGCACCGCCACTGCCGCCTTCTCCGATAAGGATACAGAGAACAGGAACCTTGAGTGATGACATCTCATAGAGATTCCTTGCTATTGCCTCACCCATTCCTCTCTCTTCAGCCTCAAGTCCGCAGAACGCACCAGGTGTATTTACAAATGTTATTATCGGTCTGCCAAACTTCTCTGCCTGTTTCATCAAACGAAGAGCCTTTCTATAGCCATCCGGAAGCGGCATACCAAAGTTCCTCTCCATGCACTCAGCCATGGACGCACCCTTAACCTGTGATATGACAGTTACAGGCTGTCCATCTATATGACCGATACCACCCACGATGGCTCTGTCATCGTTCATGGTCCTGTCTCCATGGATCTCACGGAAATCATCACATATATACTTCACATAGTCGAAACCTGAAGGTCTGCTCATCTGACGTGCACCTTTAAGCTTCTCCCATGGAGTCTTCGGCTCGTCATCCTTGAGTCTCTCCTTCAAGATCTCGCTGATATCAAACTTCTCGTCATCATCAGCCTGATCAAAGTTCGCATAACCCTGTCTCTGCTTATGTGTAACTATGAGGTCATACATGGTATCCTTCATCTTATCTCTTGTGATTATTCCATCTATGATTCCATGCTCTACAAGGAACTCTGATCTCTGGAATCCTTCAGGCAGCTCCTGACCTATAGTCTGCTTTATAACTCTAGGTCCGGCAAATCCAACAAGTGCTCCCGGCTCGCCAAGGATGATATCTCCAAGCATTGCAAAGCTGGCTGTCACACCACCTGTGGTAGGATCGGTGAGGATCGATACATACAGAAGGCCTGCATCTGAATGTTTCTTGAATGCAGCCGATGTCTTTGCCATCTGCATAAGAGAAATGATTCCCTCCTGCATACGTGCACCGCCTGAACAGCAGAACATAAATACCGGAAGTCGCTCCTCTGTCGCTCTCTCGACCGCTCTCGCTATCTTCTCGCCGACTACATATCCCATGCTGCTCATAAGGAATCTGGCATCGCACACACCGATCACTGCAGGCTCACCATTGATGGTTGCCTTTCCTATAGTAACAGCTTCTTTGAGGTTTGTCTTCGCCTGTGCAGCTGCGACTTTCTCCTCATATCCCTCAGTTCCAAGAGGATTTGAGCTTGGCATATCCTCGAACCATGGCTCAAATGACTTAGGATCTGTGACCATCTTTATTCTGTTCTTGGTCTTTACCCTGAAGTAAGAACCACACTCGTAACAGATGTACTTTGCGTTCTTAACTCTTTCCTTCTCAACTTCTTTTCCACACTTAGGACACTTAACAAATTCGATCTTTGGTGCTTCCTGAACTTCCTCTGCAGCCTTTGTCTCCTCTGCAGCCTTCGCTGCGAGTATCTCGGCATCCTTTGCTTTCTTTTTGATAAATAACATGATTTTTACTGCTCCTTATACTTCTGTAAAACGATACATGCGTTGTGTCCGCCAAATCCAAGTGAGTTGCTTATTGCAACATCGACATCCATCTCACATGGCTCCTTACAGTAATCCAGATCAAGCTCCTCCTCGCTCTCGATAAGGCCTCTTGTTCTGTGAATGTAACCTTCCTCTATACTCTTGACACAGGCAATAGCCTCGATGGCACCAGCTGCACCGAGAAGATGTCCTGTCATAGACTTTGTTGAGTTGATCTTTATATCCTTTGCATGATCTCCAAATGCCTTCTTTATAGCTCTTGTCTCAACAAGATCGTTGAGATGTGTGCTTGTACCATGGGCATTGATATACTGAACTGCATCCATTGGAATGCCTGCGTCCTTGACAGCATTTGTCATTGCAACTGCAGGACCCTCTCCTGACTCCTCAGGTGCTGTGATGTGATGTGCATCACTTGAACAGCCATATCCTGTGAGCTCAGCGTATATCTTTGCACCTCTTGCCTTTGCATGCTCAAGCTCCTCAAGTATAACTATACCTGCGCCCTCACCGAGAACGAAACCGCTTCTATCCTTGTCAAATGGAATTGAGCATCTGTCAGGATCTGTCGATGATGTAAGTGCTGTGAGTGAGTCAAATGTTGATATACCGATAGGTGAAACTGCTGCCTCACATCCACCGGCTACCATGACATCAGCGTCACCGTACTGGATTGTTCTAAACGCCTCACCGATGCTGTTGGTTCCTGATGCACATGCAGTTACAACATCTATACTCTTTCCTTTAAGACCAAACTGGATAGCAACATTACCTGCTGCGATATTGCTTATCATCATAGGAACTACAAATGGGCTCACACGAAGAGGTCCCTTTGTGAGAATGGTTCCATATGCATTCTCAAGCTCCTGAAGTGAGCCGACACCTGATCCTATACATGTACCAACTCTGTATGCATCCTCTTTGCTCATATCAAGTCCTGAATCTGCCATGGCCTCCTGTGTTGCCTTGACAGCAAACTGTGTGAATCTTGCCATACGTCTTGCAGACTTTGGATCAATGTAATCCTTTGCAACGAAGTTCTTTACCTCGCCCACAAGCTTGCACTTGTATGCCGAAGCATCAAACTGCGTGATAGGTCCGAAACCATGCTTTCCCTCCTTGAGTGAATTCCAATACTCGTCAACTGTGTTGCCGACTGGAGTGATGGCTCCTATACCTGTTATTACTACTCTCTTTTTCATACTTATCTCCTTGAATTGTCTAATTTACATTTACATATTCTTATATTATACCCCAACTATAAAATGTTTGGAAGTAATTGTATGCATGTTTTTCTATTAAATTTCGATAAACATTTCTCAGCAAATGTCTCTCAAAGTCTCTCTTTTATCTTCCTGAATATAATTTTTTTGCTTATATAATAGTTCAAAATTATCACTAATATGGACGTGAATGTCTTTATCCCCATAGCCCACAGGTGCAGTCTGTCCACCAGTATGTATATGAGTCCCTCCTCTACGATCAGTGTAAATATACGGCTCACATAAAATGCCAGCAGCTCCTTTATAAACTCCCATGCAGTCTCCGCAGCTGTGTGGAATACGGATTTTCTGTTTGTTATAAACGAAACGAAATTATACAGTATCCATGCCAGAAAATTGGCTCTCACCGGATCTATTCCGCATTTTGACATAAAAATCCATGTAGATCCAAGATTTACTGCCCCGACAACTATTCCCCATAATATATAAATATATATTTCCCTGGGTATCTTCTTCAGTATCTTACCCACAAACATTTAACTCCCCTAAAATATGTGCCTCTTCCGGAAAGTCTCTCTCTATCCTCTCGCAAAGGCGGTTATTGTACTCCACTCTCTTTTGAAAATTGAACTTCAGAATATTCTTGTACCCCCACAGATGTGTAAACACATCCTGCCTGCTTATATCCGCCGCCTCAGGAAAGAATGACGAAATCATCTTACCGCACTTCTCGGCACACATAGCCAGAAGCCTCTGCTCCGCAAATACCATATGGCACAGATTTTCCTTAGTCTCCATACAGTTTTCCATAAAACCTATGGAACTGTCCACATAATACTTCTTAAGAAACTCATCCGCAATATACAGCATACACGTATTCACAGGTGGGACATCCCAGCTCCATTCAGGATCAAATTCATAACCTTTTCTCATATTGAAGAATTCTCTTCCCGGATACACATCTGGATATATCCCCTCTCTGTGTATTGCACTTACGTCTGTTCCGTCTATGTAACTGCCTATATTCTTCCACACTATAAGGTCGAGATCCACCATGACAGCCGGCATGTGTGCACGTTTGAGAGCAAATAACTTTCCGGCAGCCCAAAATACCCGTGGAGATATCTCGTCCGGCACCTTTATTTCCTCTATACCGCCATTCCATATGTGATCTATTTTGTTTTTGTGTATATAATCAACGGCTCTTTCATCACCATAAAGTGTTATTGGGCCATTCATTTTGCGCCACATCAAAGCCGACAATATCATTGTCAGCAATTCATAATCCTGCATGTTATATGTGCCGCTTGTATTCTGAGTGAAATAAGGAGCTGTCCACAATGTGTGAAAGCCCCTTATCTCTTCTGTGTATTCTTTTTTCATGTATGTTCCCTGTTATCTCTAAATCAAATCCAGACCATAACCGAATCTGGCATTGCCTCCAATATTCTTGACAGGTCTTCTGTTCCTGTTGATAAGCTGCCATTCCTGCGGATACTCCATCAGCAGTTCTTTCATTCTATCCTGTCTATCCTGTCTATCCCGACTCTCTATTGTCTGTTCTTCAACCGACCATGCCATCTGTTCTATATCTTCTCGCAAAAACAGCTTTTGACTACCTACCCTGCTGGCGAATCCATACTGACTTCCCTGCAGATACCGGAAACCGCCCTGACTGCCGAACATCCGCCGCATCTGGCTGCCGTTCCACTGGAATCTCTGGCTGCTGTTCCACCGGAATCTCTGGCTGCCGCCCGCCGATGATGTCACAACAGCCTCCTGATGATCCACATCACCATCAAATGCAAGCTCCTCAAATCTATCATCCATCGGCAGAAGCTCACCACCGCCGAACTCCAGACTATACGGTCTGCCATCCAACATAATATATGTCCTATACGGATATAATCTTCCATTGTACGATATCAGTTTCATATATACAGGAAGGCTGCATCCAAGATCGTGAAACTTATATGCCTGTGCTATTGTTGCTTTGACAAAGTATCCTCCACACGGAAGTTCATACCCCAGCACAGCTTTTAGCTCCTCGTCCCATCTGGTATATACTCCAAACTCACCTGTACATGCATTATAATTTCTCAGATCAAAATACACTTCACCCGTCGCAAACGGAAGCATTCTTGCTATTCTATTGTCAAAATGTGACCAGCTCTCGCCATCACTTTTATTTAAAGACGAATATATGAAACCCACACATAATCTCCATTCCCAAACTAGTCATTTAGTTCATATCCGACCAATTGATCTCTACTATGTATGGTACTCTATTTTCACTCATAATTCAATTTAATTTAAACCGATTAGAGCGCATTATGTCATCTTTATTCTGATAATTTCTCGCACCTTTGACTTTTATTTTCCAAATGTCAACACGTAGTATCTTTTATATCCCTGATTATCTCTGTCTAAAGCGATAAATACTGCTGCTCCCATTGTTTTGTATGATGTATCCAGCATGTTTCTCTCATGGTCGGAAGATTTTGTCCATGCTCTAAATGCAAGAGATTCATCACTGAAACCATACGCAAGATTTTCGCCATATAATTCATACATTGAGTTTATACACAATGTTCCATTTGGTCTGACATGACCTGTAGTATTGCTTATCTCTATAGCTCTTGTTGTCGCAGTATCTGTAAGAGTTGAAGATATTTCAAGTGAAGCCAGTCCGTTTTCATTTCTATGAGCATTTACTTCTTCCATAAGCTTTGATGCAGCGCCCAAATCATAGTATCCATATACATATGTACTTCTACCATTTCCCAGATCGATCTTGTAATATCTCTCTACCTCAAGGTTATACGCTCTTTTGTATACAACACCCTTTCTGTTCACATATGCCAGATAACCATTTGCCGTCTTGTATACACCGGCTTTTTTCACTCTGACACCTCTCCCGTCAAAGAAATAATTTGCGCTGCCAACCTTCTGTATAGAATTCTTAACCGAAGTCCACTTGCCCTTTGAAAGAACATACACTTTCTGGCTTGATTCAGCAAAATCTATGGTTGCCATACCCTTTGCATTGAAGAAATATCTATGTGATCTTATCTTACACCACTTATTCTTCTGTGGCACCCATTTCCCTGTAGAATAGCTGTAATTATACATATACTTTCTGGAACCGGATTCCACATATTTGGAAGTCATATAACCCTTTGAACCAATATAATATAAAGTATGTGAATCAGCTTTTTTCCATCCCTTACTTGTGGTCCTCACGCCCTTACTGTTATAAAAATAATAAGCCTTTCCATTGAGCTTATAAAGCTTGTTTTTCACCGGAACATATTTCTTAGAGCTTCCAGAATATGTATACAGCCTCTTAGAAGAAATGTCATATACAACCTTAGCACAGCCGTTTCCTGCAAAATAATACAATCTGGAATTGTCTTTTAACCACTTATTCTTCTGCAAAACCCATCTTTTTCCGGTAGAATTGACTTTATAGAATCTGTATGTTCCGCCACGCTTGATCACCTTGCCCATCACACGGCTGGATGAATTTACATAAACCATCTGCCCACTGTAAGATCTGTGCCAGCCTGACTTTTTCTCGCGGACACCATTTGCATTAAAATAATATTCCATGCCATTGTCCATAGCGAATACCATATTCTTGGCAAGCACAAATTTCCTATTCATAAGGACCTTAAGTCTTCTCTGTTTTGGAGAATATATCCTTGTGCACACCCCTGACGGTCCAAAGTACAATCTCTGTCCATCCACAGTTCTCCAAGTTTTTTTATATATCTTCCACTGTCCTTTTCCTCTGTTGTCGCCATACAGTTTTATTGTATTGCCGGACTTCACATACTTCTGCGTGAGTATGCCTTTTCCGGCAGCATAATACTTGCAGCTCTTTACTGTGTACCATCCCGACTTCTTTATCCTTATGCCATTCTTGTCAAATAGATAATTATACCCATTGCTCAGCTTATCTTCCATGTTTGATGCATTAAAGCTCTCAAGTCCCTTGACTATTTTCAGTCTTTGGGTTGAAGTGTAATACACTCTTTCAACATAGCCGGTTTTGCCAACATACACTTCTCTGTCAGACATCTTTATCCATTTGCCACCGGTCTGAAATACGCCCTTGATATAATATCTGTATCCATCCTTCTCCCCTACCAGTCCATCAGAAGGCGTAGCAACCTGCGCTGTTACTCCCTGTTCACTCTGGGCTTTGGCCGTTATGTCGCCAGTGAAAATTGTCGACATCATCACAATGCATGCCAGCACTGCACACAGAAATCTTTTGTATCTGCCACCCGTACTGGTGCTCTTGAAATTTGCACTCATTTTTCTGTTCTCCTTCATATTCATTTTTTATTTTTTTTCTGTTTCTTTTGTATGTTTTGTAATATTTTCCACACGTAGTATACACGTGTTACATATTTTTTACAAGTATAACTTTTTTGCACGGTTTTTGTTACATTTCTGTTAACTCGAATTTCTTAATTGTTGAGCTTTCTTATTTGTATATGGTAGAATACAAGTTGTGTAATATTTTAGCTTACAACATCAATATAGACATTGTATAATTACAAGCAGACAGGATGGCAGACTCATCTTAAATCTTGCGTATATGCCCCTGTCGTTTACAAATACACTATTTATTTTCATATCACATTATTTCGACTACATTATTTTAATCACTTTATTTTGATTGCTTTATTTCGACTACATTATTTTGATTACATTATTTATAGAAAGGATACAGACAAATGAGTGCAATTGTTACATTAAAGAAGGGTGAGGGCAGACTTCTGAAAGCCGGAGGAGCCTGGATATTTGACAACGAGATAGATTCCATCCTTGGAAACTTTGAAAATGGAGATATCGTTCTGGTAAATGATTTCGACGGATATCATCTCGGTAAGGGATTTATCAACACCAGCTCCAAGATAACCGTGCGCATGCTGACAAGGGATGCCAACGTAGAGATTGATGAGGCATTCTTTACAAGACGGCTTCAGGATGCATGGGATTACAGAAAAAAGACCGTGGACACCAGCAGCTGCAGGATCGTTTTTGGCGAGGCTGATTTTCTTCCCGGCATAGTCATCGACAAATTTGAAAATGTCCTAGTCGTTGAATCTCTAGCTCTCGGAATTGACAAAGTTAAAAATTTGTTAATAAATAGTTTAAAAATTATACTCAAAAATGATGGTATAATAATATCGGGTGTTTATGAGCGCAGCGATGCAAAGGTCAGAAAACACGAGGGGATGGAGCCATACAAGGGATTTATTGGTGATGAATTTGACACCTATGTTCACATAAATGAAAATGGCGTTCGATATATTGTTGATGTGAAGGATGGTCAGAAGACCGGATTCTTTTTGGATCAGAAGTATAATCGTCTTGCTATTCAGAAATTATGTAAAGGTGCAAAGGTGCTTGATTGTTTTACTCACACCGGTTCATTTGCACTTAACGCAGGCATAGCAGGTGCCTCAAGCGTTTTGGGAGTAGACGCTTCAGAGCTTGCTATAGCTCAGGCCAGAGAAAACGCAGTACTCAACGGACTTGAGGATACTGTTTCATTTGAGTGCAGAGATGTATTTGATCTTCTTCCAGAGTTGGAATCAAAGGGTGAAAAGTTTGATGTGGTAATACTTGACCCACCCGCATTCACAAAATCAAGAAATTCAATCAAAAACGCCGTAAAAGGCTATCGCGAGATAAATTTACGCGCCATGAAACTCGTCAAAGATGGCGGTTTCCTGGCTACATGTTCATGTTCACATTTTATGGATTTTGAACTTTTTACAAAGACCATAAGGCAGGCAGCTATGAATTCTCATGTCAGGCTTCGCCAGGTCGAATTCCGTACACAAGCTCCTGACCACCCAATATTATGGGCTGCAGATGAATCTTACTATCTGAAGTTCTATATATTTCAAGTAATAAAGGAGAGATGACGCAATGCAACTAATTCAGAGAAATAAGGATTCAGCATATTTACAATATGACAAATATGTAGATTATGATAATCCCATTGTCGCTGCCAAAGCAAAAGAACTTGCGGCAAACTGTAAAAGCAGCGATGAGATCATACAAGCATGTTACTATTTTGTCCGGGATGAGATTTCTCACACTTACGACAGCAATTTTACAATTATTACGATAAGTGCCTCCGATGTTCTGGAGGCTCGAACCGGAATAAGTTACTCAAAAGCAAACCTGTTGGCAGCACTGCTCAGAGCCAACAATTTTTATACAGGTTTCTGTTATATAAGGATCAAACATAAGGGCGGCAAGCTCGCTATGCATGCGCTTAATGCCGTGTATCACCCGGATCTGAAGAAATGGATCAGGATGGATGCCAGAGGGAATAAATACGGCGGATTTAACGCAGATTATACTCACAACGAAACCCAGATGGGATATGAAATAGACTCTGCTGCAGGGGAATATGTATTCAACGACCTTATAGCAGTTCCACTCCCATCTACAATGAGAGTCCTTGAGAACAGTACCAACTTCCTCAAGATGTACTTTAATGATATGCCTGATTATGACGTATAGAACGCAATGGAGAATCACTCATTATGTCAAAGACTAAACAAAAGACAATACTTCGAATATCTTTTAACTCACCTGTGGTACTCAGTTTCGCACTCTTATGCCTAGCGGCATATCTGTTGAACTGTGTGACAGGTGGGAAAAGCAATATTCTTTTATTTGAAGTATACAGAGCACCTCTCACAAACCCTCTCACATATGTGAGAATGTTCACACATGTGCTTGGGCATGCAAGCTGGAGTCATCTTATCAACAACATGACCTTACTGCTTGTTATTGGTCCCCTTCTTGAAGAGAAATATGGATCTTCAGATCTGCTTATTGTTACAGTTATCACCGCATTTGTCACGGGATTGGTTCACTTTATATTCTTTCCCGGCACTGCGCTCCTCGGCGCAAGCGGTGTTGTATTTGCCTTTATACTGCTTTCTTCTTTTGCCTGTATAAAGGACGGTTCCATTCCTCTCACCTTCATTCTGGTCGCCGTCTTATATATCGGTGGACAGATCATGGATGGGGTATTTGTAAAGGACAACGTGTCCAATCTTACCCATATCATCGGGGGGATCATCGGTGCATTCTTCGGATATATATCAAATGTCCGGAGATGACCATTATCTTATCACGGACGCCATACCTGATCATAAAAAATTGAGCCTGTATATATGTGATCGCACTAGGCTTACATATATACAGGCTCAATTTTTATTTATACTTTTCTATGTTGCATCCTGTGATCAGGAATCTCCCGGATTTTTCTTCTGTCTACAGTTCCAGTATTTCTCCCGGTTTTTCTACTATGTGGTCAGCACCGGCAGCCTCAAATTCTTCTCTGCTGCCATACCCATAGAGAACCCCTATGGTCTGGAGACCGCAGGCTTTTCCACCTTCTATATCGTAGCGTCTGTCTCCTATCATGGCTACGCGGCCGATTTTTATGTCATTATCTGTCAGCCCGTGTTCTGATCTCAGTTTTGCAAGGACTTGGGATATGATATATCTCTTGTCTGATCCGGTTCCATCAGGATTGCTTCCCACAACCACACCAAAGTACTTTCCAACTCCAAACTTATCCAGTATCCTCAACGTTGGTTCTGTAGGTTTGCTGGTTGCAACCGCGAGCACACATCCATTTTTTCTAAGTTTGTTTAATGTGTCTGCCACTCCGTCATATACCTCAGCCTCAAAAAGTCCCACGGAATTATATCTTTCTCTGTATTTTGCAACCATGGCCTTCGCCTGTGCATCATCCATGTGAAGCGTATGTGCAAATGAATCATACAGAGACGGGCCTATGAAGGTTCTGAACACTTCCGGCTCCGGATATGGAACGCCAGCCCAGTCCATCGCATACCTCATACAGTTAAAAATTCCCTCTTCGGACTTTGTGATAGTTCCATCGAGATCAAATAATAAGTATTTGTACATGCTGCTCCTCCAATTTTATAATATACGGAGTTTGACTCCTTGTATAAAATCTGAGATGGATTACATAATATCTACATCCGCAGAGTAATCTACACCGTCTATTCTGAAACCGAACATATTGTAGAAGTCTTCCCAGTATCCATCGATATCTGCAATGTCCTTTACATTGTCATTGTTCACTGTATCCCAGTGCTCAGCTACAACAGACTGCACATCATCTCTCATCTCCCAGTCGTCCATGCGGATAAATCCATTGTCATCAACCTGAGTGTCGTCAAGGATCTTGTCCATGAACAATCTCTGCATCTGCTCTATACAACCCTCATGAAGTCCCTTATCCTTCATAACCTTGTACAGAAGAGTAATGTACAGAGGAACGATAGGGATCGCTGCACTTGACTGTGTGACAAGCGCCTTATTTATAGCGATCTTTGCCTTTATATTAGGGAATTTCTCGTTTATTATGTCTGCTGACTTGTAGAGATCTTTCTTTGCCTGGCCAATCGATCCCTCTGCATATATAGGGAATGTGATCTTTGGTCCTATGTATGAGTATGCAACTGTGATCACATCGTCAGCCAGCACTCCGGCATCGCTGAGAGCCTGCATCCAGTCTATCCAATCCTCACCGCCCATGACCTTTATAGTTGCATTTATCTCATCTTCATTTGCCGCTGTTATATGGGCTTCTGTTACTGTATTGTCCTTGAGCACGAGTGTCTTGTTTGAATACTCCTGTCCCACTGTCTTGAGCACCGAAGTATACTTTGTTCCATCAGCCATGGTTCTTCT
>OLGZ01000820.1_pt1 | contig 21592 bp, 23 predicted proteins | sample 1605981 | NCBI WGS metagenome assembly OLGZ01 (sample SAMN03283291) | human gut metagenome | biome: human-associated habitat; material: feces | host: Homo sapiens | place: Peru | collected 2012 | reverse complement strand
CTTTTATCTACCTTGAAAATTATGCTAGCACCACGACCACCATTTCCACCATCAGGACCACCCATAGGCACAAATTTTTCTCTTCTAAATGAAGTACAACCATCTCCACCAGGACCTGCCATTAATTTTATATTAAGTTCATCAACAAACATAGTTATTTCACCTCGTTTATAATTTTATCATATTTTCTTGACATATTCCACTAAAAGTTGTATATTATATTTATCGAGTGTGGTCGCACTGACTTTCCAGTGCGGTCACACTCTTTTTAATACCAAAAACTCGTTATTATCTAAATTATTATTTTATCTAAAAAAGTTATATCACTTCTACCATATAAAATATTTGCTAATTCAAGTGCTTCTTTCATATTTATGTTTGATTTGGTAATATCAAAAATATAATTGCTACTTTGTTCTTTATTTTTGTAAATAGCATGATAGAAAACCTGAGTACTATTACCAATAATGGTTTTTAAATCCCATCTTTCACTTTTAAATATATAATCTGAAGTTTTAATTCCTTCTGGACAATTTACTCTTGGATTAATATAAACATTTTCATTAAATGTTTTAGAGAGCCACACAGTAATTTCATATTCTTTTTCCGAGAAATCAAATATCACATTTTTCCCATCGGGGTAATATCGTTTTTTTCATACGTATAATATTTTGCAAGTGAATTTGAGTTATCGTTTTTAAAATCATTCGTTATATTATTATAATTTAACATTAAAACTCTTTCTAAGCACCATATAATTAAGGCACTTTTTTGTGTCTCCATGATACTGTAAAGCGTTTTAAAAATTCTGTACAAACAAACTATAGCATAATATAGTTATATTTTCAATATAAAAAGCAACTTTTTTAAATAACAAATTACATTATAAACCATTTTACTTTTTAGCGCATACATGTTATAATTTTTAAAGAAAGAAGGACATATCATGGAATATAATAAAATTAAAAATGCAGATAAAATAATTGAAAATAAAAAATAATTATTATTATGCTGACTTTTAGTGGTAGACATTACGCAATGACTCGAAAATAATTTAAAAATCGGGAAAAAGCGAGGTTGAAGAAGGGAGAAAAATTATTATTTTAAAATTTTTTTATTGACAAGAAGAGAAAAATGTTTTACAGTGTCAGTGCAAACAACGAACTGCACAAAAACACAAGGAGCATTTCGAAGAAATTATGGAAAAACACAAAATACTGGCGGTCGGTCAATTCCACGCAGAGACCTGCCGGGTCGAGAAAAATTTATCGAAGATGCAGCAGCTGGCAAAACAGGCCAGCAATCAAGGTGCGCTGCTGCTCGTGCTGCCGGAGTTGTGCGCAACCGGGTACCGGGCAGATGAAGCATTTTCGCAGCTGGCGCAGCCGCTGGACGGAATGCTTGTCTCCGCGCTTGCTCAGATGTCCAAGGATAATCACGGCATTTGGATTTACACAGCCATTCCGGAAAAAGCGGAAAGTGCCGCAAAACCGTACAACACGGCAGTTCTTGTCAATGAGAACGGGCTGGTTGCCGCTTATCGCAAAATCCATCTTTGGGGTAAGGAGCCAAACTTTTTTTCGGCGGGGAATCAACTCGTAACAGCGGCAACGCCATTCGGCAAAACCGGACTTCATGTGTGTTTTGATGTCAGCTTCCCGGAATCGGCCAGATCCAGCGCACTCAGTGGCGCAGAGCTTCTTCTTTATACCTTCGCCTTTGCAAATTCTGAAAGAAGATATGCCTTTGATCTTCTGACCAGGACTCGAGCCTTGGAAAACGGCTGCTTCGTTGCGGCCGCCAATCTGACGGGCTGCGAAAAAGACACCAAGTTCTTCGGCGGGTCCAAAATCATCGATCCTGCCGGAAACGTACTTGCGGAACTGAACGAAGAAGAGGGCATCACAACGGCTCCAATGGACGAAAAGCTACTGAAGGCGACGAGAGCAGCCTATCCGTATCTCGATCGGCGCAGGCCGGACGTATATTTGTTTTGATCGTTGATCGACTTATGCTCGATTTTCGATAGAATGATAATGATTGAGGAGGATCCAAAATGAAAAACCATACCCGCAAAATTCTTGCACTGCTGTTGGCGCTTTGCTTATGCTTTGTGGCAGTAGGCTGCGCCAAGACCGGGACAACCGGGTCGACCACAGGTAAAGCCGCACCCAACGGGGCAGACACGGGCAAGGGCATCAATGCCAAGAGCATTAAGATTGGCGTGTTTGTGCCGCTTTCCGGTACAACTGCCGACAAGGGCAACCGCATCAAGGACGCTGTCACCATGGCTGCCGAGGAAGTCAATGCCAACGGCGGCATTCTGGGTGTTCCTGTTGAGTTTATTTTCGAAGACGACGAAGGCGTTGCCGCTTCTGCGGTTTCTGCTGTTACGAAGCTTGTGAATAACGACGGTTGCTGTGCGCTGATCGGTTCTAACCCCAGCTCCTGCACGGTTGCCGCAATGTCCATTGCGGCGCAATATGGCATTGTCCAGATTGCCCCTAACTCTTCCAGTCCCAAAATCGGCTCTCAGGATGGCAATGATTGGATTTTCCAGACGATCCCTTCCGATGCGATTCAGGCCAAGTTCTTGGTTGACTACTTTGTAAATGACTGCGGCTACCAGAAGATTGCGATTATCGCCGGCAACGATGACTACGGTCAGGGCGGCGCAAAGGGCGCAATCGAAGCGTTGAAGGATCTTGGCCTGGAGCCTGTTGTCGTGGAAAGCTACACCAGCGGCGACAAAGACTTTACCGCACAGATCAATAACATCAAGGCCGCAAAACCCGATGCACTCGTTGGCTGGGGCGCTGCCACTGAGGCGGCTCTCATTCGTGTGCAGCTGGCAGAACAGGGACTGCCTGATCTCCCCTGCGCCGGTGCCGGCGGCATCCCCGGAACCACCTATGTTGAACTGGCCGGCAAATACGGTGAAGGCCAGATGTGTGTCAACACCTTCCTGATTTCCGAAGGCGGAGACGCAGCTGAGAACTTTGTTAAGCGCTTTGAGGAAAAGTATGGCTATGAGCCTGACCTTACCAACACGCAGGCGTATGACGGTGCCAATATGCTTCTCAAGGCAATCGAAGCAGCCGGATCTCTCGAACCGGAAGCTATCCGGGACGCAGTTGCAGCGTCTGATTACACAGGCATTGCCGGTGTGATTAAGTTCGACGAGAACCATCAGGTTCCCGACAAGCAGCTCTACATCACCCAGCTGACAAACGGCGCGTGGGTTCGCATCAAATAAAAACACTCAGAAGCATCTGAGAACGCAAAACGCCGGATAGAGACAGGCGTGCGGGCACGCCTGTCTCTAAAGGGCAACGTTATAAGACGATAAGGCCGCACTGCGGCAAAACCTTTCGTGGAGGGTCAAAATGTTTGTACAACAGATTGTAAGCGGCCTTGCAATTGGTAGTATTTATGCGCTAGTAGCAATCGGATATACACTGATCTGGCGGGCTCTGGGCGTTCTGAACTTTTCACAGGGAGACCTGTTGATGCTGGGCGCTTATATTGGATATCAGTATAACGTTCTCATGAACGTGAACTACATGGCAGCGATTGTGCTGACGATTTTAACGTCGGCCATGGTTGGCCTGGTGTATTCCGGCGTGTTGGAGCGTGTTCGCGGGCGTAAGAGCAGAACAGACAACATGGTTGTTACCATTGGTCTGTCCACAATCATCCGCAACTTGTGCAGAATTATTTGGGGCGCAGAGCCTCTGGCAATTCCCAATATTTTTGAGGGACAGAATTTCCGTATCTTTGGTGCTACTATCCCGGCAATCCGCATTTATATTTCCCTTATCACAGTGATTCTGGTGGTAATTCTCACCATTTTCTTCCAGAAAACCAAGTGGGGCAGAGCCCTTCGGGCCGCAGCGGAAGATCGTAATACGGCGCGGCTCATGGGTATTTCCGTGCGTAAGTGCGACGCATTGACTTTAATGATTAGCTCCGGCATGGCAGGCGCTGCCGGCATCCTGCTGGCTCCTGTTTTCTATATTACTGCCGACATGGGTTCGTATTATGGCCAGAAGGCGTTTTTGTCTTCGACCATCGGTGGTCTCGGCAATTTGACCGGTGGCCTGTTCGGCGGCTACTTCCTTGGAATTATTGAGTACCTGGGTGCAATTTATGTTTCGTCCGGGTTTAAGGATATTATTTCTTTCGCGGTTCTGATTGTGGTCCTGATTGTTCTTCCGAATGGACTCATGAACCTGTTTAAGTCGGGGAAGGAGAAGGTATGAAGAAGAATTCACAAAAAAAACTCATCGTGTATGCAATTCTTACCGTTCTGCTGGCACTGTATCCGCTGGTCAATGATGGACGGTATCTGCTGCACCTGATGACCAGCATGATGATCAACATCATCAGCTATCTCGGTCTGAACCTGCTCATCGGTCTTTCTGGTCAGGTGTCTCTAGGTCATTCTGCGTTCTTCGGCATTGGCGCATACACGGCAGGTCTTCTGTGCACCAAGCTCGGCGTGCCTGCGCCTATTACGATTTTGGCCAGTGTGGCGCTGTCCATTCTGATCGGCGCTCTGCTGGGGCTTCCTGCGGCACGTCTGAAAGGACCATACCTGACGATGACAACGCTTGCGTTTACACAGCTGTTTATGCTCCTGATGACAAATCTGACGGACATTACAAACGGTCCAATTGGCGTTATCAACATCGGCCCTCTGAATCTGTTCGGCGTCGCATTCGATACCAAATACAAGATGTATCTTTTGACCCTAGCCTTTGCGCTTCTGGCGATTGTGGTGTTCAACCATATGAAAAACGGCCCCCTTGGGCGTGCGTGGCAGGCAATGGGCAACAGCCGCATTGCAGCTGAAGCCATGGGCATCAACCCCGTCCGCTACAACATCCTGGCGTTTGCCATCTGCTCTGGCTTTGCCGGTTTGGCGGGTGCACTGTACGCATACTACAATACCTACATCAGCCCTGACCAGTTTAACCTCAACCTTTCTTTTACCATCGTTCAGGTTTTGGTCATCGGAGGCCGTGGCTCTGTGCTAGGTACGCTGATTGCGGCATTTATCCAGACGTTTGTGCCGGAATGGCTCCGGCCGCTGGAGGACTGGCGCTATATCATCTTTGCGGTTATGCTGATTGTAACCGTTCTGTTCGCACCGGCCGGCTGCGTTGGGCTGATTGAGAAGGCAAAACGTTCGTTGCAGCACCGGTTCAGCAAAGCAAAAACCGGTGAAACAGCAAAAAAGGAGGGAAATTAATGAACGATCTGATTATGGAAACCAAAGACCTGACGGTCAGTTTTGGCGGACTGAAAGCAGTCAATCACGTTAATTTCGCCTTAAGAAAGGGAGAAATCCACGGATTAATCGGTCCAAACGGCGCAGGTAAAACAACTTTTTTCAACATTCTCACCGGACTTTATAAGCCCTCTGAAGGTGAGATCCTGTTCAACGGCAAGGTCATTGCGGGTAAAAAGCCCTGGGACATCGCAAGGCTCGGTATTTGCAGAACCTTTCAGAATTTGCAGCTGTTTGCGGATATGTCCGTCATTGACAACCTTGTTGCCGCGCAGAATCTGCGTCACAGGATCAATGTCTTTGACAGCCTGCTGCGGACACCGTATTACAAAAAAACTGAGAAGGAAATGTATGAAAAGGCAGAGCAGCTTCTTGAGTTTATCGGCCTTGCGGATCAGCGCAATAACCTGCCAAAGAATCTGAGCTATGGTCACCAGCGGCTGCTGGAGATTGCACGGGCCATGGCAACGGATCCGGCGGTGATTCTGCTCGACGAACCGGCTGCCGGTATGAACGCAGGCGAAATCGACGAACTGATGGAGATTATTTTAAAAGTTCGAAATCTCGGTATCACGATTGTTCTGATCGAGCACAACATGAAATGTGCCATGACGGTCTGCGACATCATCACAGTGCTGGACAGTGGCAAAAAGATTGCAGAGGGTGTTCCCTCAGAAATCCAGAACAACAAGGCCGTTATTGAGGCATACTTGGGAAAGAGGGCTGCACATGCTTAAAATTACAGATCTGACAACCCATTATGATATGATCCGCATTCTGGACAAGGTGTCGCTGGAAGTTGGCGACGGTGAAATTGTCACACTGGTCGGACCCAACGGCGCAGGTAAGACGACGATGCTCAAGGCGATTTCCGGTCTGATTCCCGCAACATCTGGAAGCATTACATATAACGGCAAGGAACTTCTTGGCACGTCGGCCGAAAAGATTGCCGCACTTGGAATCGCCCACGTTCCCGAAGGCCGCCACGTTTTTCCTGGGCTGACGATTGAAGAAAACCTTCAGATGGGGGCATTTCTCATCAAGGACAAAAAGCAAATTGCAGAAACAAAACAGATTGTCTTTGACATGCTGCCCAAGCTCTATGAACGGCGCACGCAGTTGGCCGGCTCTATGTCCGGCGGCGAACAGCAGATGCTGGCATTGGGAAGAGCCATGATGGCACAGCCAAGCCTGATGCTGCTTGATGAACCGTCCATGGGTCTGGCACCGGTAATCGTTGATCAGGTGTTCAAGATTATTGAGATGATCAACAAAAGAGGTACGTCCATCCTTCTGATTGAGCAGAATGCAAATATTGCCTTTGAGTACGCCAATCGTGCGTATGTCATTGAAACTGGCAGCATCCGTCTTTCCGGTCCTGCCAAGGAGTTGGCAAAGGATGACAATGTACGCAAGGTTTACCTGGCAATGGAAATGTGATGGCAGGTGAAACAATATGAAACATAACTTTGATGAGATTACAAACCGGCGTGGTACTGACTGTAAAAAATACGCACCCGTTTTCTATGGCGAGGACGTTCTTCCCATGTGGATTGCGGACACGGATTTCCGCTGTCCGCAGCCCGTGATTGACGCGGTTAGGGAACGGGCAGAGCACGGAATTTACGGCTATCCTTATGACCAGGACAGCTTCTCCGCTGCGGTTTGCCGCTGGATGGAGGTTCGATTTGGCTATAAGGTTGCACAGGAGGCGGTTGAATACTGCCCCGGCGTCATTCCGGGCGTTATTTGTGCGGTTCGCGCGTTTTCCAATCCGGGCGATAAGATTGTCGTGCAGACGCCCTGCTATCCGCCATTCCGTGCGCTTGTCCACAACAACGGCCGCGAGATGCTGGAAAACCGGCTGGAACTGAAAAACGGACGGTATGAGATTGATTTCGCACTGCTGGAAAAACAGTTGAGCGATCCCAGAACACGAATTCTCCTGCTCTGCAACCCACAGAACCCGACGGGAAGAGTATTTACGCGAGAAGAGCTTGAAAGAATGCTGCAGCTTTGTGTGGATAACGATGTCCTTGTGCTGTGCGACGAAATTCATTGCGACATTACCTACCATGCAAAGCACATCCCGTTTGGTGCGTTGTCTGAGCTCGCAAGAAACCATTCCATCACGTTTGTAAACCCCAGTAAGACCTTCAACACTGCTGGTTTCCGGACTGCGGCAATGATTGCTCCAAATCTTGCACTCAAGAATCGCGTTCATCAAGAGCTCGTGAACGAGAAGATTTTCGGACGCACCGTCTTTGGGCCGCTGGCACTTGTGACGGCCTACACGCAGTGTGATTACTATGCTGACCAGATTGTGGAATATCTGAAGGAAAACATCCGCTATCTGCGCGAGCGACTGCAAACCATGCCGAAAATCCAGCTGATTGTACCCGAGGCAACCTATTTGATGTGGCTCGATTGCAGCGGTCTGGCGATGACGCACGATGAAATGAAAGGCTTTTTCGACGAGGAGGCAAAGGTCGGCCTTAACGACGGTCGCACCTTTGGCTGCGAGGGAGAGCACTTTATGCGCCTGAACGTTGCCGTTCCCAAAGCGGTACTCACAGAAGGCCTTGATAGAATCGAAAAGGCGTATCACAAGCGTTTTGATTAAGCAGAAAGGAAGGGAGCGAAATGTACGGCTATCGTGAACGCATTGGCATGATTCTACCGTCTACAAACACGGTTGCTGAACAAGAGTTTTTCCGGATGGCGCCAAGTGGTGTCTCGACGCATGTCACGCGCGTCAAGCTGACGGCGACGAATCCAGAGGGACTAAAGGCGATGGCAGATAACGCGCGCCGTGCGACAGATGAAATGATGAGTTGCCTTGCCGATGTCATTTTGTACGGCTGCACATCTGGTAGCTTCCTGCAAGGCATAGAGTGGGAAGAAAAGTTTCGAAAGGAACTCTCTGTGCAGGCACAACGGCCAGTTCTTACGACGGCAAACAATTGCCATCGAGCACTTCAGGCGCTGGGAAAACGGAAAATTTCCATAGCGACGCCTTATATTGACGCACTGAATCAGGCTGCTTATCGTTACTATACGGATCTTGGGTACGATATCGTATGTATGAAAGGGCTTGGCATTGAAACTGCGACCAACATTGGCAAAAATCCGCCGCATGCGATTTACAATCTTGGAAAATCCGCTGTCACAAAAGAAACGCAAGTGTTGTTTCTTAGCTGCACAGGCATTCGTTCGATCGAAATTCTCCAACAATTGCAGGATGATCTCGGCATTCCCGTGTTCTCGAGCAATGTAGCAAATCTCTGGGCCTGCTTGCGTACGCATGGAATTAACGAAAAGTTGAACGGCCTTGGTGCGCTGATGCAGTTGCCCTGATACTGTGGGAGCATATCCATGCAGAAGATACAGAAACTTCAAAAAGCACTGGAGAAAAACAATATCATCTTTTCTTTTGCGGAGAACTGTACGGAAGCAAGGCTGCTTGCGAAGACTTTTCTGGACGACGGCTGCGCAGTTGCGGTCGGTGGGTCTTTGTCGCTGCGTCAGACCGGCATTCAGCAGATGATTGAAGAGGGACCTTACCGCTATACAAACCGCTATGTAAAAGGGACGTTTTCTTTCGACACGTCACTCGATGAAAAAACCGTTCGTAAAAGCTATCTTGACGCATATGAGGCAGACGTTTATTTTACAAGTGCGAACGCACTAACGCAGAACGGAGAACTTGTGTATGTGGACGGACAGGGAAATCGCATTTCAGCAATTGCCTTTGGCCCGCGAAAAGTTGTAAACGTAGTCGGTATCAACAAAATTGTCCCCGATCTTCCTGCGGCCTTCGAAAGAATTGCATGTGTTGCCGCGCCGGCAAATAACCGCAGATATGAACGCGCAACGCCTTGCGTAAAGCTGGGCAAATGTGTTCAATGCGCGAGCCCGCAGCGTGGATGTTCGGATTATATGATTGTTTCACATCAAAAAGAGAAGGAACGAATGTATGTAATCTTGGTGAACGAAACGCTGGGATTTTGACGGTTGCGGTACGCACGTCTCGAAAACTAGGGAAACTTTGAATAAATCGTCTGCGGCTGGATAGCGGATCTTTTCCTCTATCCGTGCGGTTTCAAAAGCGGGAAATATAGCGCAGCCGTTGCCAGCGCAAGCTGGCTTACGGATGCGGCATACCCCTTGCGGGTACACAAAGTATTCTTCCGCTTTTGAACCCTTCGGCTAGCGAAAAATCTCTCGCTCCCAGCTCTTGCCGATTTAATCAGAGCTTCCCTAGCGTATCCTGAAACACCATTGGTAGAAACAAATAAGGAGATACAAAACATGACTCATATTCACACAGATAAAGCACCTGCGGCCATTGGCCCGTATTCTCAGGCAGTATCCCAAGGAAAACTGGTGTTCACATCTGGTCAGATTCCTCTGGATGCTGTGAGCGGCAAGCTTGTTGGAACAAGCATTGAGGAACAGGCTGAGCAGGTCATGAAAAATCTGCTGGCGGTTTTGGACGCAGCTGGCTCCAGTCCGGAAATGATCGTCAAGACCACCTGTTTTCTTGCCGACATGGCTGATTTCGCAGCGTTCAACGCAGTTTATAGCAAGTACATTCAGTCGAAACCGGCCAGAAGTTGCGTTGCTGTGCGGGAGCTTCCGATGGCGGTGCGTGTAGAAGTGGAAGCTGTTGCGTATTGCTGCGAAAAAGAATAAAGGAGGTACATTCGGTATGGATTACGCAAAGTTAGCCATTCAGAAACATTTACAGTGGCATGGGAAACTGTCCGTTGAGCCAAAGATGAAGGTGGATACGGCGCATGCGCTATCACTGGCTTATACGCCTGGTGTTGCAGCGCCCTGCCTGGAAATTCAGAAAGATCCGGCCAAGAGCTACGATTTAACCGGCAGATGGAATACGGTTGCGGTTGTCACGGACGGCACGGCTGTGCTCGGCCTTGGTGACATCGGCCCGGAGGCCGGTATGCCGGTCATGGAAGGAAAGTGTGTGCTGTTTAAAGCATTCGGTGATGTTGACGCCATTCCGCTCTGTGTCCGCTCGAAGGATCCGGACGATATTGTGAAAGCGGTTTCACTGCTTGCCGGAAGCTTTGGCGGCGTGAATCTGGAGGATATCTCCGCCCCCCGCTGCTTTGAAATTGAGAAACGCCTGAAGGAAATCTGCGACATTCCGATTTTCCACGACGATCAGCACGGCACGGCCGTCATCACACTGGCAGGGCTTACCAATGCCCTCAAGATCGTTGGCAAGAAAAAAGAGGATGTAAAAATTGTAACCTCTGGTGCAGGCGCAGCGGCAATCGCAATTGTGAAGCTATTGCTGTCAGCTGGTTTCAAGCATGTCACCATGTGCGACCGTAAGGGTGCAATTTATAAAGGAAGAGACGGTCTCAACTGGATTAAGGAAGAAATGGCCGAGGTTACGAATCTCGATCGCAAGGCAGGCAGTTTAGCGGATATGCTCGTGGGAGCCGACGTGTTCATCGGCGTTTCCGCACCCGGTACGGTCACAACTGAGATGGTCAGAACCATGAACAAGGACGCCATCGTTTTTGCCTGTGCGAACCCAACACCAGAAATTTTCCCGGAGGACGCAAAGGCGGGCGGTGCGGCCGTTATCTCAACCGGTCGGAGCGATTTCCCGAACCAGATTAACAACGTCCTAGCCTTCCCCGGCATTTTCAGAGGAGCTCTAGACGTGCGGGCAAGCGACATCAACGACGAAATGAAGGTTGCCGCAGCACATGCACTGGCGAGCCTGATTTCGGATAATGATCTTCGGGCGGATTATATTATCCCGTATGCCTTTGACCCGAGAGTCAAGGACGCAGTGGCTATGGCTGTAGCCGAGGCGGCAAAAAAGAGCGGCGTTGCGAGAATCTGAAGGCAACATATCTGTCCGGCGGCAAATAACAGTCACCAAGAAAAGGGAATAGCTGAAACTTACAGAATTTAACTTGAAATTATTTGATTATTTGCTATGATATAAAGTGTGATACTTACGATATATCAGAGTAAATAATGAAAAGGACGGAACTTATCTATGACAGATCATGAAGTATTGCAAATATATATCAGCCTAGCCCCCTTTCTAGCCGAAGTATGCGGAAACGGTGCAGAGATTGCGGTTCATGATATGACGGATCCAGAGCATTCACTCGTAGCCATCAAAAATCCCATTTCCGGGCGACAGGTTGGCAGCCCGCTTACCGACCTTGCGCGTGAAGTGGCAGAGAAGGGTGCGTATTCCGACACAGACTATCTGGCAAACTACTCCGGACAGGCAAAGAATGGTGAATTTCTTTCCTCTACGTATTTCATCAAGAACGAGGGAAGACTCGTTGGACTTCTTTGCATCAACAAGGACATCGAAAGCATCCAGCAGATGAAGTACACGCTTGACCACGTAATGGAGCAGTTCAATTTGATTATTCCGCATAAGAGCATTGTCTCTGAAACGTTGGATAATCCGGTTGAGAGCATCATGCATTCCAGAATTGCAGAAACTGTTATCCAAAGTGGCGTCCAGCCCGCAAGAATGAGCATGGATGAAAAAGTTGCCGTGGTGCGCCAGCTGAATGAAAGCGGCATTATGGCTATCAAGGGTGCAGTGGCAGAAGTTGCCAGGCAGCTATCTATTTCGGTGCCGACAGTTTATAGGTACATGAATAAGAATACACCTTGACGAAAGCGCAAAGGGGCTGTGGCGAAATTTGAGCCGCTGCAGCTCGCCGATCTCGCAAAGAATGTGAGACGGCTTGCAAATCAGCAGCATGGAAGTGCTGCCTGATATGCTCCCTCTATGACAGACAGTAAAAACACAACCTGTCGAACATGGAGGGAGCATTGTTATGCCGCAAAAAACAGTATTATTGAGCATAAAAACAGCAGGAGCACATTGCCGGCTCCTGCTGTTAAACTCTATTTATTTTTTCCCTGCGGAACAGTTTTCAATTTCCTGACAGCCAGCGTAAGGCAATTCACGCATCCCTCATATGTCAAGCAAGCTTGTCTGTCCGTCGATGGGCTCGTTCCTTTCTTTTGTCAGAACCTCCTGCATTTCCACAGGCGTGTATCCACGGTTGGAATGCTTATGTGTATGGTTGTTCAAATCCTGAATCAGCTGCGTAAATTCAACAGCATCCAGACTGCCTTGCCAGTAGCTCCACAGATTGATTTGCTGTTGACAGTGATCGCACCATACCAGTCGATCTTTTTCGTATTCGATTGACTCCTGATATGCCGGATAGGATGCCCGGACCCGTTCAATGAACCGTTGGTATGCGTTATAGCGCAATATGACCCGGATGAAAATGGCTGAAAGCGGGAAATAGGGAGGAGTATTTTACCGAAATGAAATAAAAAGAAAAGCGTTTCGGCATACGAAGAAGGGAAGCTGCGCTGCAAAAATGCAGTTTCGGAACAAGCTGGCTGCGATCAGGTCAATAGAAATGCTTCCTGCTCTATTGTAACCCCGTATTTTAGAATTTCCTGAATTGCATCGGCAAAAAGTGGGTACTCTTGATGCGCCAAAGCAGACTTCAAGCTATCCAAATAGGATTCAGGACGGACGAGGCCGTTTGCGTGGTATTTATCAACGTCGCTCCCGGACATTCGCAGCGGTTTCAGCGATGGAATGAGCCGCTGAAGCTGTGCGAACATTTGAAATCCGCCCAAATCAATATCGGCCCAAAAGAACACGTCGCAGTTGCTTTGCACGGCCTCACCGAGCTTTTGAAACAGCTTTTTCTTTTGCGGGCTTAGAAAACCACCGTGATAAACGGCAAGAGTGCCCTGTGTCAGCTCGGAAAGAAGGTACTCGTCGTAATTTGTTTTGTTTTCAATAAGTACAATTCTTTGAATCTGGGCCAAGTCGATGGACACGATATGATTGACGGCGGTGCTGGGCAGTGCCAGACCGTAGGGGGTGGCGGCGCAGAAATGGATACTGCCATTTTCTGTATGAACGACAATGTCACCTGCCAGTTCGTAAAGTTCCGGCCTTGCGTAAATACCCAGGTAAGCTAGTTGATCCCGTGTACCCAGGGACTCCTGCGTAGACAGTTGAGAAAGGACAATATCGTACTTTTGCGCTATGCGAAGAAACAGGTCACGCACATTTCGTTCAAAATACTTGGTGTCATGGTAGCATTTGCTGCTGAATGCCCGCATGGTTGTGGATTCTCCCTGCATGGCATCATAACATGCCATTGCTTTCAGAAGATCCTCCAGAGGAGAGAGACCACCCTTGCAGTATGGGGGGACGCTGTATTCTGACTGAGCGTTGGAGCATATCTGATTCCTCCATGCGACGATCCAGCAGGTCGATGCGTTTTCCAGCCGTTCGCTTACTATGGATGCCACCTGCATGGCCAATTCTTTTGGGTGGGTGCGTCCGATCAGCTGATAACAGTCCATGACCCGATTCAGATTGAGACGAATACAGGAGAGAACCGGCCTGCCTTTGACCCATTCGTTTTGGATGAGACCTTCCCGTTCCAGGTGAATTGCAGCGGTGTTCCAGGTATCGCGGACAGAGGCGTTCTCGTAATCGTATTCCGGAAAATCCTTTTTTCCTGGACCGACTTTAAGCATGACACCACGTCCGGCTTCACTTGACTGAAAAAGATGCTTGCTGCGCTCATACTTGTCCAGTAAGTGGGAAAGAATGATTCCTTCATTCATATATTTTCTATCCTTTTCCCATAGGGCAGAATGTGCATTTTGTATTTGTCCTTACAAACCAGAAGCGTGCGATCCGCAAGAGGCATAATATCCGGCAGCTTATCCGGAGGCGTGCAGATGATTGCCTGCAAACCCATCTTGCGGAGCAGATGGACGCTCTCTACGATCCGTTCACTGTCCATTTTGTTGAAAGCTTCGTCAAATACCACAAGACGGACGGTGTTATGGGCAAGACCGGACAGGTTATTCACCTGATAGATCTGGGCAAAGGAGGCAAGGACTGCAATATAGAAGGGCGTTTGTGTTTCACCGCCGGATTTGGTATTCAGGGTTTGAGACAATAATTGTTTGGAGCCGTTCTGATCGGTGGTTTCCAGGTCAAATTTCAGGTAAGTACGGAAATCGGTAAAGCGTGCGATATTTTCCTGAAGTTCGCTCTGCTTTCTGTTATTCAGCTGAGAATCGTCGGATGTGGCAATGCGGCTGAAAAGATCCTCGATCAGCTTTCCATATTTCTGCTGGAAGGGCATGGCGAAAAGTCCGGCTTCCCCCTCCATGAGTTCTGGAGCCATGATCATATCGTAATAGTCGGCGTAGTCGGGGTTTCGGTCTACGCGAAATTTATAGCGGTCTGTTCCAAACTGCGCCTGATCCAGAGCTTTGTTCAGGCTTTTTACTTGGTCTTGCACCTGGTCAATGCTGGACTTGAGCTTTGCCAGAAAATCGTTCTGAAATTGCTCCATGGCACTTTCCTTGGCTGCCTTGATTTTGGCACGGTACTGGGGCAATTCACTCTCTTCCAACAGCTTACGTTCCACATCGTATTCATCATTCAGCATGGACTCTACCTGAAAAGAACAGGGACGGAAGTTTATGGCGTATTCCCTGCGCTTTTGGAAAAGCTTTTGCTGTGCGGCATCTCGTTCCCGTACCGTTTGCTCCAGACGGTTTCCGAAATTTGTGGAAATTGCAGAGGCATTTTTTAGGCGAGCGAATTCCTGCTGATATCTGGGAAGGCCGACTTTTTGGATAAACTCATGGGAAAAATTGTCCGCAATACGATCTTCTATTTCAGCCAATTCCTGGTTGATCTTTGGCAGCGTTTCCCAGACAATATCATGTACCTGTTTCTGGTGGACGGCTTGCTGGCTACTGAGCCGCACAGTTTCGCTGCTCAAATGCGCAATTTCATTTTCCAGCTGATTGATTGTTTTCCTCTGCTCATCAAGCCAGAACAGATCCAGGTGGGACATTTGCTCGTCAATTTCTTCCAGTTCCTTGGTAATTTCAATGCCACGCAGATAATCTGCCTGTCGCTGAGCAACCGTATTTTGCACAAAACGGGCAGTAAACAGAACATCGTGGCTTCCAAATTGGTTCAGTGTTTGATAAACAGGGTTCCAGATGCGTAATGTATCCTCAATGTCTTTTATTTCTGCTTCAATGCGTGATATCCGAAGGGCAACGGCACGGTGCCCAATAAAGGCATCGTCCATGAGTTCTTTACGAATGGGTCGGGCAACATACCCCTGATACAGCATCCCGTCTGCGGTTATGGAAGTCTTAAACTGACGAAGCTGGTCTACATGGCTGCAACACACGACACGACCCAACAGATAGTCAATGTAGCTGCGGGCAAGGCCATTTTCGGTTTCCACCTTTTTTGCAAGAGAATTCTCCAATGGCTCTATGTGTTCCCGCTCCCGTAATTTGCCAATGTCTACGATGCCGAAAGAACCGCTGCCATATGCGTGTTTCACCTGGCCAAAAATGCGCACTGTGTCTGGATAGTATTCAGGGGCGACCAGCAGATAGAATTTCTGGGTATTCAAATACCCCTCTACCGCTCTGCGCCAATGCTCTTCTGCTTCGGCTATTTCAAGAACATCTGCTAAAATTTCAATGTGGACTGGCTTTTCTGTCTGCTCCCTTAGTGCAGCCTCCAAATACCCGCGTAAAGAAAGCAAACCTTTCGGATAGTCCTTGATATTCTTTTTTAGATTGGCGAGAATGGCATTTTTTTGGTCATAGGCGGCGGCCTGCTCATCTAGCAGCACCTTAAGCGCGTAAGCACCATCCCGGATCGCTGCCATAAGAGAAGAGGTGGCATCCTGGGCTGCTTCAAAGATTGCGGAGGATTTTGTGAAAATCTCATAGCTGCAATCGGAGAAACGGGAATAGGCAGTCTGAACGGCATTTGTGGCTTCCACGATGGAGGCCAATGCGTCAGAAGGTTGCCAGCTAAGTATTTTTTTACACAGGTTCAGCATGACAGTGGATTCCCGCTTGATTTCCAGGGCATCCTGTTGAAGCTGCTCCATTAACCGCCGCTGCTCAGTGTGCAGGGAGTTTCGAGAGGTGCGAAGCCGTTCCTCTTCCCGGGAAACGTCACTTTGGGCACAGGCTGCAATCAGGTCATTTTTGCGCTGCTCCTTTTCTTGGATTGCCGATGCAATACGCTCCAAATCAGAGCTTATGGATGCGATACACAATTCATGATCTTTCTGTTCTGATTTGTACTTTTCATTTTTTGCTTCCTGTTCCTCTTTGCTTGCCCACTGCACCAGAAAAGATTGCTGCTGCCAGCGATCCAGTGCAGTTTGCATATCCCGAAACAGTTTGCCAATTTCTTGCAGGGCAGCAAGCTTTTCTTCCTGCTTTTGTGCCAGCTGCTCATGCCGCTTATATGCCCGGATGTTTTCCTGCATGGCTTCAATATCCGGCTTTTCTGGGATGTCACAGATGTTTTCTGTGATAAATTTCTGAATATCCACAATTGGACGGAACGACACCGCCTTTTTCATCATGCGGGTGATTTGCTCGCTGTGGACGTTCCACTTTGCCAGCATATTTGTGCGGTATTGCTTTTGTGTATCGTAAAATTCAGCGCTGTAGCCGTACTGGGCTTTGACTTGCTTCCGAAATACGGGATATTCCAAAGCAAATCCATTTTCAACAAAGCCGTTTTCGGGAATCGTACCGTTGTAAGTGAAAAAATGCTCTACATTTGTCCCGTCACTGCGACAGTCAAAGGCTACGCCGGTTACAAAGCTGGTGCCTTCTACATCATCCAGAAATTCACAGGCAATGAAGCTGGTGAAATCCTTTCCCCTGCGGGAATAGGGATTGCTGTCATCCATATCTGCCCGCAGATAGCCATCCAGGGTGCGTTGGGATTTTTCGTTGGCAGCCTGGTTAAAATTCCGGCTGCTGGTTTCGCCGAGAAGCACGATCTGCAACGCATCGATCACAGTGGATTTCCCTGCTCCGTTTTTCCCAGTGAGGAAGTTGACATCGTCAACCTCAATTATCTCTTTGGAAAAATACAGCCAATTAACCAACAGAATCTTCGTCAGTTTCTTCATGTTCATCCTCTTTCTTTAACGTGGCAACAAGTTGATTGAGCCTGTCAGCAGATACTACGGATGTGACTGTGGGCAAAATGGCAAATTTGCAGCTACCTTTGTTGAATTTGCCGTCAATTCTCTGAAGGATGCAGTGATTTTCCAGACGTGTGAGGGCGCGCTTGACATCTTCCATATTGGGCTTAGAGGGTAAAATCGCATAGTCTGTAACGACTTTTTCCAGGACATCTCTTATGGTGCAGATGGCATCCTGCTCAAGTCCCAGGTTTTCCTGATTCTCGTCGTAAATCATCCGGATTGCAAGCAGCAGTGCGGTTTCCTTTTTGTCAAGATTGCATCGATTTGCCTCATCTGCGTTTAGGACATAGAAAAAGCCATCCATGTCCTCCTTGTGAAGCGTCCAGCCTAAAAGACCGAGATAATTGCTGACCTCTTCAAAGTGAATGGACAAGAAGGTGTAATCTGGATTTGCCACTCTGCCTTTGTCGGGCTTATAGAGCGTCCGTACGACATAAGTGCGACTCAACAACTGATTGCAGACGGATCGAAACTGATCGATTTCCCGCTGTGTTGCGCTGTTTAGCCAATCCATATTCATTTTTTACCCTCCTTGCGGCTGATTTGCAACTGGGGAACTTCATAAACGCTTTCTTCATAACGACCGCCCAGTTCCCTTACAGTAAAAGTAGAATCTCGGTCGGTGCTGGCAAGAACGGCCAGCAGGCTCATAATATAGGCTTTGTCATTCTCCAGTACCATGTCTTTGGAATAACAGATGCCCTCTGCACCTAACCAGCTCTGCACATATTCCATGACAGCGGTACGACCGTATTCGTAGTGCAGCAGCTGCTCGGACTGGGTGCGAACGTTGGGATCAGGCCTGGAGTCCTCGACGGGAACAGGAGCGGATTTTGTGCGCTTTCCCGGGCGCTTCCGATACCAGAGGCTTTTGCCGGATAAGTAGGTTTGCTCATAGAGCTGAAAAATTGGCTGAATCTGCTCTACAAGGTCTGCCGCACGGCGGTTTCTGGAAAGTTCTTCCAGGAGATAATTGAGATTTCCACGAATATTCTCGTCCCGGTTCGTCAGATTCTCAATTTTTTGCGTTGTGGCTCTTGTGTAGCGGCGCACCTGGGCATCAATTTCATCCAGATAATCCCGCTCGATGTGGTCATATCGTTCTTTTATAAAGAAAATTTTCTGCAACAAATCGGAGCGGCATTCTGCTAGCGTGGCGCCCCGTTTATCCTGTAATGCCGCGTTCGCCATGGCAATGAGCAGGGCATCATTTTCGATCCAAGAATTCAAAATTTCCTGAATAGGGCCGCGGTACTTGGGAACAGAATCTTTGATTTTCAATGGACGGATGTATGCCTCGGCAACTTTTTGACCATATTCGTTAAAATGGGAAGCCAACACTTCATTGACATCCTGCATTGCAATTTGAACCTGAAAATAGTGCCGCACATTGTGGTAGACCATTTGCAGCAAATTCAGAAGTGCTTGCGTGTTATCATAAGCACTGTAAAGAGCTGCCATTTTGTCGTATACATTATCTCCCTCGTTTGCCACCTTTAATGTGGAATAAGTGCCGAAAACATAGGAATATCCACGGGCGGGGCGGTCGTCACGCAATTGGTGAAATAATTCCAATAATTGGCTGCTGTAACCGGGAACGGTAATGTATTCTTCGAAATCTTCGCCTCGCTCTTTTTCAAACCAGCCTTTTGCGCAGAGCTTCCGAATCAGGAATCTGGCACGACCGGAAATATCCCGCAATTCCTCCTCGTCAATGTCTTCCCATTCAAAGGAAGCGTCAGCCAGCTGCTGCTCCAGCTTGCTTCGCAGCATGGTGTATAGCTTTTCTTCCGGTATTTTCAAAGTTTCCCGGTAGGCACTGTATAAGACATCCAACGCATCAGAATACAAAACTCGATTTGGAGAAGCCAGAACGGAAAAAAGGTCACTGGGCAGGATATCGAATAATTTCATGGGAATCCCCCCTCTAAAGGAGTTTTTATGACAGGAATTTTGATTTGGAACGGAGAGAGACCGGATATCGCTTTTGACAACGGAACGCTTTATGGTGGGCTGCATTGCGGAGAATGCTTTGAAATATTCGCGGATTGCTGGAAAACAGTGCGGCTTGAACTTATGCAGGGGTGGGTGATTGTAGAGGATGGGAAAATGACTCCAATACATTATGGGCTGCGTGCTAGAATATAGCGTAAGTCGATGCGCAATGGAGGTTATGATTTTATTTTACGAAACAATATGTGTAATAAAACGGACTATTTGCTTGAATATGGAATGATTTCTTTTATGATAGCACAGTCTGAATATAAAGGCAATAAACAATCAAAATGTTGCGTATTAGACGGTTTCAGGGTTTAGATATCGGTGGAAGTTCACATCCAGCACAGAAATTTGCTTCGCCACGGGGATGGATAGAAACCTTATATGCATTTCTGCCGCACCAGCACCGTCTCGCAAATCCGGTCTGCAATCAAATCCCGGTCACGGGCCGGATAGTATTCCAGCAGAGACTCCACCTTTTGCGCAAGCTGCGTTCGGGTAAAATCGGGGATTTCCAGCTGCTTACCATACAGGCTTTCCATGGTGTGAATTTGCCGGTTGAAGGTGGTCTGGAACGGACGAGCTTTTGCCTGGGCAATCAGGGACTTGGGGATTATCTCAAAGGGATTATACATGACGTTAGAGAGGAACCCTGCACCCTGGTCGAAGATGGGGCAATAGTCAAAACAGCTGTCTCTGGCAATGACCGCAATGTTGTTGAGATGTCGGTCGTCGTTGAGGACAAGACCGTCAATTTCAAACAGCAGTGTGAGATATTGCGGGAACAGGGAAAGGCCGGTGATGTTTGCGGTTTCCTCAGCCAGGTAGGCCATTCTCTTTTTGTCGCTGGTCATGCGGCTTAACGTCTCAGAGAGCGCCTTTCCCGTATACTGCCGAAACAGATGCGCAAGGGTAATAATGGACTCGTCCGCCTTCAAAAAATTCGGGCTGCTGCACCCGGTCCGCTCCCGGCCATGGACCAGAAGACGATCCATGCGGTAGCGCACAAAGGTGAAGGGAAAGTCCGTTTCGGTATTGCTATATTCCAGCAATTGGGAGGTCAACACCTCTGCCAGGGCCTCATAGCCAAACTGATCCAGTTTATACCAGATGCCGCCGTCCTGCCATTTTTCCTGGTTGCCTTTGGAGGAGGTTTCCGCAATTTTCTGATCAGATACCAATGGAACGGTCATTTCAATTCCTCCACGGTCAGCCACAGATCATCCTCTGCCATACGTCCCTGGGTTTTTCGGATGATTTCCAGAGGCTCGTAGCTGTCAACTCCGATTGCTTCCAGGTATTCCTGTAGTCCTGCCCTGGTTTTCGGAATGCAGCGGTCCTCCAGAAAGTGCCGGTAATCCGACCAACTGGGATTTGGGTTCTTTCCAAAGGGAAGTTTCAGGTAATCCGTGGCGAGATTTTCAATGCGTACCGTTTTCTCGGTTTCGTCAGCGGCAATCCGGGCGCAGAGGGTGTCCCCGGAATAGCAGGAGAGAAGAAGTACTTTGTGCCTAGCGTGGCGGCTGGCTTCCAGAAATTCCGCAAAGGACAACTTCTTGGTAATCGTGATGGAAGTACCATCAAAGCGAAGCTCCACCTGCCGCTGTTCCGGAGTCAGCCCCATTTCCTTGATCCAGGTGGAGGGTAGGGCCAGCTTATAGTTTGTCGCATTGCCCCCGGCTGTGCCGCCGGAGGTGCCGATGATCAAATTTGCGGTTCGTGTGTTCATGGGGTATCACCTCACGGATAGTATATACTATTCGTTACGAATAATCAATATACTTCTTTTACAACATCAAAAATGGGGGCTTGGATTGCCGGATAAGTTCGGTTTATTGGACCTTTTCTTTTGCATCATAGAACCACAAAGAAAAAACGCATTTCTGGAACGTATGCTTTTTCATAGATTGCAGAGTAGTGAAAGCGTTTCATTCCCTTGCCTCTCTCCTGATTCCCTTAAATATTACCACGGAATAAGGGAATTAAATTCCAGGTGTCAGGGAAACGGCAGTTTCAAATAGGCCAAAACGACGAATACGATCCGGACTCTATGATTATGATTGCTTGCCTGATATAATGGTGCTAAGCTAAAGATATGAAAACTTGGTTATAGGATAAAGGAGCTGAGATGCAGATGGAGTGGTCAGACGGAAAGAAACGCTGTTGTTGGGCA
>OLGZ01000817.1_pt1 | contig 21718 bp, 18 predicted proteins | sample 1605981 | NCBI WGS metagenome assembly OLGZ01 (sample SAMN03283291) | human gut metagenome | biome: human-associated habitat; material: feces | host: Homo sapiens | place: Peru | collected 2012 | reverse complement strand
AACCAAATAAATTAGGAGATGATGTTATTACTTTAGGCATGGCAAGTGGCTTAGGCAGTAGTTGTGCATTTGAAGTAGGTAGCACATGTTATACAGCCCCATTCACACCAAAACCATTGACAGCACAAGAATGTAATGAACTTAAAAGTAAACTAGGTATCAAATATTGTAGAACTGATAACAATGATTACTGGGGTGGTGCAGTAAAACAATGTAAAGGAGTATCTAAAATGCCAACAATGGCACAATTAGGTGAACTTGCAAGTCAGTTATACGTAGGCAACCCTACTATAGGTGCAAAAGAAAACAAAGATAACATCCAATTTGATTCCAACTCTTCAACAGCCAAATCTCTAGGACTTACTCCGTACTTCTACCTTTGGTCGGGTGAGGAGGGCAGCTCCCGCTACGCATACACCAGGAGCTTCGACACTACGGGCTCGCTCTGGTACGGCGACGGCCTCCGCTACTTCAGCTACGGTCAGGCGGTTTGCTTAGGTGATTAAAGATTAAAAGCATAAGTAGCGTTTCACATAGCTATACAAAAAACTCCCCCTTAAAAAGAGGGAGTTTTTGTTATTATAATCTCAACAATTAGTCATCTAATGCTGCAACACCCGGAAGAACTTTTCCTTCGATGAATTCCAAAGAAGCTCCGCCACCTGTTGATACGTGAGTGAAATCTTCTGCCTTGAAGAATTTCTTAGCAGCTGAAACTGAATCACCACCGCCGATTACTGAAACAGCACCGTTTTTAGTTGCTTCAACTACAGCTTCCAATACTGCTTTTGTACCTTCTGCAAATTTAGGGTTTTCAAAAGCTCCTACAGGGCCGTTCATCAAGATTGTTTTTGATGATTTGATTACATCTGCAAATGCTTTTCTTGAGTCAGGGCCTGCATCTACACCTTCAAATCCGTCAGGAATTTCGTTGATTGCAACGAATTTGTTTGTGCCGTTGCCTGAAAAATCGTCAGCAGCAAGTACGTCTGTTGCCATAACAAGTTTTACACCCTTGTCAGCAGCTTTCTTTTCGATTGCTTTTGCTACTTCCATTTGGTCGTCTTCGCAAATAGAGTTACCGATTTTACCGCCGTTTGCTTTTACAAATGTATAAGCCATACCACCGCCGATAATCATGTTGTCTACTTTGTCCAACAAGTTTTCAAGAACACCGATTTTTGAAGAAACTTTAGCTCCGCCAACAACTGCTGTGAATGGTCTTGTTGGGTTGTCAAGAGCTTGTGACAAGCATCTGATTTCTTTTTCCATCAAAAGACCTGCAACTGCCGGTTTCAAAACTTTAGCCAATTTTGCAGTTGATGTGTGGTTTCTGTGAGCAGCACCGAAAGCATCGTTTACGTAGAAATCGCCCAATTTTGCAAGTTCGTTAGCAAAAGTCATATCGTCGTCTTTTGCTTCTTCTGCTTTGTAAAAACGAATGTTTTCCAATAATGCTACTTGACCGTCTTTCAAGTTTTCTAATGCTTTTTCAGCACCTTTGCCAACCGGTTCTTTTACAAACAAAACATCTTCGCCAAGAACTTTTGACAAGTATTTTGCAACAGGTTCAAGTGAAAATTCTAAGTTCCATTCACCTTTTGGTCTGCCCAAGTGAGCCATCAAAATGATTTTTGCTCCCTTTTCTTGCAAAGCTCTTACAGTCGGAACAATAGCTTGAATTCTTGTATCGTCTGTTACGTTTTTGTCAGCGTCCAAAGGTACGTTTACGTCAACTCTGACCAACGCTCTTTTGCCTTTTACGTCGCCTAAATCTTTAATTGATTTTTTCATTTTTGCATCTCCTTCTTTTAATGTAGTGCATGACAATTCTAGCCGAAAAAAAAATCGTTTTCAATAGAAAGCCCTCGCCGATTTCTCAGTGAGGGCTTTTTGAAAATTATAAAGATTCTTGATAAATCGTTCTGACCAACTCTCTTGAATTTCCGCTAGGTCCGATGTTAATCAAACCGTCAAGGGACGGAGTTGTAAATGCCAAATCCGTCAGTTTTTTGACATCGTCGGCACTAAATCCCATATCTGTCAATTTTTCAGGAACGTCTACCGATTTCAACCATTCGTAAACTTCTTTTGCGGCTTTTTCAGCATCCCCAGCTTCAGGTTTTAAGTTTGGTGCAATCGGAGCTAAGATGTCTGCCAAAACATTTGGTCTGTCTTTATAAATAGTTTTAATAACGGCAGGCAATAAGATTGCAAGACCCAAACCGTGTGACAAATCAGGTTTTACTGCACTCAACGGGTGTTCAAGTGCGTGAGTGTAGTGTAACAATCCGTTATCAAAACTTACACCGCCCATCATTGCTGCATAAGCCAAGAAGTATCTTGCTTCCAAATCATCAGGATTTTTGATAGCTTTTGGCAAATATTTTGCAACCAATTCAATAACTTGTTTGGCAAGAGTGATTGAATAAGGCGATGCAACTGTTGATGTTGCTGCTTCTACAACGTGGTTTACTGCGTCGATAGAAACATATCTTGTCTGTTTCGGTGACAATTTTGTCATTAATTGCGGATCGTCGATTGCGAACATCGGATAGATGCAATCATAAGCGATAGCCGGCTTGAAGTTTTTAGCCAAGTTTGTAACAACTGCAAATCTGTTTGTTTCTGTGCCTGTACCGTGAGTCAAGTTGATAGACACAATCGGAGCGGCTTTTTCCGGAGTAAATTCAAAATCATAAATATTTTCGGCAGTTTTGTCCGGATAAGCAAGCAAAATCGCAACGGATTTGCCAGCATCTGTCGGAGAACCTCCTCCGATTGATATAACTGCTTTTGCTCCAAAATCTTTTGCCATTTGTGCAGCTTCGTTTACGTGTTCTGTTGTCGGGTTCGGTGTAACTTTATCAAAATTTATATACCCGATACCGTGGTCTTTCAATGCTTTTTCTACATAATCCCAAGCACCTGTAGCTTTATAAGCATTTCGACCTGACATTACTATAACTTTGTCATAGCCTTTATCTTTTAAAACTTTTGCGATGTCGTCAATTTTTTTTATAGCTCCAACACCAAAATAAACCGTTGTTCTTGTGCGAATTTCCTTAACTTCGTTAATGTTAATATCATTTTCCCACATAACGAACTCTCCTTTCTTAACTCTGTACTCCCATATTATAGTAGTTTTTTTTGACTTTTGCAATATCTAATTTATTCGGATAAAAAAAAGCCCTCCGAATTTTCGGAGAGCACTTGTTCTGTAGAACAAACATCGGAATTTATGATATTTATGAATTTTGTACTCTTTCTGATTTTACTTTGTCCATAAGCTCGACAAATTCTTTTTCGTCAAGGGTTTCTTTTTCAAGCAGTGTGCGAGAAATATATTCAAGCATGTCACGATTTTCTGTTAAAAGACGTTTTGCCGTTTCGTAGCGTTCGTCAACAATCTTTTTGACTTCTTTATCAATGTCTGCTGCAACTTCTTCTGAAAAATCACGTCTGACACCAAAATCACGACCCATAAAGATGTGTTGTTCGTCTTTACCGTAAGCCATGTTGCCCATTTTTTCGCTCATACCGTATTTTGTAACCATATTTCTTGCGAGTGAAGAAACCTTTTCTAAGTCATTGCTTGCACCTGTTGTGATTGAATCTGCACCGTAAACGATTTCTTCAGCAACACGTCCGCCCAAAATCATTGTGATTGAATCCAAAATTTGTGATTTTTTCATCGTTAAGTGATCTTTTTCCGGCAACGTCATTGTGATACCGAGAGCCATGCCGCGAGGAATGATTGAAACTTTGTGGAGCGGATCAGTATTCTTGAGGAGTTTTGCCAAAAGTGCGTGTCCGACTTCGTGGTAAGCTGTGTTTTCTTTTTCTTCGTCGGAAATAATTCTGCTTTTCTTTTCAGGGCCTGCCATAACCTTGTCGATAGCTTCTTCGAGATTTGCCATGTTGATTGATTTTTGGTCATGACGAGCTGCAAGAAGTGCCGCTTCGTTTAAAAGGTTTTGCAAATCAGCACCGGTAAATCCCGGAGTACGTTTTGCCAAAATCTTTAATTCAACATCTTTATCAAGCGGTTTGTTTTTGGCATGAACTTCTAAAATCTGTTCACGACCTAAGATATCGGGTTTGTTTATGACAATTTGCCTGTCAAAACGTCCCGGTCTGAGAAGTGCGTTATCCAAAATATCCGGTCTGTTTGTGGCTGCAATTACAATAATGTTGGTGTTTTCGTCAAAACCGTCCATTTCAACAAGTAATTGGTTAAGGGTTTGCTCACGTTCATCGTGACCGCCGCCGAGCCCTGCTCCACGTTGACGACCTACTGCATCAATTTCATCAATAAATATAATACATGGTTGGTGTTTTTTTGCCTGATCAAACAAATCTCTTACACGGCTGGCACCGACACCTACGAACATTTCTACAAAGTCAGAACCGCTTATTGAAAAGAACGGAACACCTGCTTCGCCTGCAACAGCTTTTGCCATAAGAGTTTTACCTGTCCCAGGAGGGCCGACCAAAAGAACACCTTTCGGAATTTTTGCTCCGAGTTTTATGTATTTGTCGCCATTTTTGAGGAAGTCAACAATTTCTTCAAGTTCTTGCTTTTCTTCATCTATACCCGCAACATCTTTGAATGTTGTTTTTACTTTGCTGTCTAATAACATTTTGGCTTTGCTTTTGCCGAAAGACATTGCTTGAGAACCACCTGCCTGAATGCTTTTTATAACCATTAGCAAAAAGCCGATAAGCAACAGCGGGAAAATTATTGAACCTAAAATGTTCAAAAGTTGAGAAGATTCATTCGGTTTTTTCACCTCAATGTTAACATTCGCTTTTTCCAGTTTTGGCATAAGGCTTGGATCGTTTGGTGTTAAGACTTTATATTGATTTTGAGGTAATTTTTTCGGAACCGGCCCTAATAGCCCCTGTTCGGTTTTTGCCTCTTCTGCTTTAAGTTGGTTTTTCGGAATTGCAATTAAGTAGTCGTTTGCTTTTTCAACTCTTGAAAATTCGCCGTTGTCCAACTTTTGCAAGAAATCAGAATATGAAATATCCTGTGTATTGGTTACAGGCCCTGCCATAAATACAGATGAAATAAAAATCATTGCGATAATGGCTAAGACTATATACATACCCGCAGATTGTTTTTTGTCCATTAAAAAATCCCTCTCTTTTGTCTTTCAGTACCATTATAACCTAAAAATATCTAAAATGGAATAGCATAAAAAAGATGTCTGTTGTATTTAACTTTTCAAAAACAAAAAATCGCCCTAATAAGAGCGATTTTTTGTGTATGCATTGAAAGTAAAACTTATTTAAGTTTTACGCTAACAGAAGTTCCTTTTTTAGAAATTTCAACTTTGTCTTCTCTTGCTAACCAGCCAAGACCCAAATCAGCGAAGTTACCTTTAAGGTCTAATTCTTTTTTGATTTTTGAGAAAGTTGTTTCGCCGTTGTTGTTCAAATAGTTGTAAATTTCTCCTGCTGACATTCCGATTTTTTCTTGTAATTCTTGCATTTGATACCTCCTACTTTCTAATAATGCACTGTATACTAAGTATTTTATTTCATAATTAAATATTAGTCTAGTTTGTAAATTTATGCAATAGTATAAAGGGATTATTTTATAAGTGTAATTCGTACTTATTTTTGTGGTAAAATACACTAAAAAGAGGATTGTTTTGTGATTATTGACGGAAGTATTTCATCTAAAAAAACAGATATTCTGATAGAAAAGTATGCAGAACTTTTAAATTCTGGTATTGATGCTTCTCGTATTTTGGTGTTGGTGCAAAATTCAAGTTTGAAAAATAATTTTATTAACAAAACCCTTGAAAAAATAAAAGTAAATTCGCTCGAAAAATTGCAAGTGTATTCGTTTTTCGGGCTTGTGTATAACGCAATAATCGACAATTTTGCGATTATCGAGAGCGGAAATCCTTTTAAAAATAATCCGAAAATATTGCCAAATCTTGCTGGGCTTGAGGTTTCGCAGTTTGTTTTGAGAGATATTTTGAAAAAAATTCCGTTCAAAGGTTACAATTCTAAAAAGTCACTTCTTCATCAACTGTTTAGAAGATATGCACTTATTGTTCAAAATAATTTGTCTGATGAAGATGTTGAGTGGAGGGCGAGAGTTCTCGGTGAAAGTTTTGCTGAGGATGCAAAAGTTACCTTGAAACAGTTGCTCAAAGAAACATTGTTTCTGAGAGATTTTGACTATTTAAGGCAAGGTCTTGTGTTTAATTATATTTATAAAAACACGGATTATTTTAAAAATATTGATTACTTAATCCTCGACGACGGGGATGAAATTACTCCGATTTGCTATGATTTTATAAAATATTTGTCAAAACAACTCAAAGATGTTTTTGTTGCATTTGATTCAAAAGGTGCAAGCAGAATAGGGTATTTAAGTGCTGACAAGACGGCTGTGTGGGAATTTGAGAAACTCTTTGACCAGCCAGTTACGACTTTAGATGTTGAAACAAAATTGAAATTTGATGCGGAAAATCTTTTTAAAAATATTACGGAAAATAAAAAAGAAATTTTGGAAAATTTTTCAATTCAATCACCTTCAAAACGTTCTTCAATGATTGACAAAACTGCCGTAAAAATTAATGAACTTTTGACAAGGAAAAAAGTAAAACCGCAAGAGATTTCTATTATAACTCCGGTAATTGATGAAATGCTGAAATTCACGCTAAAAGAGAGTTTGAGCAATCAAGTTAATCCGATTTATTTGTCCGGAAGCGAAAAACTTATTCAAAATAAAATTGTTCTTGCAGCAATTACAATTTTAAAAATAAATTCCGAACACAAAAATAATTTGACTGAGTTTGATTTACGAAATATTTTGGTAAATATTCTGGGAATTCCGCTAAAATATTGTAGAGAAATTTTGGCAAATTTCGATTTGAATTTTTCGTTGATTGATTACAATTTTGAAAATGAAGAACACAGTGAAAAATATCGAAAATTCAAAAATCTTTTGGAAAAATTATCCACATCAAATTCAAAAATGTCCGAACATGTTTTTGAAATTTATAACGAGTTGATTGATTTTACGACGATTAATCCGAAGGAAGTTAACAAGTTTAATTTTTTTATAAAACAACTTCAAGATTTCGAAAATGTTTTCGGCATTTCCGCACAAAATCGCAAAGAAGAAATTATTACTCAAATTGAAAATTCAATCATTTCCGAAAATCCGTATTCGATATTGGAAGTTGGTGAAAATGACCTTGTAATCGGAACTCCGCAAAAAATTATAGATAATCAAATTCGCACAAAATATAAGTTTTGGTTGGATGTTTCTTCAGACAGTTGGGTAAAATCTGATACCGGCCCATTGTATAATGCGTGGGTTTTCCAGCGGGGGTGGAGTAAGGATGAATATACGATTGATGACAATATTGAATTAAGTCGAGAAAAAACAGCAAGGATTTTGAGAAAATTAACCCTTGCGGCGGATGAACATATATATACGTTTTCCAGTTTGTTTGACGGTAATGGTGTGGAAAATTTTGGCGGAATTGAAGAATTTATAGTCGTCGGACAAGAAAAAGAAGATGAAAAAACAAATTCGCCGAAAGTCAGTCCAATTACTCCAAGAGAGGATCAAAAACCTGTTTTGGAATATGAAAGCGGACAGATGGCGATTTCTGCAGTTCCGGGGGCTGGTAAAACAACTATCCTTCTTGTTCTTATCCTGAAACTCTTAGAAAATGGGATAAATCCTGATAACATTTTTGTTATGACTTATATGGAATCTGCTGCGAGAAATTTTAGAGAACGAATTAAAGCGATTAGAGAAAATTCTACCAATCTTCCGAATATCAGTACGATTCACGGGCTTGCTCTTAGAATATTAAAGGAAAATGGAAATTTTGAAAGGTTGGGGCTTTCTTCGGATTTTGACATTTGCGATGACACACAGCGTTCAAGAATTGTGAGAGAAGTTTCGACTGGCTTGAAACTCAAAAAAACTGAAACTGATGAATTCGATCGAGCGATTTCTGTTTTTAAAATAGGTGGCGGAAAATTTACGGAAAGTCTTTCTGAAACTCCTGCAAAAGGCGAGAGTAAGCTTACGAAATTTCATAGATTTTTTGAGGGTTATCAGAGGATTTTAAAAGAGGCAAACCTGATAGATTACGATGATATGCTGATTTCGTCCGTAAAACTTTTGGAAGAAAACGAGGATATTCGAAATTATTATCAAGATATTTGCAGATATATAATTGAGGATGAGGCTCAGGATTCTTCGTCCGTTCAGCAGCGATTAATTAATATATTGAGTGCAAAACATAAAAACTTAATCCGTTGCGGCGACATAAATCAGGCAATTACGACGACCTTTACAAATGCCGATGTCAAAGGATTTAGAAAGTTTATAAAAGAAAGCCAAGACGTAAATATGAATTGTTCTCAACGGTGTTGTGAAGGGGTTTGGAAGCTTGCAAATGAACTGTTGCTTTCGGCAGAACAGCAAAACGAAACGAAAGATGCGTTTTTTCACATTCTAATGCAGCCGGTAGAAGGACGAAATCCGGTTAGTGAAAATGCGGTTTCAGGGCATATTTTTGAAAAATCGCTTGAAGAAAGAAATTTTGTTCTTCGAGAAATTAAAAATGCGTTCAAAAAAAATCCGAAAACAACTGTCGGAATTCTTTTAAGAAACAATTATCAAGTCGCACAATGGATGAATTTTGTAAATGATAGCGGGCTTAAAAGTATTACCAGAAGCGAATGTTTGGAACAAAAATCAATTTTTAGGGCGATATTTGCCGTGTTGAGTATGATTTTGAAACCGTTTGATAATAATGTAATTGCTGAAAATTATGAAATTCTTGCGGAGTTGGGTTTTTATAAGCAACGATTGGGTTTGGATATAAAAAATTGTGAAAATCCGTTTGTTTCACTAAATCCCGATGATATTCAAAATGTTTCGCTTTGTCAGTTTTATTGGGATTTAAATTATTGGTTGTATTTCCCGCATTTGAGTGCGGATGAGTTGGTTATCAAAATCGGTCTGCATTATTTCTCAAGTGAAATTGAAAAATCGAATATTTATCTTATAGCGATTTTGGTAAAACGTTTGGGGGCAAACGCAAAAAGTCTTGAAACTGTTGTTGAAAGGCTTGCTGAACTCGCAAAGAGAAACAGTTTAAGCGGTTTTAAATTTTTCTCGGAAGAAGAAGAAAGTGATAGGGGATTTTTGGAAGGAAAAGTTCAAATTATGACCCTCCACAAATCAAAAGGAGATGAGTTTGATTACGTATTTTTGCCTGAAATGTCTGAGAAAAATCTTGCGTTAAAGTTTGATAAAATAAAATTGAAATCAACAGATTTTATGGAAAGTGTAAAAGCCCTAAATCCTTCGTACAAAGTAAAATCAGAGTTTGATATGAAAGAAGAAATTGTTGCGGAAAATCTTCGACTTTTGTACGTAGCAATTACAAGAGCCAAAAGAAAACTGTGCTTTTCGGTTTCTACAAAAACAAAATCTTTTGAAAAAATTGTGGAGCAAGAACCGTCCTCAATTTTTGAAATGGTGGAGGTATTAAATGATTAATTTTTCGCCAAATATGCTGAAAACTTTTAAAACTTGTCCAAAGAAGTATTTTTACAAATATGTGGAAAATATTTCAATGCCGCAGCCTGCATCTTTTTTTGAAAAAGGTAAAAAAATTCACGCACTTGCAAACTATTATCTTCGTGGGGCTGACATCACCAATATGTTGAACGAGCTGACAGACGATGAAAAACGTATCTGGCAACGACTTTTGGCAAATGAATTTTTTCAAAAGGCTTATGTAAATTCTGAGTATAATTTGTCGGCAAAAATTGGTGATTACTGGGTTGGCGGCAGGCTTGACGCATTGATGAAGGATGGTGAAAATTACTACATTCTCGACTATAAAACCGGTTCAATTCCGCAAAATCCGGAATATGATTTTCAAACAATGGTCTACTTACTCTGTGCGGACAAAAAAGTCAAAAGTTACGCAAGTTTGACCTTTGTCTATATTGACCTGCGAAACGATAAAAATTACGAAATAAAGTTTACGTCTGAATTCAAAGCAAAATACGAAAACTACATCACAGAAATTTGTTCACAAATTGAGAATGCTCAACTCCCTGAAAGAATTGAGCACTCCAAAAGTTGTGATTTTTGTGAATACAAAAAGATTTGTATTTAGGGGTTTGTCCTATTAATATGCAGGATATTATATACAAAAAACCTCTACCAAGCGGTAGAGGTTTTTAAAATTAATCAAAATTTGACTATTTGATTTCAACAGTAGCACCAGCTGCTTCAAGCTGTTTTTTGATTGCTTCTGCATCTTCTTTTTTGATGTTTTCTTTGATAGCTTTTGGAGCACCATCAACCAAATCTTTAGCTTCTTTCAAGCCAAGACCTGTGATAGCACGAACTTCTTTCAATACAGCGATTTTGTTAGCACCAGCTGCTGCCAAGATTACGCTAACTTCAGAAGCTTCTTCAGCTGCTGCTTCACCAGCTGCTGCCGGAGCTGCTGCAACTGCTACAGGAGCTGCTGCAGATACGCCGAATTTTTCTTCCATAGCTTTAACTAATTCAGCTGCTTCTAACAAAGTTAATTTTTCGATTGATTCCAAAATAGTTTCTACGTTACTCATTATTTTTCTCCTTTAATTATTTTTGTTTAACGTTTATTATGTAATAATCGGCACGAATGCCGTTTGCAGATTAGTGAAACTAAGCTGCAGCTTTTTCTTTTTGATCTCTAACAGCTGCAACAGCACGTGTAAGTGATGCCATAACTGCGTTGACAGATCCAACGATACCTGATGCCGGTGAGTTGATTGAGCCAAGCATTTTTGCGTAAAGTTCTTCTTTTGAAGGAAGTTTAGCAAGAGCTTTAGCTTCATCAGCTGACAACAAGTTGCCTTCTAAGATAGCACCGAGGATTTCGCCTTTTTTAGTATCTTTAATGAATTTAGATACAATTTTAGCTGGGCTAACTTGATCTTCAAAACCGAACGCAACTGCGATAGGGCCTTTGCACAAATCAGCGATTACTTCGTATTGAGTACCTTTTGCAGCGATTTTTGCAAGAGTATTTTTAGTTACCATGTAGTCGCCGCCTTCTTGTTGAAGTCCGCGTCTTAGTTTGGTGATTTCTTCTACTGTGTAACCTTTGTACTCTGTTACAACTGCTACTTGAGCTTTCTCAAATTTAGCTTTCATTGCATCTATTTTTTCTTGTTTAAATGCTTTTGTTGACATTTTTGCTCCTTTGATTGTAACTTTTTTATCGACCTTGTTTTGCCCGAATACTAAAAGATTTTGCAATCCTTTTATTCGGAACCGCAAAATCACACATTTGTATATAATTAACTATTATATTCGACTTGTGTAACCTGAATTAGCTGCTTTTGCATTTAATTAATTTTAATAAATTTATTAAAACCAAACTAATTGTCTGCGGTTTACAAGACAATGCTATCATGAATAAATTTTTATAGCAACTCTTTAGTTAAGATTTTTTAACTAATGACCAAATATTTTCGTCATCGGTAATTTCGTATGTCCCTTTTAAGAATGCCTCAAATTTCGGTTCTTTTACCTGTTCATAGCGGTTGCAGAAGTTGCCATAGCATAGAATTTCGTTTGGCATGTTCAATTTCAAAAGTGATTTCAAATCAGCGTAGACATCTTTGAGTTGTACCCCGTTCGGGAAAACATCAATCGCCATATTAGTGGAAATCGTGAGTTTGCGAGCCTTTAGCTGTGCTTGAAGATGTGTAAGTGCCTCATCTATTTTCAAAAGAATTGCATCGACATTATCAAAATTTTTGAAAGAAATTATCAAAGTTTTGCCGTCTTTTGAAAAATTGCAACCTTGAATGGTTTTCAACATATTGTAAAGTGCAACAAGAACGATTTCCTCCTGTCTCGGATCTACCTGCTTTGCCTCATTGTGTGATTGATAAAAATCACGCAAAATGCTTTTCAAGTGGATATTTACCAAAATAATTACGTTTTTGTAAGACATAATTTTGTCTTTAACATCACTCTGAAGTCGCTTGTTGAAGGCAATGGTTTCTTCTTCTTTTTTCTTGACTATAGCTTTTTCAAGCGACGCTTGTTGAAATTTTAAATATATTTTGATTTGCGAAGAAATATAAATAACAACACCGACAAATGCAATAAATATAAAGAGAGAACCGTCAACACCGGCTTGCCCTTTTTTCAGTTCTTCGCCGAATTGAGATTTCATGAGCTCTTTTACAAAGTTCATAATCGGGTCGAGGAAGGAAAGGGCATGGTTATTAATCAATTCCAAAAACCAATACAATGAAACAATAAACACCACAAATAATGAAACAACTTGGATAAGTATCATAATTTGTTCAAAAATGTGGCAAATTTGTTTTTGCTTTTCCAACCCTTTAACCATCTAAATTCCTCATCTTACTTATAATTCTATGTTATCTATCAAGCGAACATTTTCCACTCTTAAGGCAATAAATACAATGGTATTACCGTCTGCAATCTCTTTTTCTTCAAGATTGTCTTTGTCCCTGAATTCAAGATATTCCAGAGAGTGGTTGTCGTTAATAAAAGAGTATGCCGTTTCCGTCAACGCTTTTACATCTTTTATTCCTTTATTATAGCATGTTTTTATATTATTTAAAATCTTACTCAAAACAAGAGCTTCTTTTTTCCCGTTTTCAGATAGATATTTGTTACGTGAACTTAGTGCAAGTCCGCTTTCTTCACGAACTATAGGGCACGGAATAATTTCTACGGGGATATTCAAATCGTGCACCATTTTTTTAAGAATTATTAACTGTTGTCTGTCTTTTTCGCCAAAGAAAGCAAAATCAGGTTGAACAATATTGAAAAGTTTGTTTACGACGGTACAAACTCCGTCAAAGTGTCCGATCCTTGATTTTCCGCAAAGTTTGTTTGTGTAGAAAAACGGCGGAATTACATAAGTCAAAAAGTCGTTTGACATAATAGTACCTTCTCCGTACATTTCTTTTGGTGAAGGCGCAAAAACAATATCAACTCCGGAATCTGTGCAAAGTTTTTCATCTGCCTCAAGAGTTCTCGGATATTTGTCCAAATCTTCTCCGGGGCAAAATTGAATAGGGTTTACGAAAACCGAAACAACTGTTTTGTCACATTTTGCAACACTTTTATCAATAAGGCTTTTGTGACCTGCGTGAAGTGCACCCATTGTCGGCACTAAACCAACGGTCAAACCTTGTCTTTTCCATTCTTTAACTTGTTTTCTAACTTCCTCAATAGTATGTACTAACATAATTTGCTCTCCTTAAGAACTATGATAACACGAAAACAAAAGGTTACAAACCAACACTATAACCTTTAGTTAAAATTCTTCAACTCTTCTTCTTTTACATGAAAAACTTCATTCTCCGAAGGAAAACGACCGTTTTTGACATCAAAATTGTAGTTTTTCGCACAATCGGTGATAAACGCTCTCATATCGCCGTATTTTCTTGCAAATTTCGGGGTGAATTCAGAATATTTTCCGAATAAATCATCGCATACAACCACCTGAGCATCGCAAAATCTGCCTGCACCGCAAGAGATTGTCGGAACTCTCAAATTCTCCGTAATATATTTTGCACTTTCTTCCGGAACCATTTCCAAAACTATTGAAAAAACACCGGCATCTTCCAGTTTTTTTGCTTGGGCAAGGATTTCTTGAGTAGATTCAAAAGATTTTCCTTGAATATTGTATCCGCCGATTTTGTTTAAAAATTGCGGAGTAAAGCCGACATGTCCCATTACCGGAATTCCGATTTGAGTGATGTGGCGGATTACGTTGAGAATATAGTCGGTTGCTCCTTCGATTTTTACAGCATTAGCTCCCGCCTTAACCATTCTGCAAACATTAGTGACAGCCTCCGCTTCAGAGGAATGATAGCTCATAAAAGGCATATCAGTCACAACAAGTGCTCTATTTGCACCTTTTGCTACCGCTTTGGTAAAAATTTCCATTTCATCCGCACCGATTGAGTTTGTTGTTTCATAGCCGAGTGCGGTCATTGCCAGACTGTCCCCGATTAAAATTATATCAATCCCAGCTTCATCAATATATTTGGCTGTTGAGTAGTCGTAAGCCGTCAAAACGGAAATTTTTTCGCCGTTATTTTTTAGTTTTTGAACAGTATTGACCGAAACTTTTTTGTTCATTATTTTGCACCTTTTACGGTTTCTTTATGTTGAAAAAATGAAGGTCTTTCGTTTTTGTGTTCTCTTTTGAACCAGTAATAAATTGCTCTTGCAACACGATTTGAGCTGTGACGAACAAAGCCTTCTTTGCTGTCTTCAATCAATTTTTTAGAGAAAATATTTATGCCGAGTTTTTTGATATTTTCGACATCAACTTTTACAGGGTAAGAACCTGCCATTTGATATTTCGAAGCCAAGTTTGACGGAATAAAATCATTAACCAAAACCGCATCTAGGATTTTTCTGCTGTTTGCGTGTTTCATTAGTGCGTTTACGTGATCAGAAACTGCGTAATTATCAGTTTCCCCCGGTTGTGTCATGATGTTGCAAACATAAATCTTTTTAGCATCAGATTCTGCAACTTCTTTGGCAATCTCTTCTACCAAAAGGTTTGGAATTACACTGGTGTATAAGCTTCCCGGCCCCATGATGATTAAATCTGCATCTTTAATTGCTGCGATAACATCTTCCAATGCTCTGCAATGAGCCGGATCTGTGAAAAGTCTTTTAATTCTGCCATGGGCTTCAGGAATATTTGATTCGCCGTGGATAATCCTGCCGTCCTCCATTTCCGCAACAAGTTTCATATCATCTAAAGTTGCAGGAAGAACTCTGCCACGGATTGACAATACATTTGAGGATTCTTTTACTGCACGAACCATATCTCCCGTAATTGCACAAAGTGCAGTCAGGAACAAGTTACCAAAGCTATGACCTTCAAGGCCTTCGCCTGATTTAAATCTGTATTGGAAAAGTTTTGTAATTAAATCCTCGTCATCAGCCAAAGCTGCGATACAATTTCGGATATCTCCGGGAGGCAAAATTCCTAAATCTTCTCTCAGTCTTCCGGAACTTCCGCCGTCGTCACCTACAGTAACCACGGCCGTGATGTTGTTTGTAATATGTTTAATCCCTTTTAAAAGCATTGACAAACCTGTTCCGCCTCCGATTGCAACAATTTTCGGGCCTCTGTTAAGTTTTCTTCTTCTGTAAAGAGCTTCCAAAATTGTTTGCTGATCACGTTCATTGCTTAAACCTAACATTGAAAGGTTTGTTTTTTCCCAGCCTTTGAAAAATACCGCACCGCCTGTCATAATAATTGCAAATGCAAGCCATTCTGTTGAAACTTTCATTGCAATTTTACGGACAAATTCCATTGTGTAAAATATCGGGCGGATATCGCATAATATCAAAAATCCGAGAACCATTAAAACTGCACCCACAAAAATCAGTGCAAACCATCTTTTTACTTGTAATCCCGGAATTAACCAGCCTGCATCTTTGGGTATTTTCATATTATTTTTAAAATTCATCTTTTTCTTTAACCTCATCACCTATTCAACCCAGCCGGACAAGCAAGCATTCTTGTAATTGACCGGAACCGGGGTAATTAAATCTTTTGATTGTTTGATTAACGCTTGTGCGTTTGCAATTTTGTTTGAAAAATGTATTGTATCAGCCGTAACAAAGGTTTTGCCGCCTGCAATATTGTCAATTTGAGATGTTGCAAGCAATGTTTTTAATCTGTTGATTGATGCAAATATATTTTCATTATCTTTTTTGTCGAAATCTATTGTGCCGTCTGTATTGTAGTTCTTTTCCAAAAATACTTCCTGAGCAACGGGAATATTAACTTCTTCTCCTACGGCAGATGTTATGTCGCCCGCAACACCATAGTAAACCAGCCATTTTGAACATTTTTGAATTGCTTTTGCTATAGTTTTTGCAAAAGAATAATCTTCTGCGGCTTGCCTATACATTGCACCGTGAGGGCGAACGTGTTCTATTTCCATTTTAAAAGTTTTTGCAAAAGACATCATCGCTCCGATTTGATAAATTACCAAAGCCTCAAGTTCATCTTCCGACAACTGCATGGGACGATATCCAAAGCCCTGAATATCATCAAAACCGATGTGAGCCCCGACAACGACATTTTTTTCTTTAGCTTTTAAAAGTGCATTTTTTATCGTCATTGGATCTCCTGCGTGAAATCCGCAAGAAATATTTACGGAACTTGCATAATCTAACAACGAAAATTCTGTATTATTTTTATAAATACCGAAACTTTGTGCTAAGTCTATGTTAAAATCAACATTTTTTATCTGTTTTCTCTCTAAAACTTCCTGCATTATTAAGTTATACCTATCTCAACTATTATCAGTTACATTATACTCACAAAATAAATTATTGCTACAATCTTTACATAATTTTAAGGAAATTATGCCGGCATGGTGAAAAGCTTTAATATGCTTGGATTTCTCCTACCTTGTTCATGTGATTGGTTTGTGGTAATCTTGGGTTAAGGGAGGGTTTATGGACAAAACTTTACTTAAACTCATAATATTAATAGGTGCATTTTTAGGTGTAGTATTTGGCGTATTAACGGCAATTCCGTATCTGGGAGAAATTGCGTTTTGGCTGCTTTTATGTTTCGCAGCCGTGATAGAAATGGTATTTTTAATGAGGGTAAAATTGTTGGAACTTTTAACGGTTGCTGAAAGTGCGGTAATCGGTGGAATTATCGGGTTCGTGTCGTTTATGGTTTTTTGTATCGTTTACGTTCCGATTGTTGTTATCCTTTATAAATTTTTTAATTATTCGGCAAACCCCGGAGTATCTCTAATGCTTGGAACTGCAAATTTCTTCATAGTTTTTGTGCTTTCGGTGTTTATGTCAGTGCTGAGTGCAACGATTAATTCGTTTATGGGATTTTTAACGTTTTATGTTAAAGAATTTATAAAAACTTTGGATGATAACGAACAGAAAAGAAATATTTTTAAGTAATATAAATGAAAGGATAAAAATGGCTGAATTTCACTCAAAAATAAAAACAATAAAATGGGTAGATAATTATTCAAAAATGGTAGATCAAACAGTTTTGCCGTATGAATTTAAATATGTAAATATTACAAGCGGGCAGGGCATGTTTGATGCAATCAAAACTATGATAGTAAGAGGAGCACCGGCTATCGGAGTTGCGGGAGCTCATGGTGTAGTTTTGTATGCTCAAGAACTCGCTGCACAAAGTCTTTCTCGTGAAGATTTTGTTAGAAATTTATTGGTAAAAGCAGATTATATGGCAAGTTCTCGCCCGACTGCCGTTAATCTTATGTGGGCGGTCGCAAAACAAAAGGATATTATTAAAAATTCAACTTCCGATATTGAAGGAATTGTTGACGAGTTAAAACAAAATGCTATCAAACTTGAAGATGAAGATATTGAGATTAATAAAAAAATTGGTGACTATGGTGCGGAAGTCGTTCCAAAAGGTGCTACAATTCTTACTCACTGTAATGCAGGTGCTTTGGCGACGGTTGGATATGGTACTGCTCTCGGTGTAGTTCGTTCTGCTTTTGCAAACGATCCGACAATTCAGGTTTTTGCAGATGAAACTCGTCCTCGCCAGCAAGGTGCAAGAATTACGACGTTTGAGCTCACTATGGATGGAATTCCGACAACTCTTATTACAGACGGAATGTGTTCTTATTTTATGAAAAAAGGAATGATTGACATGGTTGTTGTCGGTGCTGATAGGATTGCTGCAAACGGTGATGCTGCAAACAAAATTGGAACTTACACGGTTGCGATTGCCGCAAAATACCACAATGTACCGTTTTATATCGCCGCTCCGCTTTCAACAATAGATACAAGTATCAAAACCGGTGATGAAATTGTTATTGAAGAACGTTCAAGAGAAGAAGTTACTCATATCAACGGTAAAACAATTTGTGCAGAAGGTGTAAATATTATCAATCCTGGGTTTGATGTAACTCCGCATGAACTTATTGCAGGTATTATTACGGAAAAAGGTATCTTAAGACCTGATTACAATAAGTCTATTGCTGAAGCTTTCAAAAAATAGGCTCAAACCGGCATAATTCAAAATCATTAAAGATATAAAAATACCCTCACGGAGAACCGAGAGGGTATTTTTAAGTTTGTTAAGATTAACTATTTTGCTTGTAATTTGTTTACAGCTTTAGTCAATCTTGATTTCTTTCTAGCTGCTGTATTTTTGTGCAAAATACCTTTAGAAACCGCTTTGTCGCATAATTGGTAAGCCTTTGATAAAGAAGCATTTAGTGCGTCTTTGTCTTCACCGTTAGCCAATTCCAAAACTTTCTTAACCGCAGTCTTGATAGAAGTTTTGAATGCAACATTTCTTACTCTGTTTTTTTCAGCTATAAGAATTCTTTTTTTAGCAGATTTAATATTTGCCATTTTTCTTTCCTTTTCTAAGTCTTGTGGTGCTTAATGACGGCACCAATACTCGAGGATGTGAGTACAAGTATAATAAATTAAAAAATAAACTTTTGCAATACAAATATTAAAAAATATGTTCAAAAATTTTTCCAAAAGTTCAAGTGTAAGAATAGTTTTACCAGCCTCTAAATCCTTATACAAAAAGCATATAAAATTTATATTTTAACTTTTGTAACATTATTCACGAGAACTAGTTCTAAAGGATTATATTTTTTAGCCGTTTGTGCTATATCTAAATTAAGAAGAAGTGGATTATAGTTAAATATAATCAGAGTAAGAGAGATATGGAGGCACAAATGTCAGTAGGACAATTCGTATTTATGTTACACAGCCACCTTCCTTATTATAGAAAAGCCGGCATGTGGCCTTTCGGGGAAGAAAACCTTTATGAATGTATGGCAGAAACATACATTCCTTTGTTGAATGCAATTTCTGAATTGTACGAAGAAGGTATCAAGGCTAAACTTACCGTCGGAATTACACCGATTTTGGCGGAACAACTTAACGATGAACACCTCAAGCATGGGTTTGTTAAGTATTTAGACTCCAGAATAGCACAGGTTGCAAAGGATTTAGACAGATATCCAGATCCGAAAGTGCCTCACTCACAGCACTTGAAATACCTTGCTAAGTATTATTTTGATTTGTTCAATCACCTAAAAGATACTTATGTAAACAAATACGGAATGGATTTAATCGGTGAGTTCAAAAAATATCAGGACTTGGGCTGTATTGAAATTACAACTTCAGGTGCAACTCACGGATTTTCTCCGCTTTTGGCAACTGATAGCAACTTGAATGCTCAGTTCAAAATCGGTTCTGACACAACAAAAAGACTTTTCGGAAAGAAGGCAAAAGGTTGCTGGCTTCCTGAATGTGCATACAGACAAGGTTATGAATATGTCGGAAAAGACGGCAAAAAACATTGGCGTCCGTCCATTGAAGTTACTCTTCAAAACAACGATATCGAATACTTCTTCACGGAATCTCACGTTATTGAAGGGGGCAACTCAATCGGTAACAGACGTGTAATCGGTGTTTACGGAAACATTGAATACATTCCGCTTCCTGAACGTCCTGCTACAGGTTACGACACATATTCAGCATACTGGCTTCCTGACGCACAAGTTGCGGTAATGGGCAGAAATGACCGTGCAGGCTATCAGGTTTGGTCAGCTGCAGACGGCTACCCTGGGGACGGAGTTTTCAGAGAATTTCACAAGAAAGACGACAAATCCGGCATGCATTATTGGAGAATTACATCGTCTACTACGGATTTGGGCGACAAAATGCTATATGATCCGGTGCTTGCATTGAATAAAATTAATGAAAATTCAGATCACTATACAACTTTAATTTATCACTTGTTGAATGATTATAAAAAATCACACAATGGTAAAGAGGGGTTGGTAATGGTATCGTTTGATACAGAGTTGTTTGGTCACTGGTGGTTTGAAGGTGTTGAATTTATAAAACAAGTGATTAAAAAACTTCACCAATATTTGCCGGAAGTAGAAATGATGACTGCGGGTGAATACTTGCATGCACATCCGCCTACGGAAGCTATCCAAATCCCTGAAAGTTCATGGGGACAAGGCGGACACTTCTACGTATGGAACAACCATTTAACAGAATGGATGTGGCCGATTATTCATGCTTGCGAAAAAAGAATTAATGCTATTGCGGATAAATATTCAGAAATTCCAGAAGATAAATTGTTGCATAGAGCATTAAATCAAATGGCAAGAGAAAACTTGTTGTTGCAAAGTTCAGACTGGCCGTTCCTGATTACAACATGGCAGGCGAAAGATTACGCAACAGACAGATTTAGAGAACACGTAGATCGTTTTGAAAAAATCTGTGACATGATAGAAAGCGGTAACATAGATGAAGCAGCATTGAGTGAAATCGAAAGTATTGATAACTGCTTCCCTGCAATAGATTACAGAGTTTACCAATCTATTGAAGAAGGTGTAATCCCGCAGCAATCAAAAAAACTTGCTCCATTGTATGAATAGTGGTGGTATTTGAAATTATTTAAAAATGGGCTTCATAAAGAGGCTCATTTTTTTTGCATAAATTTCCTGTTTGTTTTCGGATAACATAATTCAGGATGTTTTCTTCTTAATAACTGTAATTCTTCATCAGAAAAATTAATACTGTCTAACTTTTTGAATTTAATTTCAGAATAAGGCTTTAAGTTATAAAATTTATTATTAAAAACATTTTTATATGTAGAACAAACATTTGAGGCAAAATCTGCTATACCGAGCCACGGGTCAATAACTATAGACTTTTTCAAATTTTTATTGTCAAACGGTGAGCCGTCTTTATTTAAGATACAAACGACGTGATCTTGAGCCTGCCCGTCCGCGTACATTCTGGCAATGCTGGCATTTTCAACACCGTTCATTCGCAGAATTGAGGCGGCGAGATAGGTATCTTCACCGCAGTTGCCGACTTTTTCGTGTTTAAACTGTCCTAAAATTGCACCAACACGTTTGTAATCGTCTTTACCGCCGATATCCCATTCACTTCTTGCGTTGAAAACCTTGTTGACAATCCTTTTGTACCACGTATAAATTTTAATCAGTTTGATATTTTCGGAATTGCCAAGAATAATTCGGCTAATTGTAGAATTGGTGGCGGATTTAATAAAAATTTGAGGGTTGGTTTCTTTTAGGGTTTCGATGACATCGTAGAGCTTTGATGGAGAAATATGCGGGAAAGAGCGGACTTTTCGGCAAACCCATTGAGCGTCACGAACTTGTGGTGCACGGGCTGTGAAAGATTGTGTATTGGAGGAATTTTGAGAAATTTGTAGGTTCATCGGTTGGAGAAAAACTTGTAAAGAGGATTTTTTGATAAAAAAACACAAATATTTACAAAATTTTTTAAAGAAAGGTGTTGCAAAAAATTTTTCAGCGTATTACAATAAATCTTGTCAAAAGACGTGACAAGAGAAATGGGAGCGTAGCTCAGTTTGGTTAGAGCGCATGCCTGTCACGCATGAGGTCGCGAGTTCGAGCCTCGTCGTTCCCGCCATTTTAAGAGGGTTTTAAGCACCCTCTTTTTTAATGCAATAAAAAACGTTCCAAAAACATTCCATTTTGGTTGTATTTTAACGACCAGTTTGGTTTGAACGGATAGAAGTATCATTTGGGAAAGTTAGCAATATATCGGCATTTGAGGGGTAGGAAATAATCAATCTATCCGTAC
>OLGZ01000815.1_pt1 | contig 21743 bp, 21 predicted proteins | sample 1605981 | NCBI WGS metagenome assembly OLGZ01 (sample SAMN03283291) | human gut metagenome | biome: human-associated habitat; material: feces | host: Homo sapiens | place: Peru | collected 2012 | reverse complement strand
GTACGGCTCAATACTTTCGCCTACAACTGCTCCTCTCCCTCAAGGGGAGAGGAATAAGCAACAAAAACAGCTTAATGTAAATCACTTACTAACTTACTAACTTACTAACTTACTAACTTACTTACCTACTAACCTACTTACTTTACGATAAGGACTTCTCACCTTTCACAAATCTACGTAACGGTCTTTTCACCTATTCACTTCTGTATTAAATATTTATTAAAATTTCCAATCCTGCAATAGTTTGTAATATAATTAACCTAACGGTTAGAAAAAAGAGAGGTATAATAAATGATTGACAAGACAGCTGTTATTCATCCGTCAGCACAAATTGCGGATGATGCGATTATCGGACCTTACGTTATTATTGGCGAAAATGTAAAAATAGGTAGCAAAACCCGAGTTATTGCTAATGCCTATATCGAACATGCCGAAATCGGTGAAAGATGTACTATTTCTCCGTTTGCAACAATCGGTTCAGAACCGCAAGATTTGGGATACAAAGGCGAAGAAACTAAAGTCGTTATTGGTGATGACACTATTATTAAAGAAAACGTTACTATTCACAGAGGGGCTGCTTGCGGTGATTTTACAACGAGAATCGGCAACAAATGCTTGTTAATGGTTGGTTCACACGTCGCTCACAACTGTGTGCTTGCTGATCAGGTTATTTTGGCAAACTTGGTTACTCTCGGCGGACACGTTCATGTCGGTTTCGGTGCTTTCGTTGGCGGAATGAGTGTTTTCCACCAAAATATCAGAATTGGTGATATGGCGATTATCAGCGGATTTTCAGCTTCTCGTCAAGATATTCTTCCATATTCAAAAGGTGAAGGCAGACCGCCTGTTCCACGTGGACTTAATGTTATCGCTATGAAACGTCGTGGGGTTTCTCAAGAAATCAGAACTGCTACAAACGAAGCTTTCAAGTTGTTGATTTCTGATGAATACAACACAACTCAAGCTATTGAAAAAATTAAGGCTGAAATTCCGATGAATGAATATATCGAAAAAATGATTGAGTTCATCAAAACTTCAAAACGTGGCGTACTTTTAAAATCTCATAAATCAGGTCACGAATCACTTGAAAGTGAAGAGTAGGACAAGATTAGTGGAATAAGCAACTAATTGAAGTGAATAAGTGAATAAGTGAATTCGCCCTGACGGGCTCGTGAATAAGTTCTTTTCGTTCGCTTCGCTCAGAAGCAGCTTTGGTGCGGAGCACCCGATTTGAACTTATTTACTTATTTACTTATTTACTTATTTACTTATTTACCTATTCACTTATTAACTTATGTTGAAAGGAACAAACTATGAAAACAATTTGGGATAAATATGCAGAAGTGCTTGTTGATTATTCTGTTGATGTCCAAAAAGGTGATTTGGTACAGATTAGAGCAACAAGTGTTTATGCAAAAGATTTAGTAAAAGCCGTTTTTAAAAGAGTTTTGGAAAGAGGCGGTCATCCGCTTGTCAGAACTTCTATTGAGGATATGTCCGATACTTTTATTAAGTTGGCGTCGGATGAACAGCTGGATTATGTTGACCCGATTACAAAACTTGAGTATGAAAAGGTTGACAAGTTTATTTCAATCGGAGCTCCGATGAATACCAAAACAATGGCTCGTGCTAATATGGCAAAACTCGCACGTCGTGGCAAGGCGACTAAAGCCTTATCCGAACTTTTGATGAAACGTTCGGCTGACGGTTCTGCAAAATGGGTTATTGCGGATGTGCCGACTCATGCTCTTGCTCAAGAGGCGAAAATGTCTTTTGATGAGTATTCTGAATTTTTGTTTAAATCCTGCTATTTGGATTTGGATGACCCTGTTGCTAAGTTAAAAGAATTAGACGAAAAACAAACTAAGTGGGCAAATTATCTGAATAATGTTAAAAAAGTCCGTATTGTCGGCGAAAAAACGGATATCACATTCGGGGTTGAGGGCAGAAAATGGATTAGCTGTTCAGGTTTGAATAATTATCCGGACGGCGAAGTTTTCACTTCACCTGTTGAAGATGATGTTAACGGCGAAATTTACTTCGACTTCCCGCAAATTTATCGAGGAAATGAGGCTAACGGAGTTCATTTGACAATCGAAAACGGTAAAGTTGTGAAGGTTGTCGCCGAAAAAGGTGAAGATTATGTGAATGCGATGTTTGATATGGACGAGGGTTCTCGTGGTATCGGCGAAATCGCTATCGGAACTAATGACGAAATTCAAGATATTACCGGTAATATTCTTTTTGATGAAAAAATTGGCGGTTCAATTCATATGGCAATCGGTGCGTCTTATCCTGAAACAGGCGGTAAAAATGTTTCAGGACTTCATTGGGATATGATTAAGGGTATGAAAAAAGACGGAAAAATTTATGCCGATGATATTTTGATTTACGAAAACGGTAAGTTTATTATATAATAGAAAGCGGGAATTAAATCCCGCTTTTTTAGTACAAAATCAGGATAGGAAAATAAATGTCAAAAGGTTTGTTTATTACGTTTGAGGGTGCTGACGGTTGCGGCAAAACTACTCAACTTATGCTTCTTGCAAAATATTTGAAGGCTCAAGGTCGTGAAGTTGTTGTGACAAGAGAACCGGGGGCAAGAGGTTTGGGTGAAAAAATCAGAGAAATTTTGCTGAATTACGATGGCGAAGTCTCTTCAAGAGCCGAAGCATTTATGTTTTTGGCGGATAGGGCTCAGCATATTGATGTTATAGTTAATCCAGCTATAAAAAGCGGTAAAATTGTGCTATGCGACAGGCATACAGACAGTTCCGTAGCTTATCAGGGTTATGGCAGAAGGCTTGATATTGACGAAATTAAACGGTTAAATTCTATTGCAACTAACGGCAAAAAACCGGATATGACATTGATTTTTGATATAGATGTGGAAACCTCTATGGCTCGTGTCGGTGATACGAAAGATAGAATGGAAAGTGCAGGTATTGAATTCTTTAACAGGGTTCGTAACGGATATTTGGAAATCGCAAAACAAGAACCAAATAGGGTTAAAGTGTTGGATGCATCAAAGTCTATCGAAGAAATTCATAAAAACGTTATTGCATTATATGAAAAATTAAACGGATAAATTTTTAGCTGTTTTAAAATTTTAAACACTTGTTTTAAAGTAATCGCAAATTCTGTTCTTTTTGCGTGGAAACAGATAGCGAACTTTGTTTGCAAAAGAGTTTTTTTGAATATCATCTAATTCTTTTTTTAGGATTGCCTTTTCTAAAACGACTTTGTTATACAGCTCAGAACATATCACGCTTTTGTTGACGTGAGTTTTCAATCTTGTAAGCTGACTTTCTTTCTCTTTTATGGATTTGATTAATTCCTTTTTCACTCGAAAAACCTCATGAATAATAACGTTGCAGATAAAATTTACAGGGAAAATTCCTTTCTTTGTTATCTACATTATTAGAATAATCTCATTTAGAAAAATTTAAATCGACTTTTTAGGTGATTTTATGTTAAGCATGCAATAAATCATACTCATAACCGATTTTTAATGCTTTTAAGTTAAGTGGCAAAAGATTTTTTCTGTGTGGCGGAATTACGTTGTCGAGAGCATTTGTCAATGTTTCAATAGAAGTCAACTTGCTGACTTTTGCTGCAATCCCGAGGGCAAGAATATTTGTCATCTTGATGTTGCCGATTTCTTCAGCCATTTTTGTCATCGGAGCAAAGACATAATTGATGTCATCTCTTGTTTTGATTTCTTTTGCAAGTGAAGAGTTTGCAATCATCCAACCGCCTTTTTTAACCTTTGAAACAAATCTTTCAACAGAGGCTTGGTTCAATGCAACGACAAAATCTGCCTCTTTCAAGTTAACGGCACTGACTTCTTCCGTATCGTTCATAACGATTTCACAATTAACCGTTCCGCCTCTCATTTCAGCACCGTAGCACGGATACCAAGTAACGTTTTTATTATCAAGCATAAATGCGTTTGCGAGAACTTCCCCTGCGAGAAGCACCCCTTGTCCGCCAAAACCTGCTATTACAAAATTCTTTTCCATAATTTGTTTTAAAACCTCTTGTCTAAACTGTCTTTTCTGCTGTAATGTCTTTGTAAACACCCGGTTTAAATACTTCCATCATTTGATTTCTCACACGATCATGAGCTTGCTCCGGTGTCATTTTCCAGTTAGTCGGGCATGTAGAAAGGATTTCAATAAATGTAAATCCGAGCCCTTTCATCTGAATTTCAAACGCTTTTTTGATAGCTTGTTTAGCTTTTTTAATATTGGCGACCGTATCGAGTGAAACTCTTGCACTGTAAGCTGTTCCGTCACAGAGTGCAATGTGTTCCGCAATTTTGATAGGATATCCGTAATATTCTACGTTACGACCTGTCGGAGAAGTTGTTGTTTTTTGTCCTAATAAGGTTGTAGGCCCGAGTTGACCGCCGGTCATACCGTATGTCGTGTTGTTGATACATATTGCAGTAATGTTTTCCCCTCTTAATGCACAGTGAAGGCTTTCCCCGATACCGATTGAGGCAAAGTCGCCATCACCTTGGTATGTGAAAACACATTTGTCGGGTCTTGCTCTTTTTATGCCTGTAGCTTCTGCAAGAGCCCTGCCGTGAGGTGCTTCTATCGCATCTACATTTATAAAGTCGTAAATAGTAACCGAACAACCGATAGAGGTAGCCGTAATTGTATTTTCAGTGAGTCCGAGTTCATCAAGAACTTCTGCTAGTATTCTGACTGCAACACCGTGGTCACAACCGGGGCAGAATGAAAATTTTGCACCCTCTTTTAAAGATTTTGGTAATTTAAATGTCTGTACTGCCATATTTAATCCTATTTCATTATTTCTCTAATTTTGTTAACTATATCGTCCACTTCAGGCGGATTTCCGACCGGTCTGTTGAAAAATTCAACCGGAACTGCACCGTTAACCGCAAGTTTTACGTCCTTGAGCATTTGTCCCATATTTACTTCAATATCCAAGAACATTTTAACCTTCTTAGAAAGTTCCGCAATTCTCTTGCTCGGGAACGGCCAAAGCGTAATCGGTCTTAAAAATCCGACTTTTAAGCCTTCTTTTCTGCAAATTTTCATTGCGGATTTAACGTTTCTTGAAGGGCTTCCGAAGCTAATAAGAACGATGTCTGCATCTTCTGTGTTAATTTCTTCCCATTCAGTTTCGTTTTCCTCAATTTGTTTGTATTTTCCGTAAAGTTTGTTTAAAAATACACATTGATTTTTTGCTAAAGGTGCATAAGAACGGATAATTCTGCCGTTTCTGCCTTTAGCTCCCGAAAGAGCCCAACTTGAATTGTCGATTTCAGGGTACGGGTATTCCGTAAATTCTACAGGTTCCATCATTTGCCCCAAAAGTCCGTCAGCAAGTAGAATTGTCGGATTTTTGTATTTGTGAGCGAGGTAGAAGGCTTTGTACGTTAAATCAACACATTCTTGAACAGTCGAAGGTGCAAGAACGATTGTTTGATAATCGCCGTTTCCGCCGCCAGTTACCGCTTGGTTGTAGTCCCCTTGAGAAGGATAAATATTTCCGAGTCCGGGGCCGCCTCTCATAACACTTACTAAAACGATAGGCAATTCGTCCGCAGAAGCATACGAAATGGCTTCTTGCATTAAAGAAACTGCACAAGAAGATGAAGAAGTCATTGCTTTTGCACCGGTTGAACATGCTCCGATAACCATATTGATTGCGGCAAGTTCACTTTCGGCTGAAACATAAGCTCTTTTTAATTCTTGCATTTTTCCGCTCATAAATTCCCCGATTTCGCTCTGCGGGGTAATAGGATAACCGAAATAGCATTCACATCCTGCCATAACTGCGGCATTTGCGATTGCATAGTTACCTTTCATTAAAACTTTTTTCTTTGTCTTTTGTAAACATTCCATATTTATTTATCCTTTGTAAACTTCGCATATAGCTAAATCGGGGCATCTTGTAGCACACATTGCACAGCCCAAGCATTCATTGTTCGGGTCACAAAATTCTACTAGGTGATCTCCCAACTTGTTTGCCTTTTCACTCTTCTTTATCAATTTTTTAGGGCATTCGTCTATACACAAATAGCATGCCTTACATCTTGATTCGTCAATAACTATTTTACCCATACTATCCTTTCTTGCTCACCCATGTCCACTCATTATTATAGCACTTTTATTTTCAAATGAAACATTAATCTTTACAAGTCGTAATAAAAAAGGTTAACATTTTGCTTAATTTGCCCTAATTCTGCTAATATTATATAGAGGGATATTTATATATTAAAAGAAAGTGGATTTTAATGGCATACGATATTGACGAATTTAACAAAGTTTTGGCGGGGATTAATTCTAAAATAGACAATCTTGCCCTGAATGACGAAGAAAAGACTGCGTTAATGGAGGGTTTGAAAAATAGTTTTGAAAACAGAAGTTCAGCCCAAATGCAGAGGTTAGAAACTTTTGAAGAAGAGTTAAAAACTCTGAAAGGTATGCTTGAAAATTCTGATAACGAAAATATAAGCAGATTTTTTGAAGAACTTCGCCGAATGGAAGAAGGTTTTAAAAATGAAATTTTGTCTATATCTTCCGATAAAGACCAAGTTTTTGAAGACTTGAAAAACGGAATGGCTGCACTTTATCAAAAAACCTCCGCTTTTGAAGAAACGTATCCCGAAAAAAATCTCGAAAGTTTAAATTCCCTCAAAAGTCAGCTTGAAGAACTTATCCAAAAGGTTCAAGATGACGTAAATGGTCATATAAAAACGGATTACGATATGTTGGCACAAGCAATCGGTGCTTTGTACGGCAGTTTAGAAAAATTGAAAAGTGACGTAACCTCGTCAAACACTCAAAGTATCCACAAACTTACGGATTGTGTGCATACCGCAAATACTAACAAAACTGAAATCGTTTCAAAAATCGACGAATTAATGGCGATTTTGAATAATTTGAACGCTCAAAACGGCAAATTCCAAGACAGCCTCGATACAACCGACGGCAGAATTGGCGAAATTCTTTCGGGTATTACTTTTGGGGCGGTTGACAGAAATCAAATTAAGGAAATGATTTCCACAAACGGTAACAAGGTAGATGAAGTAACCCAAAATCTCACGAAAAGTGCGTTAGACAGGGAACAAATTCTTGGGTCTTTGATTACCGCAAACAGTAAAATTGACGAGATTTCTCTCAATGTAAGAACAAATCTTTCAAACCAAATTTCGGATTTAAAAAACGATATTGCGGTTGCGGTTGACAGGGTTGAAACGATAAAAAGCGAAATTGCTCAAACCGAAAAAGATTATTTGTCGCAAATTATGACAGGTGTCAGAGAATCTGCCGGCATGATTAGTGAATTCAAAGAAAATACAGCCTCCCACTTGAGCGAGTATCTCTATGCAATAAAAGACGCTCTGGCTGCCTTCTCGGAGGATATGAGGGTTTCTCAAGAAAATATCACCTCTGATGTTTTGGGTAAAAAAGCAGAAGAAATCAAAAAACTTTCTGAAGATATCGAAAATCTCGACGAAAGTCTGAAATTGAATTTGTCCGAACAGTTGAAATCGGTTGAAGACAAGCTTGCAGATTGCAGTGAAAAACACAAATTGGAAACAATCGAAAAAATTTCTGAAATCACTGATTTAATTAACGGACTTTTGGACTCGGTAAAAGATTTGTCGGGCGAAAATTTGAACGTCTTGAAGGAAAAACTTATTTCCCTTGAGGCAGAATTGAAGGATAATTATTCGACTTATGAAACAAATTTGAACCTAATTCAAGAAAAAATCGGACAATACATTTCGTCAGTTGAAAATATTTCTAAAGACACAAATCTGAAATTGGAAAATTCTTTTGAAGAAGTCGTTTCTTTGAAAGACGAAGTCGGTGCGGTAAGAGAAAAGTTAAATTCCTTCAATGATATCAAGACTGAAACTTTGGACGAATATTTCTCAAATGTGGTGGACAAAATTGGTGAAATTACTTCGCAAATCGAAAGTTACAAATCCGGCATGGGCGAAAATATAAAAATTTCAATGCAGGAAAATATTGATTTTGTAGACAAAGGGCTGGGTTATATTTCGACAAATCTTACGGATTTGAAAGAAAATCAGAACAATTCCCGCAAAGAAATTCTTGAAAATTTAGAGGAAAAAATTTCCGAAATCAAAACGGAATTTTCTCTTGTAAAAACTGATGTAGTCAATGCTTTGACAGAAAATGGCGAAAATCTCGTAAAGGAATTTGAGGGTGTAAAATCAGCTTTGGACAAATTCTCCGAACTTGATTTTGAAAAATTTACGGACGAGATGAAAAATCAAATCCAACTTTCCTACCTCAATTTGATTGCGGAAATCAAGGACGAATTGAGTCAAGGTGCAGACACTTACGGCAAAATCGAGGCGTCTTACAAGGATATTGTTGCTCGTGTGAGCGGGTTAGAAACTTCTGTGAGCGATTTTACGGAAGAGAATTTTGAACTCGTTAAAAATGTGATAAATAAAATCGACGCCAATGTCAGTGCTGTTCTTGAAAAAAATAACGAAATTTCCGAAAATTGGAAATCGACAATCGAAGAATTGAACAACCAAATTCGAGAAAATCAAAAAGAATACGAACATTCTCTCGTAAATCTTTTGGAGCAGGTGGAAGGTACGTTGGATGAGAAACTTCTTACTAACCAAAAGGATTTGCAGGAGTGGATTTCGGGAATTTTAGAAAATAATGAAATCGTTCAAATTTTAAAAGATAACAGTCAAGAAACTTTTGACAGACTGGAAGCTTTGAAAATGCAGGTGGAAGAAGGATTTGTGATGAACGATTCTTCTCAACGTGTGGTTGAAAGTGTTAAAAAAGTTTTGGGTGAAATGATTGACACTTTGAACGAAAAATTCACATCACTTGATCAAAAAGTTGACGTAATCGCTATGGCAGACAATACAGAACTTTTTGATGCAATAGACGAGTCTTCCGAAAAAATCAATTCGATTTTGAACAGCGTTAAGACCGAATTGGACGGTGTTTCGGTTGCTTTGGCAGCAAAAGATTACGAGGTTGTGGTAAAGGATTGTGAAAATATTCAATTCTCGCTTGAACAACTTCATTCAAAAATTGATGCGATTGCACTCAATGGCAGCGAAGAAAAATTGGATTATGTGAGCGTTGCTTGCAAAAATATTCAAGATTTGCTCGGTGAAGTTCAGAAAAAAGTAGCCTCTTTGGAAGACGATAATGCCAATAAAATTAGTGCGTTTACTGAAAAATTTGAAAAATCTTTGACAGATTTGAACACAAAAGTCGATGTCTTGGCAATGGCTGATAATTCCGAACTTGAGGATTTGGTTGCGACATCAACTCAAAAACTTCAAGACAGTGTAACCGATTTGCATACAAAAGTAGATGTTCTTGCAATGGCTGATAATTCTGAGTTGGAAGATTTGATTTCTGATTCTTCTCAAAATTTATCTGACAGAATAGACGAACTTCACAGCAAAGTTGATATTTTAGCGGCGGATGACAATTCTTATCTTGAAGAAAGTATTGATGATATTAGAGATTTAATTCAAGAACAGCAAAGTCTTTTCTCTACTCTTGATAATTCGGATGATAAAATTGCAAAAATGCTTGAATTGTTGCAGGATAAAGTTGAGGCACTTGCAAATACGGATGTGTCAGAGATTAAAGATGAAATTCACAGCATAAAAGATTTAATTGAGTATCAAAAAGAATATTTTGAAAAATATACGGATGATGAAAAATCTCAAGAAATTTCTTCACACTTGCAAACTCTGATTGGGGATATAAGCAAAATCGAAAAAAATGTTTCCGAAATCGATTTAGAGAAAAATTCACAAGATATCAAAGATTCGGTAATGACGGCGATTTTGTCCGCTATGGATCAGGTTTCGTTTGTTGAAGAAACAGAGGAAATCAAAGATTTTGTCGAAGAAAAAACTAACGCAATCAACGAAACACTTTTGGATGTCAAAAAACAACTTACAAATATCTCAAATGCCGGAAACAGCGATATGGACTTTTATTCATACTCCTTGCAGGATGTTGAGTCTGATTTGGCAAAATTGAGATTGACGTTGAACGAGCTTTCGGCAAACCCTTCTTCAAACGACGAGGTTGGTGTAATTTCCGCAAATATCGGCAGAATGGCAAAATCTATCGAGCAGTTGCAAGCCGATTTGAAAAACAAAGAGGCTGATGGAGCTTTGCAGACCGACTTTGAAAAGTTGAAGGAAGATATTTTGAGTTTGAGCGTCAGAACTAACAAAATTCTCTTGAACTCTGACAATTCTCAAAAATTTATCACGGACACTCTTGACGACTTTACTCAAAAAACGACTAATTTGCAGGACAAATTGGAGGATTTGGCAAACAATAAACTTGATGCAAGACTTTCTGTAATCGAGAATACAGTTAAAGAAAATGCTTCAACGAGCAAGCGTTTGCAGAGTGTTATGACATACCTCGGCGAGTGGATGGACGGCACGACCGAAGCTATTTCAAATATTCAGGAAACGACAGCTCAAGCTTCAACTGTTACAGAGATGATTGAAACGTTGAAGAGTGAAATTCCTAATCAGGCCGAAATTCTTGAGGCTGTTGAGGTGAAGTTTGAAGAGCAGCAGGCAAAAATTGATAATTTAGAACAAAAACTAGAAAAAGTACTTGAAAAGTTGTCGGCTTTAGATGAAAATGTAATCAACACAAAGATAGACAAACTTGACGAAAAACTCAACAGATTGTCTATGAATATAGAAAAGCTGACAGCCTATGTTGATGAAGAATAGTTTAATTAAAGATTTGAAAAAAGCTTTGACTCCGGATAATGTTTTGTATGAGTTGGAAGAGAGGTATGCTTATGCCCAAGATGCTTCTAACCAGAGAAATATTACAGGATTGCCGGATGTTGTAGTTTTCGTAGAATCAATCGAGCAGGTTCAGGCTGTTGTAAGACTTGCAAGAAAATATAAAATTCCGATTATTTGTCGTGGAGCCGGTACAAATGTTGTCGGTGCCTGTCGTGCGGAACACGGTGGTATTGTTTTGAATTTTTCGAAGATGAATAAAATTTTAGATATAAGTCTTGAAAATATGACGGCGACGGTTCAACCGGGGGTTGTCTTGGGTGAACTTCAAAAAGCTGTTGATAAAATCGGACTTTTTTATCCGCCGGATCCGTCAAATCTTGCCGTGTCGACGATTGGCGGAAGTATCGCACAGGCGTCTGGGGGTGCAAAAACCTTTAAATACGGTACTACAAGAGATTATGTCATTGATTTGAAAGTCGTTATGGCGGACGGCGAGATTCTTCGCACGGGTTCTAATACTATTAAAAATGCGACAGGTTATAATTTAAATAGCCTTTTTGTCGGGTCGGAGGGAACTCTTGGGATTGTTGTCGAGGCAACTTTGAAACTTATCCCGAAACCTGAAGCAAAACGAGTTATGATGTCTTATTTTGATACCGTACAAAGTGCTGTTGATGCTGTAAATTCGATTATCGAACAGAGAATTTTTCCGACAACATTAGATTTTATGGATAAAAATGCAATTCAAACTGTCGAAAAGTTCTATCCTGCTGGGCTTTTGTGCGATAAGGAAGCCGCACTTGTCGTGGAGGTCGACGGGTTTGAAAACGCTATTGAGTACCAGCAAAAAATTATCGTGTCGATTTTAGAAAAATGCAACGCCTCCGCAATTCAGTATTCTACAAACGAGGAGGAGTACGACAAAATTTGGCGTGCACGACGTTCTTCAATGGGTGCTTGTGCAAAATTAAAGCCGAATGTTACGACGGACGATGTGATTGTTCCACGAAAAAATCTTTCAAAACTTGTCTTGGGCATTCGTGAAATTTGCAAAAAATATAACCTTGATGTTTGTATGGTGGGGCATGTCGGCGACGGAAGCATTCACCCGCAAATCCCGATTGATTACAGAGATGAAGATGAATATAACCGTTACAAATCTGCAAAATCTGAAATTTATGAACTTACGGCTTCTTTAGGTGGAATTCTTTCGGGCGAACACGGAATTGGTGCTGAAAAACGAGATTATATTGACAAAGTTGTCAGTCCTGAAGCTTTAAAATATATGCGTCAAATCAAAAAAATCTTTGACCCCGAAAATATTTTAAATCCGTACAAAATTTTTTAATTGCCGACAGTTGTATCTGTTTCGTGACTGATTTTAGTAGCATCATCTGTAGGTACAAGCTCTATTGTATCCCCTTTGGCAATGATTTTGTAGTTGCCTTCGTTGATTAGAGTGTTGATATCTTCCTGTTTTATGGTTAAATCTTTGATGTGGCTTGTCGTATCTTTTGATGTCGTGTCAGCCATTATTTGGTTTTTTTCGGGCTTTTGGGTTTTTTCGGGTGTTAAAATTTCCGGCTCTTCTTTGTAGGTTTTCGGTTGGTAGCTGGATGATGAAACTTCGTCATATCCTTGTTCTAAATCAGGAATTTGTTTATCTTTTTCCATATCATATTTTGTAGAGTATGTCATTGCCGAAATAAGTGCGACTACAGATGCCGCAGCTACGGCTTTCCCAATAGGCGGAACCGGTTTATTATCATAGTCTGCTTGAAAAGTAGGAATTTTTTTGTTGGCATTGTTTTTTGTGTAAAAATTTGATTGATATCCAATTTGGTTTATTGGGTTAATTTTCATATAAAAATTCCTTTAAGATTTAAGATATAATTTTTAGTATAGTATAAATCGTAAAGGAAATTTTTTGATAATTATTAAAAAATATTTACATAGAAAGAAACGAATTTTGTTTTGTTGAGTTGCTATGGGTTTAAGAAATACTAGATTTCAGAAACCGAAATGCTCTTAACACCAACGTTTCTTGCGGAATCCATAAGCTTTACAATCGCTCCGTGTGTTGAATTTCCGTCTGTTTCAATCATCATACCGTCAGGAAAGTTTGCCACTTGTGATTTGAGAGTGTTTTCAAGATTATCTGCACTCACTTCTGAACCGTCGATATAATATTTGTCGTTGGAAGATACGTTGACCGTCAAGATTTTAGTATCTTTTTTTACTTGTTCTTCTGCAACATTTTCGGGAACAGTAAGGTTTAAGCCCTGTTGGTCAAGTAATGGTGCGATTACCATCATAATGATTAACAGTACTAAGAAAATATCTGTCAATGGAGTTATGTTTATTTCGTTAAAAGTTTTGCGTTCACGATCCATTTTTTATGCCCCCGGATTTTCGTTTTCATTTTGTTTTTGTAAAGTTTTTTGCTCTTTTTTAGTGAGCGGCTCGCCAGCAACGATAAGTTTTTTGTATTCAGCATCTTGAGCCGCATTCATCACTTTCATAATTTCGGAACTTTTTACTTTCTCATCTGCTTTTACGACAACTTCAGGTTTTTCGAGATTTGGTTTTATTGCGGCTAATTCATCCGTCAACGTTTCGGGTTGAATTTCTTTGCCGTTGATATACATCAAGCCTTCTTTTGTAATAGAAACAGTCGCATTCTTTTCTTCAATAGCTGAACCGCTGTTGATTTCCGGAATGGTTATTGCGTTATCCATTGATTGAAATGATGGTGCAACAACCATCATAATGATTAACAATACCAAAAAGATATCTGTTAGCGGTGTGATGTTTATTTCGGTAAATAGTTTTCCTTTTTTTGAACCAAATGCCATTTGTAAGTTGTCCTTTTGTTAGTAATTACATAGAAATATTGCTGTTAGAAGCTGTTTGATTTGAAGGAGCTCCTTCGCTATCTACAAAGCTCAAGAACAGCAATTTAATTAATTGGAAGTCGTCTTCATAACGTTTTACGATAGACTGGAACGAGTTGAAGAAAACAACCGCAACAATCGCAACACCAAGACCGAATGCCGTAGCGATTAAGGCAGAACCGATACCCATTGCAACTGCTGCTGATTGGTTACCTTGTGTTGCCAAATCTTGGAATGTATACAAAATTCTGACAACTGTACCGAACAAACCTAAGAACGGAGCAACACCACCGATTGTACCTAAGATTGTTAAGTGGCTTTCTAATTTTCTGATAGCAAGTGCTGCTGCGATATCAAATGAACGAGAAAATCCGTTTCTTTGTTCAGAAAAAATTCTGACAGCTTCTTCCGTAACTTCGCCGATAACTCCACCGCATTGTACTGCCAAGTTTTGAGCTCCTTGAAGATTGTTTTTAGCAAGTTCTTTTTGAAGTCTTGGGATGAAAAGAATAACATCTCTTTTGTTCTTTTTGTAGAAAAAGAATCTGTTGATTACAACGCCTATTACGAGAATTGAACAAACCAAAATAGGTGTCAATACAGGCCAGTCCATTTGAATTGAGTGTAATAAAAGTTCCATAGTTTTTAATCCTCTTTATCTTGTAAATTACTTTGTTTTTTTGTTTAATATCCTGATGCCCCGAATACGTTGTAGTCAAACGTAAACTGAATATCAATACTTTGTCCCTTGAAATCTGTCGGTAACGGCTTGAACGGAGCAGTCAATTTAACCGCATTGATAGCCGCACTGTCGGCACTCGGAAGTCCTGATGACTTGAATACGCTACAAGACAATAATCTGCCGTCTTTTGCAATCTTGAACAGAAGAACTACTCGTTTGCTTTCGTTACCTTTTGGCGGATTCCAATTCATTTTTATACGTCTTTGCAAATCTCTCATGTACGGGCCGAAATCAGGTTGTCTGATAGCATCAATCCCCGGTCTGCCGTTTGGATTTCCCGGCCCCGGATTGCCCATACCAGAACCTGTTCCGCCACCGCCAGTGCCTCTACCTGCACCGGTGCCGCCGCCTGATTTGCCGAGTTTAGAGCCCGAACCAGAGCCGGTTGGTGCAAGAACAGGAGCAGGAGTATATCTGCCAGAACCCGAACCTCTGCCTGATGAACCACCGTTTGCGAGTTTGCCTGAACCGCTGATAGGCCCTGTTGCGTAGTGACTGCCGTGAGATGCTCCCGTTGCTTTCGGTACGGGAACTTGGAAGCCTGAAGTCGGTTTTGCTACAGGTTTCGGTGTGTTTGGCGGTTTTATGGAAGGTCTTGCTGTCGGCGGATTAGGTCTTGCCGGAGCTTGTGCCTTCGGAGCCGGAGTTTGTGTATGTGTCGGTTTGAAAATATTTTGGAATGGTAGCGGTTTAGCCTGTGGTTTAGCTTGTGGCTTTGCAGGTTTTTTTGCCGCTTGTGCCTTCGGTTGTGAAGATTTTTGCGGTGCTGCCGCAGGTTTTGATGACGGTTTCGGTGTTTGAACCGCACCTGAAGGTGATGAAGGCATTGAAACTTTTCTCGTCGGATCGTGATGCCCGCCTGCTCGTGAATTTATATCCGCACGGTAAGGTGTTTTTTTGTTAATAGGGGTATCTTCTTTGTCCACGAGTACAAATTCAATATCGTTCGGTTTTGGTTTTGGCTTTTCAAAAAGGTGAAGTTGAAATCCCAAAAGTGCAAGAATAATGGTTATTGCCCAAACTCCGCCAACAACCGTCGGGTGCAAAAGGGTTGAAATTACGAGTGACTTTTTCAAGGTCATGTCTTTTTCGTCATCCCTGATTACTGCAGGCGTTGTGTAGCCTTTAGGTTCTTGTGACTCTTCATCCTCGATTAAATTGCTGTTGTATTTTCCTAAAATTGACATTCTTTTTTCCCTAATCTGATTTCATAATAATATTATTAAATTATAAAAATAATATTATCGCACAGTTGGCTAATAATTTGTGTTATAAATTGACGGGTTCACGGTAATAGGTTGGGTCAAAATAAGTTCTATGCTTGAATTTGCCGGAATTGTGACATCTCCGCCTTTGTCCATAAGAGATTTCACAAGTCCGCCACCTGCACCTACTGCCGTGCCGAGAGCTGCACCTCTGCCAACATTTCCGCCCGCAAGAGCTCCGAACACTACGCCCGAAACTGCTCCCGCACCTGCACCGACCGTTAAGTCTTTTGCGTAATCTTTGGTGACATCCATTTTTGTTCCGCCGACCAAAACACCCGTGTTGTCGTCAGTCTTTATAACTGCTGATATCGGTATCTGAACTCCGTAAGGAGTTGTTATTTGGGTAAATCTCAGCAACAATTTACCGTTCATACTTCCTCTTTTAGCTTTTGAAACCTGCAAAACAGAGCCTGAAATCGTGCTTCCCGCAGGTGCAATAAGCGAATTGTTGTAATAAAAATCCGAACCTAATGCAAGTGTTACATTTTGACCGAGGGTGAGTGTTTCCGAACTGAGTGTCATTGTTGATACTGCGGGCATTTTTTGACCTGCCGGAACGGTTACAACACTACCTTTTAATGTTCCCTTGCCTGAAATCTTCGGACTGTTATAATTCTGTGGTTGAAATGAAGGATTTATGGTGTTTTCGGTGTAATTGAAATTGCTTTCCGCCATAACGCTACATCCGGCACAAAGCATAATCGCAGTCATAATAAGGCTTAACTCTCTTTTCATGATAAATGTACCTTCCTTTCTGAAATACACACAATATTACTTATATTATAATTTCATATCTGAATTTGTCAATTTGTTACGGTATGTGTAATCCATGCCGAATCCGTCAGAATTATTATAGATCTTTCGCCCGCTGGAACTCTGGCATGTGTTCCCATTTTGCGGGTACGTCCTGCTCTTATTTGCAAAGTCATGTTGTTGCCGATGTTCCGTTGATAATGGGGCATTTTTCTCCACTCTGCAGGTGCTGTCAATTCCCCTCCGATAAGATTGTTGTTTGAGGTGTAAATATATCCTCTAATCGGAGATTCAAAACCGTCCGGATATACCATTTTTGTTATTCGAATTTTCATCGATGCATTTGTTCCGATAACGGGATCATGCACCTCTTCTACAAACCCGTAAAATGCGGTATCTTCGGGGATTATGTTTGTGTCGTGCATATAAAGGTCGTTTGTAGAAGTAAATCTTACCTTAAATCCGTCAGGACAAGTCTGCGTTGAAATCTCCTGATTGTTCAATACGGGAATGAAAGTTCCCGCCGGAACTTCAATTACATCATAACCTCTTGTTTCAAGCTTTACATCCTCCATTACGGGAGTGTTTGCTGCTTGGGCGGTAATTCCTGATGTGATTATAATTAAAAACAGTATTAACAAACGGATTTTCATACGTCATATTATAACAGTTTTTTCGGAATAATCAAGAACTACTTTACGCAAAGTTCGCAACACATTTGACAAGCCCCGAAAACCTTTGCAGCCTTGAGGTTTTTACGAAAACATCTGTAATGCGGCAGGTTGAACACTTCTTTTATCGACATATCTTTTACGTTGCCGATTTTCTGCGAAAGGCAAGGGTAGACGTCGCCCGCAGGTGTAATCATCATATTTGAATACGGATAAATGCAAGGTTTGTAAATCTCGCTGACAGGCTTGTCGGCAGGGGTGTTGAAGAACTCTTCAATCTTGGCAAGCGGATTTTTTGAATATTCAAATTTTGGTGAAAATCTGATTTTTACGTTTGATTTTTTTCTGAGGCTTTCCAATTCCTTGTAAACCTCTTTGAAATGTTCCATATCAAAGTATTTTTGAATAGGATAATTAGCACTGAATTCGGGAACAAAGCTGTCAAACAGCACCGAATTTTGCTTTAGATTGTTGTTTCGCAAAAACGAAATTGAGAGGAAATTGAATTTCATTTCGTCACACATCTTGTAAAGTTTAACTAAATCGTCAAGGTTATTTTCTAAGACAATAGTTTTGATATCAATCATAGGGCGTTTCGAACGAGAATTCATTTTGTCGAAATTCGTCATTATTTTATCCCAAATTCCGTCTTTTGCACGGTTGATGTCGTGATTTTTGCCGTAACCGTCAAGCGATACTGATAAAAGCATCATTTTACTTTTGATAAAAGCATCGATATTTTCGTCATTAATTAAAACCCCGTTGGAAACCACGTTGAGTTTGCCGAGAGTCTTTTTAGAAGTCCTCATTAATATATCAATGAAATCTTTTCTGACAAGCGGTTCTCCGCCAACAAGCGTAACGAAAGAATAAAACGGAATTTGATCAATAATTTTGTACCATTCGTCGGTTGAGAGCTCATTTTTATTTCTGTCATCCCCAACGTAGCAATAAGGGCATTGAAGGTTGCAACGGTAGGTAAGTTCAAAAAAGTATCTTAAAGGTACTAAGGCTTTTCCTGAATTAGAGAGGAAAGACGGTAAAGCATAGAGATTTCTAGCGTCATCAAAAAGTTTGGATAAATTAGTCATGTCAGCTCCTATTCTGTTGATATTGTAGCATGAAAACCAAAAGACAATAGGGCGATAAGACTGTTACGTAAGATGTGAAAAGTGAAAGGTGAAAAGACCGTTACGTAAGAGAGAAGTGAATTCGCCCTCGCATAAAACGGCACCGTTCGCAATCACAACGGAAACTCAACGTTTCCGTTGTGATTGCTCATCTTTCGCTTCACTCACCTACTTGTTATACTCTTCAAAGAATTCTCTAATGATTTCTTGACCCTTTAAAAGGGTTTTGTAATCGAGGTATTCTTCTTTTGAGTGCATGTTGCAAACGGTAGCAAGCCCAAGCAAGTACGGTGCGAATTTTTCACCTTTTGCGTTTTTGTTGTTTGCGTAAATGTGGGTTTCTGCACCTGCATGGAAGGACGAAATTTCAGGAGTTACGCCACATTTTTTTGAAACTTTCTCAAAGATTGCCGGAACGTAGTCGTCGTCAACTTTTTCAAACGGTGGCAAGTGCTCCTCAAAAGTCAAATCAGCCTTTGCAATACCTTCGTATTTTTGGTTGAACTCGTCAATCTTTGATTTCATAATGTTTTTGAGTTCTTCTTCATACTTACGGCTTGAACTTCTGATAGAATAAGTTGCCTTGCCGTAGATGTTAATCAGGTTTGTAACCTCAACATCGCCCGAAATAATTCCTCCGATGTTGCAGGAAGTAATGACTTTTCCGCCCTCTTCTTTGTAAACCCCTTGCGGAAAATCAGCAACGATTTCTGCAATAAGCTTTGCAGCGTTAGCTCGGGTTTTATCCCCGATATCGATACCTGAATGCCCGCCTTTTGCAGAGTGAACCTCAATAGTTGCGAGGGTGTAGCTTGCACCTGACGTCATAAACTGTCCGAGGCTGTCGCTATCGCAGACAAGAACGTATTTTGATTGGATTTTTGAAAAATCAACATGTTTAATCCCTGACATTCCGTGCTCTTCATCACGAGTAAAGGTTAACTCAAGTCCGCCGTGTTTCATGTCGGAATTTGCAACATATTTAGCAAGAAACAGTGCATTTGCAACGCCCGCCTTGTCATCAGCCCCGAGAGTTCTGCCTTCTGCGTGGATTAAATCGCCTTCCAAATAAGGTTTTACAGGTGAATTATCCCCGATAACATCCATGTGAGAAGAAAGCATAATCGGTTGTTTTGAGCTGTCTGTTGCAGGAATATTTATATAAATATTTTCGTAATCGTCATATTTTGCAGGAATATTATTTTTTTTGCAATAGTCCAAAATCCAGTCAGAAACATTTTTTTCCTTGAGTGAAGGTGACGGGATTTCCGCAAGATTGCAAAACAAATCAACAAGTTCGTATTCTTTTCTGATATTATCTAAACTCATAATTCTCTCCTTTTTTCAGCCGTATTGTAGCATATTTTTTCGGAGTTGTGAAGAGGGGGGATGAGGAAAGGAAAAGCAAAGTCGACAATGATGCTACAAGGAAGTAAATAAGTGAATAGGTGAATAAGATAATAAGTTCCTATGCTCAAAAACAGCTTTGGTGCAACGCACCCGAAAAGCACTTGTTCACGAGCCCGTCAGGGCGAATTCACTTATTCACCTATTTACTTATATCGCACCGAAAACTCACACCCGCAGTAGTTTTGGCGGTACAAACCCAAACCACGAGAAATTTGATTGGTTTTTAAAAAACCGTCTTTTTTGCGAAAATTTACGTCTAAGTATTCCAAACCGTGCTTTTGTGCAATTTTTCTGCCGAGTGAAGACAAAAGCTCGTAGTTTTTGTGCGGGCTTATGACAATGGAGGTTGTAAAAGTCGAAATTCCTTGCGAAATACAAAATTCAGCTGTCTTATTTAATCGGAGTTTAAAACATTCCACACAACGCTTGCCTTTTTCCGGCTCATTTTCAAGCCCCTTTGCACAGGCATAAAAACTTTCCGTGTCGTATTCGCCTTCCACAAGCTCTACTCCATAGTTTTCACAAAGAGTTTTTTCCGCCTCGAGTCGTTTTTGGTACTCGGTTTCGGGGTAGATATTCGGGTTGTAAAAATACACAACAACATCATATCCCGCCTCTTTTAGGTAAGACACGGGATATGACGAACAGATTCCGCAACATGCGTGCAAAACAATTTTATTTTTGTTTTGCGACTGCATCCTGCACCAACTTTACATATTCTGAGTACGGCTTGATACCGACGTAAACATCTTGCCCAATGCGGGTTGTAGGTGTGGCGTTCAAGCCCATTTTAGTTTCTTCATCAATATCATTGAGAAGTTGAGTTTTGATTTCTGCACTGTTTGCATCCTCTTGAAGTTTTTCAAGGTTCAAGCCCAAACCTTTTGCAATATCAAGGATTTCAGCCTCATTGTTCGGTTGTTTTTCAAAGAAAAGTGTGTTGATATCCCAGAATTTGCCTTGTTTTTCCGCAGCCATTGCATATCTTGCCATTGTGCAAGAGCCTTCGTGGAACGGTCTTGTCAAATATTTGTTGCATTCCGTATCAAGCGGAAGATTTTTGTGGACGATTTTTATGCCCGCAACATCTTTTGCAAGTTTGTGCATCATAATATTGTGAACTTTACAAATCGGGCATCTGTAGTCCGTGTAAATAAACACGATAACTTTTGCGTTTTCATCGCCGAGAACATTTCCACTAACCTTATACTTGTTGGTTTTTGCTTTGGCAAATTCGCCAAAATCCTTCGCACGTTTGACTTGTGGTGCAAAAACATTTGTTGTAGCTGTATAAGTCAACCCTGCCCCCGCAAGCAACACCACAACAATAAACGCAATTAAATAAACCTTGTTTTTGATAGCGTCGAGAAAATCTTGAACGCTTTGTTTGATAGATTTTACAAACCCGCCGTTCTTGAAATCCGTTGCAATAAGAGCGATTGCGAAATCCATTAAATATGTAGCCATACAAAGTACGCAAAGTTTTTTGATATCAAAAAGACTTACGCACAAAAGCACCATAGAAATTATAAAAGCCAAAAGCCCGAGCGAAGAAATATAATCCAGCGGGTTTTTGAAAACTTCCATAAACTTAAACAGCTTGAAATTTTTGAGCTTGTCCGCACCCAACATCAAGAAAATAAATGAATACAAAAACAATCCCCAATACGCAAGCGGAATGCCAAAGAACTGGGATTCCGTGGTTTTAGCAACCCCGTCACAATCAATCAAATCGCTGACAGAGCAAAAACTCGGCAGTGCATAAGGGTTAAAATTTGCGTCATAATAAATCATCGCAAGTTTTATCGTCGTAATAAAGCCAAGCAAAGCAATAACGCCCACGCCCACTTTTCTTTTCATATTTCCATCCATAGCTACATCTCCTATCTTATATGGCTATTTTACATGTTCTATAAAGATAAATCAATAGCAGAAAGTATAAAAGAATTAGGTCGGTAGTAGGTAGGTGAGTTTAACCCAAAGGCGATAAGAAATTTTAGTGAAGTGTGAAAGGTGAATATATTTTTAAAACCATGTCATCCTGAGGAGCGAAGCGACGTGAGGATCGCATCGTCGTGGAATG
>OLGZ01000812.1_pt1 | contig 21800 bp, 21 predicted proteins | sample 1605981 | NCBI WGS metagenome assembly OLGZ01 (sample SAMN03283291) | human gut metagenome | biome: human-associated habitat; material: feces | host: Homo sapiens | place: Peru | collected 2012 | reverse complement strand
TGAAAATCTATATTGGAATCCTTCTTCATATTATCGAGATACTCATGTGTATCGAAGTTGTCCGATTTCAGCTGAAGCATAGCCACTGCCACATTTGAACAGTGGTCTGCAACTCTCTCATAATTGTTGATAAGATTCTCCAACGATATTCCAAGTTCAATAGTGCATTTGCCCCTCTGAAGTCTCTTTATATGCTGTTTCTTAACCGCGCTATTGAGTTCATTGATGGCTTCCTCAAGTGGCTCCACATGCGATGCCTCCTGAAGATCTTCCTTTTCATATGCCTCTACCGTCATGTTCACTATATTCTGAACGGCATCCCTGTATACACTCAACTCTGACTTTGCCTTTTCCGAGAACACAGCTCCTGTCTCGTTCATCTTCTTACATATATCAGCTATGGTTATGGCATGATCAGACATTCTCTCAAGATCACCTATAACGTGGAGTCCGATTGACACCTTCTGGCTGTCCTCATGTGACAGCTCCTTGCTGCTGAGCTTGACCATGTAAGATCCCACCTCATCTTCGTAGATATCTATAATCCCCTCAAGCTCCTCAACCTTATCTCTAACGGCTTCATCATAGCTATCCACCAAAGACAGTGCCGTATCAACGCTGGTTTTCGCAAGCTGTGCCATATACTTAACGACCTCTATACAATGTCCAACTGCAAATGCCGGCTTTTCAAGGAATCTGGCATCCAGACGCTTCAGCATCTCCAGCTCTGCAGGTGAATTATTCTCAGTCTCCTCCTTATCTCTGACAGTGAGTGTAGCAAGCTTCTCAAGTCCACCTGAAAATGGAAGCAGAAGGAGTGTCGCTGCCACATTGAACACACTGTGTACAACAGCTATACCGGCTGCATTTGCCGAATCATTCAGGAACCGGAAGTGTACAAAAGAATTAACCGTATAGAACACCACCATGAACACAACTGTTCCTATAATGTTGAAGTACAGATGTACAAATGCCGCTCTCTTGGCATTCTTCTTTGTTCCAATACATGATATAAGCGCTGTTACACAGGTTCCTATGTTCTGACCCATGATAATTGGGATCGCTGTTCCAAATGAGACAGCCCCGGTCGCGCACAACGCCTGAAGTATGCCGACAGAGGCCGAGGAACTCTGTATAATGGCTGTTATAAGCATTCCGACAAGCATTCCAAGAAATGGATTGGAGAACATCGTGAGTATGCTTGTAAATTCAGGTACATCCTTGAGTGGTTCCACTGCTCCACTCATCATCTCCATACCGAACATAAGCACTGTAAACCCTAGTAGTATTCCTCCTATATCGTGCTTCTTCTCCGACTTTGTGAACATGAGGAATATTATTCCTATTACTGCGAGTATAGGTGAAAATGATGAGGGTTTCAACATATTAATAAATATATTGTCACTCTGTATTCCTGTAAGACTGAGTATCCATGAAGTGACTGTTGTACCTATGTTTGCACCCATGATGATACCCACTGCCTGTCTAAGCTTCATGATCCCTGAGTTTACAAGTCCGACAACCATGACCGTAGTTGCCGATGATGACTGGATGACACCAGTCACCGCAGCTCCCAGCAAAACTCCTCTTATCGGTGTGGAAGTCAGCTTCTCCAGTATCTTCTCCAGCTTGCCGCCCGCCGTCTTGGCAAGTCCATCTCCCATGACGTTCATTCCATACAGGAACATTGCAAGTCCGCCCAAAAGGGATAACACATTAAAAATATCCATATCATTCGTCTCCTTATTACATCCCGGCCATCTTGCCATGTATTACATTCATCTTATTGTAGCCACATGTTAGGCCCCGGTTACTTCTGCATAAGGACATGTATACACAATATCCCTTTTACAGCGTCTGTTTTACCAGAATCTATTGTAAAAGGGATATGTAAAATGCGTGATATGCGAATGTAAAATCTGTGTAAATTTAAAATCTGTGTAAAATTTCAGCAAATTTATGCCTAATATTTTATGTAATTTCTGTTCGGTATCTTGAATTTATCTGTTTCCCAGAGGCTCTTTTATGAGCAGATATACCGCACTTCCAAGCATCCCAACCAGGAACATGCCATAACCGCCGCATATGAATACCATTTTAGCAAAGGAAACTGTTCCAAGTGCAGGGATCATGTGAAGCAGTAATGCTATAACGCATCCCGCAAGTCCGCATACCACCATACTGATCGCTATGAAAAGCTTTATATTGCCTATGCCTGTTCTGTGTGACATTTCATTTACTTTTGTACATACCCACTTCATAGAAATCACCTCTTTTCGTCATATGTCACTAGCATTATCTTGGCCACCTGTTCATGTCCAAGCATGCTGCATTCAATATATATTTATCGTATTCAGGATCATCCGCATATGTTACCCGCATGATTTCCGAAATAACATGATCATCAGTCTACATGTTCTCCTGTTATTGAAAAGAGAACCCACTCTGATATATTCGTTGCGTGATCGCCAATCCTCTCAAGATACTTGGCAACCATGAGAAGGTCACATGCCTGCTCACCATCGTCAGGATTATCGTGTATCATAGCGATCAGTTCATTCTTGATCGTATCGAAAAGGTCATCAACTATATCGTCGTGTGCAATTACACTTTTTGCCTTCTTCTCGTCAGCATTCACATACGCCTCTATGCTTGACACCAGCATGACGATCGTCTCCTTTGCCATCTGCTGGACATGCTCAAGCTTCTTGATATATGGGGTCCCTGCCATGCAGAGTGTGAGCTCAGATATGTCCGAAGCGTGATCTCCTATCCTCTCCATATCTGTGATCATCTTAAGTGCAGCTGATATATTTCTCATATCACCCGCAACCGGCTGCTGGGTAAGGAACAATTTGAGGCACAGATTCTCAATCTCTCTCTCCTGATGGTCTATGGCGTCATCCGCCTCGATTGCTTTCTTTGCAAGCTCTGTGTCCTGAGCTACGAGAGCCTTAATTGCTGTCTCTATCGCCTGCTCGATCATAGTTCCCATCTCTATCATCTCTGCATGGAGCTTTCTAAGCTGCATCTCATATTTGTCTCTCATCTTGTCTCAATCTCCTTTAACCAAATCTACCAGTGATGTAATCCTCTGTACGCTTATCCGCCGGCTTGCTGAACATCTTCTCCGTCTCCGCATACTCGACAACCTCTCCCAGAAGGAAGAATGCCGTATTGTCTGCAACTCGAGTTGCCTGCTGCATATTATGTGTAACCATAATGATGGTGTACTTGTTCTTAAGTTCCAGGACAAGATCCTCTATCTTAGATGTGGATATTGGGTCAAGCGCCGATGTCGGCTCATCCATGAGAAGCACCTCTGGCTCCACTGCCAGTGCTCTGGCTATGCAAAGTCTCTGCTGCTGTCCACCTGAAAGTCCAAGGGCTGACTTCTTCAGCCTGTCCTTAAGCTCATCCCATATCGCTGCCTGTTTGAGTGACTTTTCAACTATCTCATCAAGCTTTGCACGGCTTCTTATTCCATGGGTTCTTGGGCCATATGCTATATTGTCGTATACACTCATCGGAAATGGATTTGGCTGCTGGAACACCATTCCAACTCTTTTTCTCAAAAGGTTAATATCCATTCCGCTATATATATCCTCGCCATCAAGTCTTACATCACCTGTTATCTTGCATCCCTCTACCAGATCATTCATTCTGTTGAGCGACTTGAGGAATGTTGACTTACCACAACCTGATGGTCCGATAAATGCCGTAACCTCATTTGACGGAATATCCATATCAATACCCTTAAGGGCGTGGAACTTTCCATAATAGAGGTTCAGATCTTTAACGCTGAACTTAACGTTATTATTCATCTATTTTTCTCCATTCTTAACATCAAGCACGAAGCAAAACATTGCCCCATCTTTTTCGTGCTCAGAGTTTTCTTCTTTTTTAATTGCAGAAGCTTAATCGCTTCTGCCGGTTATTGAAAGCATCTGCCAAGACTCTGATTCCAAAGCCCTGACACATGTTAATTGGCTTTATCTGCTGCAACCTTGCCTGCGATCTTGTCTGATGCAAAGTTGATAAGCACCACGAGTACCAGAAGTACAACCGCTGTCGCATACCCCTGATCCGTGTGAAGTCCTTCTTTGGACAGAAGATACATATGAACTGCCAAAGTTCTTGTTGAATCGGTAAGCTTTGTCGCCATCTTGGCAACCGATCCTGCTGTGTATATGAGTGCTGCCGTCTCGCCCACGATACGTCCTGTCGCAAGTATGATTCCTGACAGGATTCCCGGAACGGCACTAGGAAGCACTACCTTAAATACTGTTCTGAGCTTTCCGGCTCCCAGTCCAAAACTTCCTTCTCTATAGGACTTAGGCACTGCCATAAGCGCCTCCTCTGTGGTCCTCATTATGACCGGAAGAACCATTATCGCCAAAGTGAGCGCACCTGATATGAGTGATAATCTAAGCCCACACGCATTTGTGAAAAACAGCATTCCAAAAAGTCCGTATACTATCGACGGTATTCCTGTAAGTGTCTCTGCTGTGATCCTCACAACCCCAACCAGCTTATTGCCGGTCTTTGCATATTCGACAAGATATATTGCCGCAAATATTCCTATCGGACCTGCTATCAGGAGGGACAGCAATGTCATGTAAACCGTATTTATAAGTGCCGGCACCAGCGAACAGTTGTCCGATGTATATTCCCAGCTGAATATGTCTGCATTAAGATTTGGGATTCCTTTTACCAGTACATACACCAGCAGAAATCCTATAGAAAGCACAGTTATGAGTGTTGCCAGATGCACAAGGATAAACATTATGAATGAGCCTGGTTTTCTTCTGTACTCAGCCCATTTCTCAGACCATGATCTCTTGTTTATAGCATCTATGCTGTCCACATCAACTATGGATGAAGGATTATCCTCAGGTGCCTGCTTTTTCGTGCTGATTATTGTATTTTTTGTTCTGTCATCGCCACATGCAACAACAGTCTTTATTCCTTCTACTCTCTCTGCCATCTATGCCACCGTCTTTCTCTTTATGATGGAGAACAGGAGGTTGATAATGAGTATGAATACGAACAGGACAACGCCCGTTGCTATCAGAGCCTGTCTGTGCAGATCCGTCGCATATCCCATCTCCATTACTATATTTGTGGTGAGTGTTCTGACACCTCTCAGTATTCCGTCAGGCATATGGACCTGATTTCCAGCTACCATGATAACCGCCATAGTCTCTCCAACTGCACGGCCAACACCTAGGATGACCGCCGCCATAACTCCTGACTTAGCTGCAGGGACAACGGTCTTGAACACGCTTCGCTCATGTGTTGCACCAAGTGCCAAAGCTCCCTGATAATATTTGTCAGGTACCGCTCTTATTGAAGTCTCTGATACACTGATGATAGTTGGCAGTATCATCATTCCAAGAAGTACTGATGCCGTGAGCATCGTATTTCCATTTACTCCAAATATGCTTCTCACCATCGGTACAAGCACACACATTCCAAAGAATCCATATACTACCGAAGGTATGCCAGCCATCAGATTGATAAATGGCTTTATAACTTTATATAATCTGTCGGGACAAAACTTTGCCAGATATATCGCTGTAAGAAGTCCTATCGGAACTCCTATTATCAACGCTCCGGCTGTCACATATATACTTCCTAATATAAAAGGAAGAATGCCGTAGTATCCATTTGTCGGTTTCCAAACCTCACCCAAGGTGAAGTCTCCGAAACCGATCTCCTTGATGGCTGGTATTCCATTCACGAACAAGAACACACATATGAGTGCTACCGCCGCGATGGATACCAGTGCCGCTATCAGGAATACTACATGCATAATTATTTCTTTTACTTTATGCATAAGCTGATTACTTTACGTCCTCCCACTTTGCTGCTGAACCTGTGAATATGTTCTTGACCTGATCTACTGTGTAGTCCTCAGCAGGGTTGTTGTTATTTACTATAACTGCAATTCCGTCCATTGCTATTACTGTTGCCTTAAGACCAAGTGCTGTCTCTGTGTCCTTAAGCTCACGTGATGCCATACCTATATCGCATGTTCCATCTGATGTTGATGTGATACCTGTTGTTGAATCGCTCTCCTGAAGCTCGATGTCAGCATTTGTATTGATCGTTTTGTAAGCCTCGATAAGCTTCTCCATAACTGGTGTTACTGATGATGAACCTGCAACAACAATCTTGCCCTTTGGATTTGTTGAAGTAAATGCTCCGCTGTTCGCAACCTCGATGTACTTATTTGCTGATATGATCTTCTGTCCATCCTCGCTCATGATGTAGTTGATGAAATCCTGTGCAACATCGCTGATGCCATCCTTTGTAACGATGTTGAATGGTCTTGAAAGTGTGTATGAACCATTGTTGATGTTCTCCTCACTTGCCTCAACTCCACCGATCTTGAGTGCCTTTACTGTATCGTTGAGTGCTCCGAGTGAGATGTAACCGATCGCATAATCATCACCTGCAACTGTTGTGAGTACGACCTCTGTGCTGTTGCATGTGATGGCATTTGTTGTTGTGTTGTCGACCTTATTGCCATCTGCATCCTTCTCCTCAACTCCTGTGAGCTCTACAAATGCTCCTCTTGTTCCTGAGCCTTCCTCTCTTGATACTACTGATATATCCTGTGTTGCATCGAATCCGCCATCTGCGCTCTTTGATGAATTATTTCCACAGCCAGCAAGACTTCCTATCATAAGTGCTGCTCCAAGTGTTACTGCCAATACTTTCTTTAATTTAACCATTTTCTTTTTCTCCTTAACTTAACCTTATTCTGCCGGTTATCTCTTGAACCGGTCTTTGCAAATATTGTATTATTGGGACATATCATTCTTTGCTTATGTTCCAGAAAAGAACTCGCGCGCCTTTCGTTCTTTTCTTTGCACTATGATAAATGGCATAAGTAAAATACATAACCAGCGCAATGTAAATAGAATGTAAAGTCGGCGTTAATCAATGCATGCTGAATGTACAGCAAACAATCTGTCATGGCTTATAAATTACAACCAGAAAGTGGGATAAAAATACATGATAAATACCAGTTTAGAAGTGATAGGATATGTGAGATGTGACTACAAAGAGAAGTTCGGAATTCCAAGGCAGAGCGGTCTGACAGGCTGCGCCACCGCTTTTATAGAGATGCTTCCACCATACAATCAGGCAGAGGCTTTCAGAGGGCTTGACGAATTCTCCCACTTATGGCTTCTGTGGGACTTCTCCAGGGCTCACAAGAATGGTTTTACCGCGACAGTAAAACCCCCAAAGCTGGGCGGTAACCAGCGGATGGGGGTTTTTGCCACCAGATCACCATTCAGGCCGAACAACATCGGTCTGTCATCGGTGAGACTTCTGGATATTATATATAATGAAGAAAACGGCTGTGTACACGGACTTGTGGTGTCGGGTGCCGATATACTGGACGGAACACCGGTGTACGACATCAAGCCTTATCTGCCATACACAGACAGCCACCCGGAGGCGACCGGGGGATGGACGGACTCACTTGACGTTCCAGAACTGTCAGTACGTTTATCTGACGATATCGCCGCCAAACTTGAAACTATATTTTCAAGTACACAGATCGAGGCCCTGAAAGAGATACTTGCGCAGGATCCAAGGCCTGGCTATCAGGATGAACCTGGCAGACGCTATGGAATGCTGTACGGCGGATACGATATAAGGTTTACCATATCTGGTGACACTCTTACCATATGCGAAGTGGCTGAGCCCGGATCACAATAATACAAAAAGGCATTTTACGGGCATAAAGCTGAAAAATTATGATATTTTCTCATCATCCTGGCAGTGACACTCCTCTCCTCAAAGCTGATATTTCCCAGTAGTTTCACCGGCATGACCCCCATCAAGGAATTGGTCACAAAGCATTCCTGATATGATGACAGTTCATCAGGGAATATCACCGTCTGCGTGACCGCCTCTGATTCACAGATATACTCCCTTACTGTTCCAGGCAGAAGACCTGAGTCTATCGCGGGTGTGTATATCCTGCCATCTCTCACAAAAAATATATTGCTCACCGTACCCTCGCATATCTGTCCCTTTGTATTCAGGAAGATCCGTTCATCCATTCCAGCTTTGCCAGACCGCCTTTTTTCAAGAATGCAGTCTCCGTAATTCATGGTTTTATGATACACGAACGGCGATGTCTCATTTCTTCTAACATTACTTATGTCCATCGCAAACCCCCGTTCGTATATATCCGGGGTGTAAGGATTATCCCTCATTGAGAAAACCACATTTTTCTGAGTCAGCATGATCTTTAACGCACATCGCCTCATATGACCTGATCGATCTCTGTAATCATGCTCACTCATCCACTTTCTCAGATATTCCAGCACAGCTATCCTGTCTATGCCCCGTTCTGCTGGCATGCCAAGATCCAGGAATCTTGCAGCATCTTCCAGGCGTCTCAGATGCCTGTCAAGAAATATCGGCCTGCCGTCAACCACACTTATAGTTTCAAATGCTCCAAGACCAAATTGAAAGCAATCATCCATTTTTACATTCATTTTACATTTCTCCCATTTTCATCATTTTCAAATGCTACTGCAATGCACTGAGTATTGCTTTTGCCTTATCCCGTGTCTCTTCATACTCTGCACCAGGATCTGAATCGGCAGTAATACCGCCTCCAACGCCTAGATAATACCTGCCATTTCTGTACAATACAGTTCTTATCACTATATTAAAATCACATTTTCCATCTAATGTAATATAACCAATAGAGCCGGTGTAAATATTTCTCTTCCCGCATTCAAGTTCATCTGTAATCTCCATAGCCCTGCGTTTCGGCGCCCCTGTAACAGAACCACCCGGAAATGTCGCAGTAAGAAGAGACATCACATCTTCCCCATCCTGCAGCATGCCTTCAACATTTGCCACCTGATGGAAAACAGTCGCATACTCTTCTATCGAAAACAGTTCAGTCACTTTTACGCTTCCCGGTCTGCACACATGGTTCAGGTCATTCCTCTCAAGATCTACAATCATCAGGAGTTCACGCTTTTCCTTCTGTGATTTCTCAAGCTCCCTCCTGAGCGCCTCATCCTCCCTGTCAGTCTCTCCCCGTCTCCTCGTCCCCTTTATCGGCCGGGTGTACACACGACGATCCTTTATCTGCATAAACCGTTCAGGAGAGGCGCTCACTATCTGATAATCTCCCAGATCAAGATATCCACCAAATGGCGACGGATTGCTAACTCTCAGGTCATAGAACACGTCCAGAGGCTTTTTATCGCTGTCGATAACCATGTGCCTTGTCATATTTGCAACATATACATCCCCCTCGGTTATATAATCCTTCAATCTTCTTATAGAGTGCTCATACTCTTCCCTGCTGCATTCTTCGTACACATTCAAGTTATACTTCTTCCTCTTTTGTACATCTTCACTCGTCCTGTCAATTATATTCCCATTTTCCCGATCATCCCTGCTGCAATACTTCTCTATATCATTCTCCATTACATCAATATTTGACTGTGCATCACCTGTCATCCCATTTGCCACAAGATATGTTTCTTTTTTTAGGCAATCTTCAACAACAAAACAGTCATAGAATGTCATGACTGCCTCTGGAACAGACACAAGATCTTCATTGATGGAATCAAGCCCCATCCTATCCATTCCATAATCGTATGATACATACCCTATCGCTCCTGATACGATCGGCAAATCCTCCGAACTCTTATCCATATGCTGTACAAGATACTGTCTCATATATTCTTCAAATGTTATATTCTTTTCTGAATCTCCATTAACCTCAAATGTATCCCCATTCTTAACAAGCCTGAGATACGGGCATCTCCCGATGATCGAATAGTGTCCCAGATTATTCACAAGGGATGAGTCAAGAAATGCTATTCCTGTCTCATCCTCATATATTCCAAAAACATCAGCTGCACACACATATCTGTCAAGTTTTTTTACCACTCGCCTCATACTGCTCATATATAACTCCTTATCTGCAATTAAACTTCTCCGCCGCTATACAAAAATTATACAATATATCACGACCGTACTCCGTAAGTACCGCTTCCGGGTGAAACTGCACCCCGTACAACGGCAGCCTTCTGTGTGATATCCCCATAACTGCACCATCCTCGGATATCGCATCCACCCGGTAATCATCCGGCAGACTGCTGCCATTTATTACCAAAGAGTGGTACCTTGTGACACGAAAGCTTTCCGGCAGCCGCGCAAACAGACCTGTTCCACTGGTATGTATCTCTGTCACCTTTCCATGCATTGGCATATTTCCTTTTTCAACAATGGCGCCCGCACAATACCCAAGTATCTGATGTCCAGGCAGACTCCAAGTATCGGAATCTTTCCCTTATACATGTTCACAACATCCACACACATTTTTGCCTCCCATGGCCGCCCAGGTCCCGGTGAAAGTATTATGCCCTCCGGCTCCAGATCTTCCACATCCTGCAGAGATATCCGATCGCACCTCTTCACGGTCACACATCTTCCCATTTCCTCAAAATACGCCTTCAGGTTATATACAAACGAATCAAAATTGTCTATCATCAGATACATGCACTTCTCCTTATCCGCAATCACCATAAAACACAAAAAGGATAACAGCCGGCATGCCAAAGCATGCACAGTCGTTATCCTTTTCGGTCCGTAATCTGCACGTTATTTTTATCTTTGATTTTTACAGATTCTATCATATCTGTCCTCAGAAAGCAAATGTCCATATATATTCACTCTGAATCGTTATGATTACTCAGCAAAATGTACTCCCGGCGCATACAGATAGTAGCCCTGACCATATGCCACACCTATTCGTGCCGCGGTCTCAAGCTCTGCTTTAGTCTCTATGCCCTCTGCAACCAGCTTGATCCCTTTCTCCTCACAGAAATCTGCGAAATGTTTCACAAAGCTTCTCTGATACTCATTTGAATCTATGTCCTTTATAAGTTCAATATCAAGCTTGATGTACTCCGGATGCAGCATACACACTCTGTTCATCCCTGCAAACTCAGCTCCGAAATCATCTATGGCTATATGAAATTCTTCATCCCGATAATGATTGACCGTCTCAGTGAATGTTGTCTCCTTCTTTATCCTGGTCCTCTCAGTCACCTCAAACACCACATCGTCAGGTGTCAGACCATACTTTTTCATCATATATCTTGTGGTTCCACTGCGGAACTTCGGATCAAGTATGACATTTGGATCAACATTTAAAAACAGCTTTTTCCCAGCCGGCATATACACCGCCTGCTTCAGAGCATTGCGGCGGCATACCGCCTCGAGTTCCCAGACCTTTCTGCACCTGCATGCCAGCTCAAACAGTTCACCTATTTCCATGCTGGAACCACCCAGTACTCTGGACAATGCTTCATAAGCAAATATATGTCCACTTCTAAGATCTACTATAGGCTGAAACACCGGGTATATCCGTTTATTTTTTATTATATCCTCAAGTTCTCTGATCTTTATCTTCTTATTCTTCATCAGCATCCCTCACTATGTAATACATCTACTGACGTGCCCTCTCATAGGCATCTGCATACTGCATTTCCTGTGAGTTTATCTCCTCTGCATCACGGTTCTGTTTCATATATGTGCCGTCAGGCTGCTGGATTCGTGCCTGCATGTTGTCCTTCATCATAAGTCCAAACATATCTCTGATACGCTGCTTGATCTTATCATCATATATAGGTGTAGCAACCTCCACACGGCGGAGAGTGTTACGTGTCATAAAATCTGCTGAAGCTATATATATCTTGTCTCTGTCAGGGGTTCCGAACATATATATTCTTGAATGCTCAAGGAAACGTCCAACAATACTTCTTATATGTATATTCTCCGTTTCTCCGGGGATTCCCGCCAGCAGACAGCATATTCCTCTGACTATAAGTTCAACCTTCACTCCCGCCTTCGATGCCTCAACCAGCTTGTCGATGATCTTCTTGTCAGTGAGAGAATTGATCTTAACACCGATATACGCAGGCTGGCCATCCTTTGCCATGGCGATCTCATCATCTATCATCTTGATGACAGGAGCCTGCAGGCACTCAGGAGCCACAAGCAGATGATCAGCATGGCTGACTGTATTGCCGATGAGGATTGACTGGAACACTTTCATGGCATCCTTACCAATATCCTCATTTGCAGTCATAAGTGACAGATCTGTGTAGAGTCTCGATGTCTTCTCATTGTAATTGCCCGTTCCTATCTGTGTTATGTATTGGATCCTGCCTCCATCCTTTCTGGTTATAAGACAAAGCTTTGAGTGTACCTTGAGACCATCCACACCATACACAACATGACAGCCCGCGTCCTCGAGGGTACGGCTCCACTCTATGTTATTTTCCTCATCAAATCTTGCCTTGAGTTCCACAAGTACCTCAACCTGCTTACCGTTCTCAGCAGCTTCAACAAGAGCCTCCACCACCTTGGAGTTCTTTGCCAGACGGTAAAGTGTCATCCTGATTGCATTTACCTTTGGATCTCTTGCTGCCTCCTGAAGGAGATTCAGGAACGGTCTGATGCTCTCATACGGATATGAGAGAAGCACATCCTTCTCAAGTATCTGAGGTATAAGTGGCTTCATCACATCAAGATCCGGTGACTGCTGTGACACTCTCTTCTCAAAGAACAGCTCCTGTCTGTCCCTGAGCTTATCCTGTATCTGGAATACAAATGACAGATCCAGCGGAGATTTTGAATAAAATACATGTTTTTCGTCAAGCTCACAGTAATCACACACCTCGCCCACCATCTTCTGAGATATATCTCTTGTAAATTCTATTCTGACCGGAGCAAGCTTCTTTCTGAGCTTTACAACCTGTTCCATCTGATCTCTGTAGTTGAGGTCTTCATCATACACCTTGCTCACGTCGATATCTGCATTTCTAGTGATTCTCATGAGGGTCTTCTCCTGAACCTTGTAGCCTTTGAAAAGTCCCGGAGCATAGTGAAGGATAAGCTCCTCCAAAAGTATATAGGTTCCCGGCACACCCGGAAGTGCCACAAGCCTTGGAAGCATGCCGCTCTCACAAGGTATGATACCGAGTTTCTTCTTGCCCTTTCTTTCAAGTATGGCAAGGGCATATATCTCTCTGTTCTTGAGGAACGGGAACGGCTGTTTTCTTCCAACGATCATCACTGAGAGCAGCGGAAGTATCTCCTGCGCAAAATAACTGTCAAGATACTTTGCATCAGCCTTCGACAAGTCCGCATATCGCACCAGTCTAAAACCTTCAGGCTCAACATCTTTCATGAGATTCTCGTATATGTTGTCTTTGATCGCATTGAGCTTTGTGACATTCTCAAGGATCGCATCAATCTGTTCCTGTGGGCTGAGCTTTGTCTTGTTCTCCCTCTGATCTCCGGTCAGAAGCTTCTGATCCTCCAGAGAACCAACTCTCACCATGAAGAATTCGTCAAGATTTGACTGGTATATTGCCAGAAATGACAACTTCTCGCAGAGCGGTGAATTCTCATTCTGCGCCTCCTCCAACACACGCTCATTAAACTTGAGCCATGAAATCTCTCTGTTGACGTATACGCCCTTTATTGTACTTATATTTGTATCCTGTGCCATTTCTTCATATTCTCCTTTTCTGTTCTTTATTTTTCTTATCAATCTGATCAGCCAGTTTACCAATTGCCTGTCCTCTTTCCATCTGTTTTCTTCTATACATACATAACAAGACGGATAGCCATATGACTATCCCTCTCATCATAGGAGCAGTCTCGTCGTATGCACCCATGCAAGTTGCTGTTCCTTATTGTGGTAATTATCTCAAATCGCTCCAGGCAGTATACTTCTTATCATATATCTTCTTCAGCATATCCACCGATATGTCAGATAACGGATTTTCACTGTTTACGATCACAGCGATCGCATCACGTCCAAATACATATGACGTGAGCAGTTCGCTCTCATATGACTGAAGACCTCTGGATGACATTCCCAGGTCACATCTGCCCTGAAGTGCATCATTGAGTCCCTGTGTCGAATCCGACTCTGTGACCACAATCTTCGCTGCCGGATTGATCTTCATATATTCCTCTGCAAGTTTAGATACGATTGGAGCTGCCGATGTGGAACCATGTATCTCCACCGTACCACCAGACTTGTCTGACAGAAATGTCTCGCTTTTCTTTACAGGGACACAATAATCCGCAACCACAGCCTGCCCCGCTGACTTCACATAAGCCATAAAGTCCTGTGCCACAGCCGACAACTCTCCGTTGTACACCAATATATAATCCCTGCACAAAGGATATTTATCCTTTTCTATGGATGCCGCATCCGGAGCTGTCCCATCGACATCCAGCACCTTTACGCCACTGTTATTTTCTGCACTATAGGCTATATAACCTATCGCATTTTTGTCAGAAGCTACTTCCGATATGACCTTGTCCGTGGAGTCTGCAACAGTGTTTGTTCCAGCCGCATCGGTATCTACAAGATTGTCAAATTCCGTCTTAGTACCGGAACCTTCCTCTCTGGAAACCACGTTTATCGTACCCATGGATGACATATCCGGAACGTCCAATTTGGCGCCACATCCTGTGAGCAGCAGAGAACCCAGTGCAGTCACCGCAAGAAATCTGCCCATCATTTTCCAGTGTCCAGCCCTTTTGCAGCTTCTGTCTATATTCCTGTCATTATATGTTCTTTCACATTTGTATTTTGTCATGCCTGAGCACCTGCCTTCACCATGACTTCACTGTCGCTATCCATATTCTCTATATCAAGTTTGTCAAATGTGAAATCGTCGATTGCCTCTTCCGCAATGGATATACAGTTGTCCGCCATACGGTCCATGCTGTAAAGGAGTGCCGAATAATCTGCTGTCAGACTTCTCACGCAGGTGTTTTTCTTGACTCTTGCGAGATGTGCCTTGCCTGCCTGTCTCTGGAGCTTTCTTATCTTCTTCTTGTCTGCAGCAACCTTATCAGGAGTTTCGCTGTCCCCAGTAATTATTGCATTCATTGACTCACTGAAAAGTTTCTCTGTCATATCCATACAGGCTGTGAGGTCGGTTATCGCAGCATCCGACAGCAGTTGTCCATTATCCAGGATCTTTTTATACAGGCCATCCACCTCATCGCACCTGTCTGCTATACGCTCTATATTGTTGCTGACTACCATGAGTCCTGCCGCCTGCTCTGCCTGTTTCTCAGTAAGGTTACCGCTTGATATCAGCTTTGTGATGAAATCAACTATTATATCCTGAAGCTCCTTGACCTTATCATGCTCATCCACATATTTGTCACGGATATCTGTAATATTTCTCTTCTCTATAGCATTTCTCATAGCCCCTATCATCTTGCCCGCATGAACAGACAATCTTGATATCTCCTTTGCAGCCATGTAGATAGCTGCCGCAGGCTGTGACATAGCTTTATCATCGAGGTACTTGGCTACAAAGCCCTCTGAATTTTTCTTGTCCTCACCCCTGATGATGAACTTCACTATCTTCACCATAACAGGTATCAGAGGCAGCCAGATAAGTGTACATGCCACATTGAACGTTGTATGTGCATTTGCTATCTGCCTTGATATGATGTCAAGTTCATCGCCCTTTGGTGATATCCACTGTACAAATGCAGCCAGCGGTCTTATAAGGAACATGAAAAGTATGGTTCCTGTGATATTGAATGTACTGTGCGCGATGGCTGTTCTCTTGGCATTCTTGGACTGTCCGATGGATGCCAGAAGCGCTGTGATCGTTGTTCCGATGTTATCTCCGAACAGGATAGGTATCGCACCAGCCAGACCGATGACACTGTGTATCCCGTCAGGTCCAGGCTGTGATGCAAAGTTCTGAAGGACCGCAATGGTCGCTGAACTGCTCTGTACAACCAGGGTCATAACTGCGCCAAGTACAACTCCGAGAACCGGGATCTCTGACACCTTGCCCATCAGATCTACAAATATCGCACTGCTCGCAAGTGGCTTCATAACACCACCCATGACCTCGATACCTTCAAAGAGAAGTCCAAATGAGAATATGACCATACCAACATTTCTGATCTTTTCCTTCTTGAACACAAAGTTCATAATGAAACCTATAAATATGATCGGATATATGTAATTGCTGATCTTGAACGCCATAAGCTGTGCCGTCATGGTCGTTCCTATATTTGCTCCAAATATTACTGATATAGCCTGTGGCAGACTCATGAGTCCTGCACTTACAAATCCGATAACCATGACCGTAGTCGCCGAACTGCTCTGGAGAACTGCGGTTACAAGTGCTCCCGCCAAAGCTCCCATCAAAGGATTCTTGGTAAGGAATCCCAATATCCTCTTCATCTTTTCTCCTGCTGCCTTCTGGAGTGCATCGCTCATGCTATTCATTCCATATAGGAACATGGCAAGTCCTCCCAGCAATCCAAACACTATCTTAACTCTTTCGTCCACTGTGTTTCTTTCCTCCTTATGTAAATATGGAGCAGACGCATTACAACGCGCTTATGCGTGACGTCTGCGTGATATCTTAATCAAGCATATCCACATAAGGAAAGCGTTGCTATCCACATGCGGTAAACGAAATGTAAAATCTATGTAAAAAGCAAGAAAAGCCAGCAGACACACTTCATGTGTATCTACTGGCTTTAAGCCTCATCATTATAAACTTGCCATTATATTAGCATTTTATATCGTATTTTTCAATATACAAGCGCGTAAAATTTATGTAAACTAACGCTACGCCGACTCAACCTCGTATGTGAACCCTGCATCTGTGATTGCCTTGATCGTGTCCTCCATGCCCTGTCCGTTCTCGGTAAGATAGCCGGATGCGAAGATAGAATTGACAACTGTGAGAAGTCTCTTCTCCTCACCCTTGAAATATATCTCTCTGCCCGCAGCGCATCTTATGTCCGCCTGCGGCACCATGAGCCTCGCAAGGCATAACACCTTCAGGCAGTACTCCGTTGTGAGTCCTGACGTATCAATGTCTCCCAGTGGCGTGCCTTCTATCGGAAGAAGGAAGTTGATCGGGATCGCCTCGGGGTTGATCTCCCTGAGCTCTAAGAGCATGTCCACCACATCCTCCTTGCTCTCACCCATTCCTATGATACCTCCGCTGCATATTTCAAATCCCACACTCTGCAGCATCTTTATATTTGCAACTCTCTGGTCAAATGTGTGCGTGGAACAAATGTGACTGTAATATGCCCTGCTGCTATTCAGGTTGTGATTGATCCTGTCAAGGCCTGCATCCCGCAGTATATGAGCCTGCTTCTCAGTCAGAAATCCGATGGAGCAGCACAGGTGTGTTCCACTCTCCTTCATCTTACGGATGCGCACCGCAAGTTCTTCAATCTCCTCATCCGTAAACTTCATTCCGCTCAGGCCTATACAATGTCTGGACAGATGGTATTTGTCCACAAAATCATTGTTTCTGTAAAGCTTCTCATCGCCAACCCAGCGATACTTGTCAATGGCTGCCTTTGAACGGCAAGACTGTGCGCAGTATGCGCAGTCCTGAGAGCAGTTACCACTTCTTGCATTTGTCAGGATGTGGATTCCCACATGTTTTCCCTTGTACTTCTCTCGGAGCTCTCCGGCACGTGCCACCAGCTCGTCAAGCTGATCATCCGGTGTGTTGAGTATCCCTATAGCCTCCTCACGGGATATAGTTGGATCTGCTGTCTTTGTTGTTTTTTCTTCTGAAATCATATCTGCACCTTCCTTTATCGATCATCTGTCTTTTTTTGCCCTATGCGTGATCAATGTTTTGTTGCAGCTCTTGTGTATATGATCCAGCCCTGTTGTATTGTTGTCCTTTGTGTATATGATTCAGCCCTGTGTCGTGCAAACGCATTAGAAGCTCTTTGCGCAGCGTTTGCGTGATATGTCGTCAAGCACCGCTTGATGACCTACGCGCACATCAGTGCGTTTCCAAATTTCACAAGGAACATTTTATCAGTTTATTTTATCAATAACAACAAGATTTTATTATTATCATTAGTTGACATAATGTATTTTCTACCCATGGATGGCATTTTTGTTGTACATAAAAAAGAGGCCTCCATATTCTGATGCGCACCCGGAATTCCAGATATATTCCAGTTACATTGATTGGGAGAACCTCTTTTTTATTTTCTTATATTATTCTCTTCTAATTGTGCTCTGGCACTACAGCATAGAACACCAGATCCTCATCGCCGTTGTTCTTCAGACTATGGCTGTGTCCCGGTGGGCAATAATGGCAGTCGCCCGGATTGAGTATCTCCATGGTGTCGTCATACTCCATGGTTCCAACTCCTGAGATGATAAATATGATCTCGCTGTTGGTGTCATGTGTGTGAAGTCCTATAGAACTTCCGGCTGGAAGTGTTGCCCTCATGATCTTGTTGTAATTGCCTACGTGCATGCGTGGCTTGAATACGCCTTCGCCGCCCTTAAAGTTCTGAATATTCTGCTCCTCAAGTGAATCAAATGATATCTTCATCCGTTGTCCTCCTTACGAAAAATTCCTGCAAACGCATGAAATGCGCTCCGCGCGGCGTCTGCATGCTATGTCGTCAAGCACACCACACTCTCAAGAAGTCTGTCACAGGCTTCCTCTATTATGTCTTCTTCTATGCCCGAATAATTGATAACCAGTGTGTGGCTGTCCTCCTGCTCTTTTCCGTGGCAGTACTGGCTGAGGCTGGATATGTTGATTCCTGCCGCGGCAGCCCTGTCCACCATCTCTCTGTCCGTGTATGACGTGTCGATCTCCATAAGGAAATGAAGACCTGCATTCTCTTCCTTTATCGTTACCTGTGGATACAGCCTGTGACTCCTGATACAACCGAGTATCCTGTCCCTGCTGTTCCTGTAAAACTTTCTCATCCTGTTGATGTGCTTTTCCAGATACCCCTCCTGGATAAACCTTGTGAGTGTATACTGATCAAAATTCGACACCGTACACGCATAAAAGCTTAGTACATGATTATACCTTACCATGAGCGGTATTGGCAATACCATGTAGCTTATTCGTATGGTTGATGACAAACTTTTTGAAAATGTATTCATGTATATGACTTTATCTGAGGCATCTATACTCTGAAGTGCTGGGATCGGATTGCCCACCAGACGGAATTCACTGTCATATTCATCCTCTATGATATATCTGCCCTCCTGCTTTGCCGCCCAGCCCAGCAGTTCATATCTCCTGCTCGCCGGAGTGACAGTTCCCGTAGGGAAATGGTGTGACGGTGATATATGCACCACATCAGCCCCGGACCGCTCTAGCGAATCTATGTTGACACCGCTCTCATCCATGTCTATATAACAGCATTTCACTTGATATGCATCGTATATGTGCTGTATCTTCTGATATCCCGGATTCTCCACACCGTATACGCTGTCCCTGCCGAGAAGCTGTATGATAAGACCATACAGATATTCCGTTCCCGCGCCGACTATGATCTGGTTCGGGCTTACAGACATCCCCCTGAACTGATAGAGATAATCCGCAATGGCCTTTCTGAGTTCAAATATACCACCAGACGGTGATCTCTTCATAAGCTTTTCCCGGTCATCCATCATCGTCTCCCTCATGATTTTCGTCCATGTCGAAAATGGGAAGTTCTCACTGAGGGTGGAATTGTTTACAAAGTCGGCAAAGAACCTGTTCTGGCCAGGGGATTCTGCGTGTTCCCTGATCACATGAGAATGCTCTGTCACATGGTTTTCCGATCGTATTCCGCGCAAGTATGCAACGTCCGATTCATCTGAGGTCATGTTCTGCCTTGCATTATCTTTCATTACGGAACCTTCTGTACCACCCTTATATTCACTGGCATAGTAGGCATTGCGCACTCCCACAACATCCGCATCCTCGGCCTTCACGTCACACACATAGAACCCGCTCTTCGGCTTGGAATAAATATACCCCTCCGCAAGAAGCTGGCTGTAGGCATTCTCCACAGTGACCACGCTCACATTCAGATGAGCTGCAAGTGCCCTCTTTGACGGCAGTTTCTCATGGGCTTTAAGATTTCCCATTAATATGTCATTTTTTATCTCTTTGTACAAATGCTCATAGAGGAAATCCATCCCTCTGTCGTCAAATGAATATGTAAGCATCCACTACTCTCCCAATACTATATCAACGATCTTCTGTGTGTCATGTATGACAAACGGTGCGCCAAGGCTCATGATGAACTTCTCGTCTCTGAATCCCCAGCCAACCATGATGACATCCGTTCCAGAATTTCTTGCTGTGGCAAGATCCACGTCAGAGTCACCTATATACACGACATCCTTCTTCTCAAGACCAAGCGTTCTGAGGCACTCCTCCACCATGTCAGGTGCCGGCTTCTTTGCTATGCCAGACTTCTCACCAAGTGCGAAATCAAACATTCCCGGGAAATAGTCAACACACAGATCCTGGACTGCGAAATCCGCCTTGTTGGACACAACCGCAGTCTTCACACCTACTGCCCTGAGCTTTGCGATGGCATCATGTATTCCGTCATATGGTCTGGTCTTGATGGCACTGTGCTCCTTATAATAAGAAGCAAATGTATCAAACACCTTATCTATCGTTGCCACATCAGTTCCCGCCGGCACAGCTCTCTCAATGAGCTTTCGTATGCCATTCCCAACAAATCTTCTAACCTCATCTATAGTTCTCTCAGGGAATCCATGATGAGAAAGCGCATAATTGGTACTGTCTGTCAGGTCCTCCAGAGTATTGAGTATTGTTCCATCCATATCAAATATCGCTGCCTTGTATCTCATGTCATACATCTCCTTGTCTTATTTGTAATTATGCTTATTCCCATTATAATCTGTGAGTTAAGGTTGTCAATCAACAATCCCCGCGGGGACGGAGGGGTCAGGTACCTCCGTCCCCATGGGGTTTCCACAAAAAATCCGGCACAGGAGGGAGGTTCCTGCGCCGGACTTTTATATACAAATGAAAGTAATCATCTATCGTACATTTATTCAATTGTTATATACTTTGACTTTGGCTCCTCCGGTTTCTTCTCAATCTTTGGAACTGTAAGCTTAAGAACACCATCCTCAAACTTAGCCTTGATATCCTCCTGTGTCAGATCCTTGCCTACATAGAAGGTTCTGCTGCCTGAGCCGCTGTAACGCTCCTTGCGGATATACTTTGTCTTCTTATCTTCCTCTGTGGTCTCACTCTTTGTAGAAGCGTTCACGATCAGATATCCATCCTTGAGCTCTATCTTCACATTCTCTTTCTTAACTCCTGGAAGATTCATCTCAACTGTGTAGGCATCCTCGCTCTCGGCTACATCAGCCTGCATAAATCCATTCATCTGTGTCTGCTTTGGTGCTACATAAGTCCTCTCAGGATATCCAAAGAAATCATCTAAAAAGCTATCTCCAATAATACTAGGCATTAACATAAGTCATCTCTCCTTCCAATATCTATCCCCTCTGCTTTTATCGCATCAGGTATATACATGTTAATAATTTCGTTTCCTTTTCAAAGGATCGCTTCAAGGCTTATCGTTAATTTCTATTTAGAAGCTCTTTCCTTTGACTGATTATGTTATACCACTTCTGCTAGCACTCGTCAATACTGAGTGCTAATAAATTTTGTGAAAAAATTGTGAAGCCCTATAAATCAAGGCTTCACATATATTAATTGTCTTATCCATTTCAGACTCTACCTGCGATATATTCCTCTTTTAAGTTGCAATTATAAATACCCCTCTGATTCTTTGTATGTTTCACACATGTTCTCCATAGTTTTATTCCAAAGTAATCCACAAGGAACTCTGGAAAAGCACTGATAATAAACACTTTATTCTCATCTGCTAATGCCTGTTCA
>OLGZ01000810.1_pt1 | contig 21823 bp, 12 predicted proteins | sample 1605981 | NCBI WGS metagenome assembly OLGZ01 (sample SAMN03283291) | human gut metagenome | biome: human-associated habitat; material: feces | host: Homo sapiens | place: Peru | collected 2012 | reverse complement strand
GCAGATACTACATAAGTGACACATATCGACCTTATATAGCGTCTGCTGTTTAAAAAATGAGCAGATAAGATCATGACAAGTTTATTCAAATAAATATACTTGTTTCTGCATGATATATTAAGTTATTTGATCCTTTCTAAGATCGTTATTATTGGATCTTTATGAACATTCTTTTCAGATATAAAAACAAGGTTAACGGCAAACAAATCGAACCGATCAACATCACATAATTTTTCGGTTCAATTGATGCCAAACAAGTTAATATAAACTTTTAGCTTAACGTTACAGGTTAACTACAGTATATGAATAACTAACAATTTTTGTTATAACGATCGACCTCATTTTGTGGCCGTAAACAAGGTTTATGTTTCTGCTTCTAGAGAGAATGTCTATGGATAATTTGATTGATTTTCTTTCAAAATGTTATCAACAAATAACTACTCAAGATAATATTCTTTTGATTGCTGTTGCTTTTGTTACTTTTCTTACTTTTCTTATTGTTCTTCGCCTCTTATTTGTATGCTCAAGAAGTATCTTTGTTGCTGTCAAAATGGTTCTTGAGCTTATCTTCTCTTCTTTAAAAAGAATTTTTTACAAAAAATTTGATTATTTAGATTATTCTCCTGTAAATCTTAAGAAAGAGAAACACTATTTATCGTTTAAATCACAATTAGATTCATATTTATCAAACAAAAATGTAAAAAATATTGCAATTTTCGGAGACTATGGAACAGGAAAAAGTAGTCTTCTTGAAACATACTTTAGTCCTAAAAACAAATACTCTGATACCTTAATTAAGATATCTTTACCTGATTTTTCTTATGCAGAAGAAAATAATGATTACGTTAAAAGAAATGATAACCTTTGTTTACATTTTGAGTCTAAAGAAAATTCTGATGAACCTTCAAAAACAGATTCTAAGAAAAAATCAGATGATAACAAGAAAAAGATTAATTCTGCGTCAAGTCAAGATAAATCTGATCAATCAGATCCCAATAATAAACTAGATGATAACAAAAAATCAGCAGATTCTGGTGCTAATCAATCAGATCGATTAGATATACAAACTGTTGAAAATGAAATTTTAAGACAAATCTTGTATAGTTCATTAAGTAAGAATATTTCAATTTCATCGATTTCTAAGTTTAAGGTAGAAAAATCATCGCTTTTAGTTATTACACTTTTCTTTTGTGTTTTATTTATCTGTTACATTTCTTTTATCAATAATTCGGAAACTACTCAGAAAGCTATCTTCGCGCTTTTTTTTGAGCTTCACTTTTACTCTTTATGTGCTTGGCTTGATTTGTCTTTTTGTATATATTATGTATTTAAATATTTTGCAACTAAATTTAAATTATCAAACTTAGCTTTTCAATCAATTGGTGTCAATGTTAAAGATAATTCAAATCTAGGAGTTATTGATTCTTACATAGATGAATTAACCTATTTGTTTGAAGAGTCAAAGTGTAAATATGTTCTTTTCGAAGATCTAGATAGAACAGATAACAAAAAGGTTCTGACACATTTAAGAAATCTAAATCAAATTCTTAATAATGATGCTAGATGTAAGGAAGAATTTTTATGGAAAAAAAGACGGATAGTTTTTATCTATGTTTTAAAAAGAGACATCTTTTTAAACTCAGGTGATTCAGTAAAGTTTTTCGATGCAGCACTTAATGCAAATCCTTTTATTTCAACTGTTAATTCATGGAGTTATATAAGACAATTGAGGAATGATTTGTCTTTAAAATATAAATTCTGCAATAGAAACTTTTTTTTCTTAAAGGAAAATTTAACTGATGAATTTCTTAAAGGTATATCATTCTATCTAACTGACTTAAGATTGATAAAAGATGTTTTTAATGATTACCGCAATCTTGTTGAGCTCTATAGCGAGCTTTTTGTAGACATTTTTAAGCCTGATGAATCAAAAAAATGGGTTTGTGAGTTATTTTCTTATGCAGTTTTTAGATGCGCTTATCCTTTAGAATGTTATAAACTTAATAAAAATGAAGGTGAGATCTACTACCTATTAAATAGAAAATATGAATTTTTCCAAGACAAATCATGTGATAGTAGTAAAAACGAACAAGATAATAAATTTTCAATTGATACACCTTTTTACGAAATTGTCGATAATGATTTTTCTATTCAAAATAATATTGATATTTTAAAAAATAATGATTTATTGAAATTTTTAATTATAAATAATTATCTTTCAGAAAAGTATCGTATTTTTCAAGTTATTATTCCACCTTCTATTAAAATTGGTAGTAAAAATTTCTTAACTTCTCTTATCAATAATAATGATGAATACGATCCAGAAGCAAATATTCCTGTAGAAGAAATTGAATTTGTAATAGGTTATTTTCCTTTCAATGCCTTTTATTGTAAAAGTGCATTGAATTATTCATTTTTTAAATATTTGACAGGTTTTTGCAAAAAACTAGGAGATCAAAATTTACTAAATCAATATCTAAATTTCTATTTAGATACAGTCAAAAAGCAATGCGACAAAGAAAATTCAGCAAAATTGACTAAAATTGCCGTTGTACAAAAGTGTGATATTAACTCTTTTTTATTAGATTTAGTAATATCAATGAGAAAAGAAGAACTTAAAGAAAGTGACAAAATGAGTTCTTATTTACTCACAATTTTATTTTCTGTAGCAAGCAAAAAGAAAATTAGTTTTTCTGCTTTGAATAGTCTATTAAACCAAAAAAATGATGATGTGTTTATTTTGTTCTTTTTGTCTTTGGGGTACAAATCATTTTTGTCTCAATTGCTATTAGATGTTTCTACAAGAAATTTAATTGAAACAAAATTTGAAGATGATAGTTTTCTAAATCATTTTCAACAAATCTTGATTGAAAATAGTGATCTAATGAATGATGATTTTTTTTCATCACTTAACTCTCTAGGCATTAAATTTAAGAGAATTTCAGATAAGCTTGATATGTCAAATGAAGGACATTCTAACTATATTATTAATCTCATTAATAAGACTAAAGATACTATTTCTAGAGATTATCCTTTCTATTTTGAATTGACATGGGAAAATTTATGCCAACTGTCTATTTATCTAAGTGCACTATTTAAAAATGATGATATTGATGTTCATTACCATGAAAAAAATAGTTTCAGAGTCTTAACATCTCTTTTTACTTCAATTAACAACAGTATACGTAAATTTGACAAATATTTTTATAGAACTTTATTTTCACGAAATAATTTCCAAAATTTATTGATAGTTACAGGTATTTCGGAAAACATAAACAAAAGCGATGATTTTGTTTTAAAAGATGCTCCTGAGACTGTTTTATTTGCGGTTTATAGCATGTACTATTCATTTTTAGCAGATTATTTTTATTATTCCGAATTATGTAATGGTAAAAAGGATGATTTTGAAAAATACCAAATTTATGAAGAAAAATTCGATTATCCACTTAAAGATTGCTTGCCAAAAGATATTTTTGACTCTGTTTCACAATATTCTTGTGATCAAGATTTATTGAATTCTCTTTTTGAAGACATTTTTTCTCCAAAAAATATTACTCCAAACTTATTCGAAAATTTCTTTTGTGCAATAAATTGTTTTTTAGATTATGAAAAATGTGAGTTTTATGATTTTGATTTGATTTTCAAAAAAACTTTTGAAGGTCAATTCTCATATCTAGGCAATTGGGAGCAAATTCTTGATCCTCTTAATTTTGATCATATGCGCGATTATTGCGCTTTAGTATTATCGATTGCTCATTTATTGAATTTTTCTTTATCAAAAAACAATCATCTGCAAAACAAAAAGTATTTGATTACTCCTAATGAAGCAAATATAGGTTCTTTAGTAAGAATAAAAAAAGATATTGAAGCTAAAGCTTATTCTTACATAGAAATGCTTGAGCATGACCCTGATCAAGAAACACAATACCAAATTAATATTTTTAACATTTTTTTGAATTTTAACAAATATTATTCTGCTGTTTTAAACAAATATGAAGCTACGTTTGGTCAGTATACAGAGAGTTCAAAAGACAATAAATAAACGAATCATGATTGTAATTATTACATAACTCTTATAAATGTGGTCTAGCACTACATTTGTTGTTTAAAAATTGATTTCTTTAACTATTTAGGAATTGTGTTCTAAGTTCAAGACTAAGTAAAGATTGAATAAACTTAGCGGTTGCACTATACCATTTATTTATTACATCTTTAGCTATGTTGTATGCAAGCTGTAACATATCATCAGCTATACAGCCTGCTTTATACAGTTCATCAATAAGAGAAGTAAAGCAACATGAAAGTGTTTCTAATGCTTCTAAGAAAGGAAAGGTTCTCATTTCATCACGCTGTCTCTAAATATCTGACAGTGACATGGAGGATCATCCTGAAATCTTCTAATAATTTCAATGATGATATATCTGATGTAAGCAGTATGATTTAAAGCAGTAACAGTATCAAATTCAGTACCAAAGCATTTTTTTTGTTAAGACCCAGATATTGTTTGTATGACTTAAAGTAGCATTCAATAGACCAGCGTCTTGAATAGAGTTCAACAATCTTTTCAGATGTAAGATATGTATCTGTACAGAGGATAGCAATAAACTCTTTACGATTATAACGGTTTCTTACAAAGACTAATTTTACAATCTGACCTGAGGGAGTTTGTGCCTCTGTGGCACTGATAATGTCAGACTCTAAGTTCTGTCTTTTCTTTAAGGCAGAAAGAAGCTTGTTTAAATTGTAACGAGTAGTTTCACCTACAAAGGAGAACTTAAGGTTCTTCTTAATCATACAGATACTGTGTAAGCCAATCTCCTGAAGGTCTGATGTAAGTTTATCTGAATAGAACCAGGTATCCATAAGAGCATATTGAGCCTTGATACCAAAGTTGATAATAGATTTGCAATAGCGATATACCATTGAAGGCTTACGCTTTTTAGAATCAGCTCGTCTTTTAGCTCCAGCTTTTCTGTTATCAATCTTCTTATCCAAGTCTCTGATTATGTGTTTCTCTTTTCTTGAACTCATAAGAGCAGATACTACAGGTAAGATATCTGTACCATCAGACCAACAGATAAGTAAGTTTGCAAATCCTTTTACACACTTTCCTTTTACATGGTCAACGGTTCTAGATAAACCTTCAATATGTTTACCTCTTGCTCTTTCAATAATAGTGTCATCGATACAGAGTGTATAGATATGATCTTTATTGTTGAGTTTTACTATTATTGAACATGCTACCTTAGCAATGAGCTTAAGTAGATTTGCTAAGTTTATCTGCTGTCTGATACAAATCGCATCAGAGCATAGTAACTGCATTCAGGATATTCAACTGAGGCAAGAGTAAATTTGTCATGGAGTGATTTAGCTCCTGTAAAGATAGAGCTTATAAGAACCATAAGTAGAGCATAGACAGATACTCCTGACCTTTTGGAGAAACCTACTCTTACTAAAGCTCTTTTTAAGTCTAAGCAATCTTTAGAATATACAGATTTAATTTATCAAATGTGATGACTCTAACTTTTCAAAACAAACTAACCTCAGCATCTTCAGAGTAGTTAAAGAAATCGATCTTTAAACAGCAAATCAGTTGTTATAGTGTATTTATAAGCATTTTGGTAGCTAAATTGTGTCTTCATAACAAGAGGAGTAACTTTGCTTTTTATAGAGAGAATGAAAGATAATTTTGAAGACCGTATTGGAACTAAATTTAGTTGCATTTTATCTAGATTTAATCATTAAGACTGTACTGATATCGTCTAAGAAGTTTGTTGCCAAAGACTTTCTAAGGAGTTAACTATGGGAATTGTTTTTTCAAAAGAGTATGAAAAAGATAATGGAACTCCAACTGTTCTCCTATTAGGTAATGGATTTGATTTACAGTTAGGTTTGAAATCTAGATATGAGGATTTTTTGCTGTATCTATTCTTTTTAAAAACATTACACCATCTTTCAGAAAATAAGATTGTAAAACATGAAGAAGATTATCTTAAAGTTCTAATAGATGGGGAAAATGAATACTATGGAATCAATGAAAGCAATGACTCAAAAAGCAGTTCACAAGAAAACAAAATTTCAGATACCACGAATTCTAAAAGAGATGATGATAAAAAGAAATTTTTAAGTATTCTTCAAATTGCAAAAAAACGTTTACCAAGTTTTGAAGAAGAAAATGGCGGTAATTTGGGAATATTAGAAAATAATGCATTGGTATCATGCATAATCTCAATATTATCTCAATGTAATAAAAAAGTAGCTCATCTATCTTTCGGTTGTTGCGAGCCGTTTAACAATCTTTATCCAAATAATTGGAAATTTCTTGACGCAGCTTCCACAGAAACAATTCATGTAAATTGCCCAATTGAGAAATATGAAGAGCTAACCAAAACTGTTGAGTTGTGTACTGATGATTTAAAAAATCGATTACAACAATACCTTATACAGATTAAAGGTGATTCTGAGAATCAAAATCCATCTAAGATATATGGCTGGATGGATGTTGAAAGCATTATAGAGTGCTTATTGACAAAAAATCAGCATCTTTTAACACGTTTTTCTCGTGATTATGATCTCAATTTATCTACTAAAAGTAGTTCTTGTGTTACATTGTCCGATTATTGTGAAGATCAAAATTTGAAAGATAATTTGGAAAATGCTCATAAAACGCTTCTAGCATTGAAGCAATTTACAAATGAGTTCTGCGAATTTATCCAAATTCAAGTAGATAATGTAAAAGAGCAAAACAAACTTATAGAATCTTTAAAGATAGATTTAAATAAAGAAATTGATCTTTATAAATCAGGTCAAGATGCGTCATTTATTGGTGGAGTGGATTTATTTTCCAATATACATGCAGTTCTCAATTATAACTACTCTTCATTAGCAGAACTTTTCGATGAGTTTTCAGATATTACTCTTCATGTTAATGGTAAAAGTGAAGACTTAACTGCAATATTTGGAATAAATGAAGATACTGGCAAAGAAGCTCAAGAAATACAGAATAAATACTCAACATACTTTTATAAGCAGACACAAAGAGTACTTAACCACGTTCCTGGTGTTAATTATGAAAGTTATAGTAATCAGTATCATTGGTACAAATATCCAAAAGCAGTTGCACCTATTAAAATACAGGGGGTTAATTTGATCATATATGGTCATTCCTGCTCTCCTGCAGATTTTGATGTCATCAAAACTCTTTTAACCCATCCAAATTTAAGAGTAGCTGTCGTTCTTTGTTACAACAAAGAAGCAATGCTGTCTGCTTATCACAATATAAGAACAATGTTGGGACCTCAAAAAATTGCAGAGATGATGCAAGTATCTTCCAAGATGGAGAAGAGATTGTTTTTCTTGGAAAGACAAGAATCTTAAATCTTGGTCAATGTTCTAAGACCACTGTTTCTTATAATCACCGGCAATTTGTTTTACAAATACTTTTGAAACACTATATGAAAAACTTTAAATCTAGCATTGTTAAATTGGTAAAAGTGTACTGTCCTTTTATAAAGAACAATTCAAAACAGAATAATGGATCTGAACATGGTAAAAGAGGTTTGTATTATGATTTCTCCCCAATTGATGTATGTGTTGATGAAGATAAAAGTTCATATGAGGAAGAGTTCAATCAAATAAAGTATGCCTTAGAAAACGACAAGGTTAAGAACTTAGCTATCTTAGGTAAGTTTGGTACTGGTAAGAGTAGTCTTATATCTTCATTTTTCAAGCATGAACAAATCAATAATAAAATGATCTCAGATATAGAGTACGTAACAGTAAGTCTTGCAGATTTTGACTATTTAAAAGAAAATTCATCAGACAATATTGAAGAAAATCTTGCTGATAATTCAAAATCTGACAATGATAATAATTCTGATATAACTGCTAAAAATAGCAGTAATGCTTCTTCAGAAAATAGAGTTGATTCATCTAATAAGAACAATCATTCAACAGGTAAATCTTCTTATCAGAATCTTGATGCTGTTGAAAAAGAAATAATAAGACAGCTTTCATTTGGAAAGCTAAGTAAAAATGTTCCAATTTCTTTTTTATCAAAATTTAAAACTCGTTTATGTGATAATTTAGTTATCTCTTTATATCTGAGTCCATTATTAGTTATTTTTTTAAGTAGCTTTTTTATAAAAGAGGAAATCGTTCTCTTATTTAACTATGCACCAAGCAGTACCTTAATTAAATTGTTAGTTCTTACTGCAATTACATCAGCCTACGTATTCATATTCCTTAAATTTATATCACCAAGGTTTAGATTTAAACACTTATCCTTATCATCATTATCAATTAGTGTTGAGCAGAAAGATTCTGATAACATCATAGATGATTATCTTGATGAAATTACCTATCTGTTTGAACAATCAAACTGTAAATATGTCATTTTTGAAGATCTAGATAGGGGAAACAATCCTGAAGTATTCACTCATTTACGAAATTTAAATATTGTTTTAAATAATGACATTAGATGCAAAAATAAAAATGGATGTTTCTGGAAAAGATGTCAACGCAGAATTGTCTTCATCTATTTATTAAGAAATGATCTTTTATCTCCACAAGATATGGTCAAGTTCTTTGACTTTACTATATCAATAACACCATATGCAGATTCATGTAACGTGGCATATCATGCATTAAAGATAAGAGATGAACTTTATGCTTATTATAAGAAGATTGAAGACGATGAAAATCGTGAAGATGAATTAATTTCTTCTCAAGTAGTTGTTGATAATGTACCAGCTGACCAACAAGATAAAAACTCAAAAAGCTCTTTAGAAATAAAGAGTTTTAAAAAGTCACAATTTTTTACTGAAGAAGCTTTAGATAACGATTTTATTATTTCAGTGGCAAGATTTGTTGGTGATCTTAGAAATATCAAACAGATCTTTAACGATTACCAATTACTAATTGGTAATTTTGAGTTTTTACTTGATGATTCTAAGAGCATTGCAAAAAAGATCTTTTCAATATCGGCATTAAAAAACTACTATCCATCAGATTACAACAATTTGATCTCTAATAAGGGAAAACTATATGAACTGCTGAATAGAAAAGGTGAATACAGATCTTTTGTTGAAAATGTCAAGAATTACTTTAAGGATTTAAATAACAAAAACGATAAGTTGACATCTGAAGATTTTAATCTAGAAGAATGGAATAGATCATTCGAAAATTTAGAAGAACGATATTCAGTTTATGATCTAGTAAAATCTAAAAGGTACAAGGTTGAATTATGTACTTACTTAAGAAGCAAGACTTTTTTAACGTACTTACTTTGTAATAATTTTATTTCTGAAGATTATAGATTTTATGTATCTAAATTTTCAAAAGAATTTTCTCTTGATCAAAGAGAATATTCTTTCATAAGAAAAATATATGATGCTAATTCCGATTATCAACCAAATTATAAACTTTCAAATGCTAAATTAGCACTTATTTTTTCTTTACTTCCTAGTTTTACAGTCAATAGTAAAGCAGTCTTTAATATTTCTCTTTTTAACTTTGCCTTAAGACAATATAACAACCAAGAAAATGAAGGCTGTGAAAAATTTTTGAGTAAATATATTGAGATTTGTTTAGATCGATCTTCTGAAAGTCTAGGTTCTGAATTTTTACTTTTATTAAGTAAGAACCTGAATGATGAACTTTTAAATAAGGAAAATTTGTCTGTAAAAGATGCAAGCAAATTAAATCTGCTGTTTATTACTATTCTAAACAAATGTGGAAGTGTGGCAACTCTTACAAATAAATTCACACAGTTAGATAAGAATGCAGAATTTTTATTGTTCGTTCTTGTGTATGGCACTTCAATTTTTACTTCTGATGGTAAATTAGCAAAGTGGAGAGGAATCGAAACTTTTGCATCAGAAATTGCAAAATCAAAGAACTTGATTTTCTCAATAATAACAAAAATCTTAGATATTCCAGTTCCTTATTGGAATATATTTTTTGATTCTTTGTCTACATTAAAAATTGTATTTGCAGATCTTCCTAGAGCTGATTTTCTTGGAGATAAATCAATAGAATTTTATAGACAATTAGATAAATGCCTTGCTGAAAATGACAACTATCAACCTTTTCTACTTAATTGGAAGAACTGTTCAATAATAGCGAAAGTTATATGTTCTAAAAATAGTAGAGGTAGCGCAGAAAAATCTTCAAAAGGATTTTATAAAAATTCTTTTCTGACGAACTTTTTTGATTTTTCTGACAAAGATAATGTCTCATTTTTATATATAAGAAAAGCGATTTTTAATCTCTTATTCAATCAAGATAATTCTTCAGATAAAGTTAGTTATATAAACATTCTATCTGCGTGCGGTATTTTAGAAAGATCAAATTTTGATGAAAACAATGAGAATAGATATCTCGAAGATTATTCAGAGATTGTTGTTTCTTTAGTAACTGTTCTAAATGCATTAGAAATTCATAAAAGATTAGATAAAGAAAAGACTTCAACTGATAAGGATAATGATCTTGAAAAACAAAAGACTGTCAAAAAAGAAATTACATGTTTTCTAAGACAAGATGAATATTTTGGATTATTAAATAAATATAGAAGTGCTAAATACCTTTTCAATGGTAGCACTAAGTTACTAAAACAATGTTTTATTGATTTTGAAAATTTCTATATTGAAGATTTAAAAATTACATTTAGTAAAGTAGATTCTCTGCTTCAAAGTTGGCAAGATGGAAAGTTCTTTGATTTGTTTACTGCAGATTTAAATTTTGCATTAGCTAAATCAGAAACACTTTCAGACCTTTTACTGTATTCTCTTTTACCAAAAGTTAACAAAAATACTCCTCAACGTAGAATCAAGCCAAATGTACAAAATATTATATACGTTAGGGATTATCTATGTTCTTTTGATTTGTCAAATTTTTCAAATGACAATAAAGAAGACAATAAAATATCATTCATTTTTGAATTTTTTAACAAAGAAATTGATACAGTATGGAATTCTCTACATGAGTTTTTTAAACAGAATTTTGATGAGATTTCGCAATCATCTTCTCATTTAATTTCTTGCCCAAATTTTGAAACTCTTGATCCTAATAGAATAAGCAAAATCAAGGAATTCTTCCTCAACATTGATAAACAAGATTAACAATCATTTTAATTACTACGTAACTTTCCCAAGACCCAGTTTCAGATCTGAATTTAGCTCAATATAATTTGGAATGTGCTCTGACAGAGGTAACTGAAGTCAAACCATCTAGGGTAACTGCAGTACCAAAGGATTTTCTCAGCCACCGGTGAGAAAAGGTAAAAACTAAAGGGACATCTTCAGAGCATGGCGGACCATTTCTGGAGTATTAACCTTTTACCAATTCACCGGTGGATTGTAACAGGTCGGAATAAAGCGTTATTGAGATCAGATCTTAAAAAATGAATAATCAATCCAACACAGGCAGATCTGTAATGGGCTGTCTAAAGTTAATGACAAGTTATATTCAAAGATGTGAAACAAACCTTTAAACATTGTGGTTTCCGGAATTAGTATACTAATCATAATGGATAAAGGCTCATCTCAGAGATGACTAGTGAGTTATTAAACTAAGGACAGTTAATCTTCTCCCGACTATAGCGGGAACTTTTTAGGAGGAACAAGAGAGGGGGATGCGGACAAAATCCTGGACACCTAAACGAGGTGATCTATGGCATATACAGTCCAACAAATTATTGCAGCATTAAAACTGTATGACAAAATTAAAAAGGTTGTTCCTACAGTCAGGCAGTTAGGTTATCCAGCTGCGCATACCCTGTATGAATGGATAAACCAAAGAAAGGCAACAAATGGTAAGTTTCCAAATCTTATGCCCAGTGGAGTCAAGAGTATAAATCTTAAGGTTAAGATGGATCATGATGGCTATTCAGCAGAGCGTAAGCTTCAGATCCTAAAAAGATGTTTTGAAGGAACAGAAAACATTCGTGAAGTTGCAATTGAAGAAGGCATTTCTCGCAATATAATATATATATGGAGAAAAAGTATCTTATATATGGACCCACTTAAACTTGCAAGAGATTTTGATAACTTTTTCATAACGTAGTAAATGCTGCTATATATCTGGTCTCTTGTTGAGTATGCCTACTCTGACCTCTATGGTGTTTGCGACTGTATTCCTTAATTAAAAACTCGGTATTTCATACCATTATTCCATTCAGGTTTGATACAGTCCGGTTTTACCTGTTATGCCAAATTTATCTTTCTCTGTGCATTTCCCTAGTGGGAACTTTTTTGCTATTTCTCCTAAGAGTTTTTATAACAAATCTTTTTAAGCAAGCTGAAGCTCAGCAGATATATCTGATGTCTCTTCTGCTTTGTTTTCAAATGTTTTCCTTTGAGTCAGCATTGCCCATAATATTCTGATAATCTTGTTGGCAATAGCAATCATGATCTTCTTTACTGGTTTGCCATTTAGCTTTAATCTCAGAGCAAATCTGTCAAGGTGTGTATCCTTTCCCTGTTCAAGATGCCTTGATGCATTCTGTATAACCGCACAGGCACATTGTGCTAACAGAGTTCTGAGATATCTGTTCCCTGTCTTGGTTATGCCACCTAAGGTAGAACGACCTCCTGTAGAATGCTGACTTGGAACAACACCGTTCCATGCAGCCATTTCACGACCATTTCTAAACTGCGATGCATCACCAACCTCAGCTACAATGGCACTGGCTGTAAGAGAACCTACTCCAGGACAGGTTAAAGCTATCTTAACAAGCTCATTATCTTTATTAAGAGCCTCAATCTTTTCTGACAGTTCTTTTTCTCTTTGTTCCAGACGATGGTAATCTTCAAACAGAGAGCTTATAGCTGCTATTAAATTAACATCATGTATCTTTTCGCATTCATTAAACATAGCTTCTATTTCTGAATTAAAACTGCCTTTGCCTCTGGCGACTACAATTCAGAATTCAGCAAGGATACCTCTAATTCTGTTGCTAAGTTCAACTCTCTGTGAAACTGCAGCTTTTCTTAAAGTATGCAGTAATGCAACTGTCTGCTCTTCAACTGTTTTTATTCTTACGAACTTGGTATCAGGCTGTATGCCACATGTATAGATAGCCTCTGCATCTCTCTCATCATTCTTGACTCTCCTGTTTCTGAGAAATGCCTTTACATGCTGTGCAGCAATGAGCTTTACCGTAAATCCAAAACTTTCAAATAGTCTTGCCCAGTGCTGACTTGCTGAACATGACTCCATAAAGATTAGACAAGGCCCCTGCTTTAAAATGTACTCAACAAATTTTGAACGCTGTACCTTGGTATTCTTCTTTTTACCTGTCTTATGGTTTACCACCAATACCTGAAAAGAATTCTTGGCTGTATCAATAGAAATAATTTTTTCGACATTCTTTGCAACTTCATTTACAATCATCTTGTGGACCTTCTTGGTTGTTAATTTACTTTCTATCGATACTATACACAGTTAATCTGTTTTTAGCATCTTCAGCTTAGTGGGTCCACACCATTAAATACGGAGTATTTGGCTTGCAACAGAAGAAAAAGAAAATCAAAAGGACCGATTCGCTTGAAACTCAAGTAGCAGATGAGAAAAATGAGCTAAAGGGTCAATCTCCTAAAACCTCTAAAGCAAGTTCTGATGACATAGCTCTGCTTAAAAAGCAGGTAAAAGAGCTGCAGATGAAAGTTGACGTGATGACAGAGGTCTTTGAAATATTAAAAAAAGGGAAAGGCACTGATATAAAAGCTTTAAAAAACAAAGAGAAGTATCAAATTATCAGTGCCTTAAAAAACAAGTATTCGATTCTCTCTCTGCTTAAATCTCTATCGATGTCAAAAAGCAGCTACTATTATGTTGAACAGTCTCGGCTCAAAGATGATAAATATCAGTCTAGCAGAGCGTTGCTAAAAGAAACATTTATAAAAAACTATGAATGCTACGGCTATAGAAGACTCTATACTGCATTAAAGAACGCAGGCCACAAGCTTTCAGAAAAAGTCATGTTCGTTATCACTAAGAAGATCCGAAGTAATCAAAGATCCTTTATCAGTAAGATGATCTGACAATACATCGTAAGATGTGTGATGTTTAGATAAAATTTTTAGCTTTCCAAAAATTACAATTTTCTCTAATAACTAGTTTGTTAATAGGAGAAATTGTATGGACAAATATCTTTACAACAAATTGAGACGATTACATCGTCCTGGAAGAGGAAAGCAAATGAAAGCAGAAATCTTACAAGAGTTCTTGGTTAAAGCTTTAACCGAACGCCCAAAAGATCTTGAAGCTGAATTTAAGGTATGCCATGGCGTAGCAGTAAGAGCTAAGCATAAATTGGAATCCCTTAATTTAACCACTAGAGAGCAAATTGAATCTCTAACACCAAGAGAACTACATCAAAAGTGGTATGCCAAGTCTAATAAGGAATTAAAAGCTGACAAAAATCAGCCATATTTGCAGCCTGACTATGCAAGGATGCAGGACTTATATATTACCTACCGCAAGAACGCTAAGACCCGCTCTGACAGAAAAACAGCACCTAATCGTTCACTAATTATAGATGAGGGGTATTTCTCAGAGGAAAACCTCAAAAAAGCACAAGAGCAAGGTTATAGCTTGTATTCAAAGTCGCATGTTTACAAGGAATGGTCTGTATATGCAAAAAAGGATGTTGATCCTGAATACAGAAAGCAACATGAGTTAGGTGCAGCTGCTGAGCTTGACTTCAATGGTCCAACCATAGCTTATACAGATAGCGAAGGTAATCAAAAACAAGCTACAGTAGTTGGATTAGCACTACCTGCATCAAGTAAATTTGAAGCAAGAGCTATCAATTCTCAAAAGCTTGAGGATGTAATTCCAGCTCTAATAGATATGTTTAAATCATTAGGTGGTGTAACTAAGACCATCGTAGTTGATAACTTCAAAGGTGCTGTAACCTCTCCATCATTGTATGGTGGAACAATCAATAAGACCTTTGATTGTTTTTGCCGTTCTCTAGGTATTGAAGCTGTAACCTGCAGACCATATAGGCCTACCGATAAGGGCTGTATTGAAGCTCACATGAAGATTGTAAGCAACAAAATCATTGCTAAAGCAAAGCTTTATGAAAGCATAAATGGCAAGAGATTTACTTGTCTTAAAGACGTTGACGATTTTGTAAAAGCTGAGTGCGTAAATATCAACAATACAGCTATAAGAGGCTTAAATCTAACGAGAAACCAACGTTTTGAGGAGGAAAAAGCTTATTTAAAGCAACCAAATAGGTGGGACTTTAAATTGGTGAATGCTTTCAACATCAGAGTGCCATTTACTTGCAATTTGTTGATTGAAAACCACCTATACAGCGTTGATAGTCGATGGTGTAATGTAACCTTAACCGTTGAATTACATCAGAGTTGCGTAAAAATCTATCACTTAAACCAACTGTTAGTAGTGTATAAGCGAAAAGACAACGAGCCAGGACTATCAACACAACCATTTTATACCACTGATAAATACTTGTCATATGCTATTTTTGAACCTGAGCAAAAACCTTTTCTATTAGAATGGGCTGAGCATATTGGTATACATGTAAAGCAACTATGCATGCGTATTTATTCAGGATCAAGCACTATTGGTCAAAAGAATCGCCTAATTCATAAGTTATTAACTTTACCAAAGGCTAACAAAGACAATTATGGCTTTCTAGATACAGTTGCTGAGGACTATTTATGTCAAACTGAATCAGCTGGTATTGGTAAGGTTATAAATCAATATAACGAGCTTCAATTACCAAGCACTGGGACGAACGACGATATTTACAACGATGATAATTACCTAAAGATCATAAAAGATGTCTTATTTGATAAGAGTGAAGCTCCTATATGGCCTAAAGGTGAGCTTGTTGTAAAGCCATCTACAGGTTCTAATGAGAAAAACTATTATTTGAATGGTCTTGATTATATGCAGCAGAAATATGCATCTATCAGAACTCAAATTTGTAATTTAAACTCAACAGTGGAGTGTGCATAATGTCTAAGGTAATTGAATTATTAAAAGACTTGGATTTAAAAGGTGCAGCTAAGGCTTGGGAGAATATGCTTCAAAATCCTCAGTCTCTCAATGAAATGACCACTGAGGATATCATAGAGTTAATTCTAAGCACAGAGCAAAATGATAGAGCCATTAGACGCCAAAAAGCCCTTCTAAAGGTCTCAAGAATACCAGAAAAGGTTTCTTTAGGTGATATCATCCACGATAAGGAACGTGGTAACAACTTTACCAAGAACATTAACACCCTTTGCTCGTTGAATTTCGTCAAGAATGGCAACAACCTATGCATCTTTGGCGGTAGTGGCTCTGGAAAAACCTACATTGCATGCTTGTTAGGCTCTCTTGCCTGTATGAATGGCTATTCCACAAGGTTTTATACCACTAAAGATATGATTAACACCTTAAAAATAGCCAAAGGTAGCAATCTATACAAAAGCAGAAGAGAATGCTTTAAGCGCACCAGCTTGCTCATTATCGACGACTTCTGTTTATCTACAGACTATAGTGCTGAAGATCAAGAAATTCTCTTTGATATTCTAAATGACCGCTATCGATATAAGTCAGTTATCGTTACTTCTCAAAAGAGTCCAGATCAATGGGTTAAAGACTTAGGCGGTACAACAATAGCTGAAGCTATTGTTGAACGCCTTGCTAACAACAACTTTGACTTGGTATTAGAGGGCAAATCATTACGAACCTCACTGACATTAGCTGACAGTAAATAGGAGCAGTAGCTACAACATCAATTCGAGGCAACATGCTAGCGGCTGCCTCTAGTTGAGTTTTGCTCCAAAAAAGAAAGAAGCAAAGAAAAATGTTACTTTAAAACAGTTCTTTAATCTGATAGATATCAGCTTTGCTTAGATCCCATTAGTTTACTAGAGGAGGAACATTCCAGATCAATTGATAATCTAAGATCTGCCGGCAAGATCTCTAGATTATAAGAAAGCTTGCTAGCGACTTTCTCAAGTTGATAAAAAAGAAAGAACCAAAGAAAAAGCTACTTTAACAACAGTGCTTAAATCCGATAGTTATCAGCTTTGCTAAGATCTCAATTAGCTTCTTAGATTGGAACAATCCAGATCTCTTGATAATCTCAGATCTGACGGTAAGATCTCTAGATAAAGTAAGATCTGATAGGATAATGAGATAATGGTCACAGTAATCTATAAAAACAGAACTTAAACTTTTAAATAACGAAAGTTAAAGAGAACATCTAATTCGAGATCATCTACTCTGATAATCTCAGATCAACTTCATGATAACCTACAAAGTCATAAGAAGGCTTATGAAAAAAGAAGGAATAAAGATTGTCAAACGTAAAAAGAAACGCTTCTCTTCTTACCTTGGAGAACTTTCTCCTGCAGTACCTAATATAGTGAATCGGAATTTTTCTGCATCAGCCCCAAATGAAAAATGGCTGACTGATATATCAGAATTTGCATGCAGTAAGGGAAAACTCTATTTGTCAATTATAAGAGACTGCTTCAACGATGAAATTGTTTCTTATAAGATAGGAGATAAACCTACAGCAACTCTAGCAAATGATACTTTAACTGAAGCCATAAAAAAACTTAAAAGGACAGACAGCAGACCAATAATCCATTCTGACAGAGGCTGTCATTACAGATGGCCAGGATGGATATCATTAACTAATGACAACAAACTTATACGATCAATGTCTAAAAAAGGTTGCAGTCCTGATAATGCCGCCTGTGAGGGATTCTTTGGAAGAATGAAGACAGAATGCTTTTATAATCATTCAATTGAAGAGCTTTCTTTAGATGAATTAAAAACATACCTGAGTAATTATATCCAATGGTACAATAACGACAGAATCAAAAATACATTAGGAGGATTGAGCCCGGTACAATACAGGCTCAGATTTGGTTAGTATTAGCAAAGGTGTCCAGGATTTTGTCCGCATCCCCCACTCTAGTTATAACCTCCATGACTTTGTAAGAATTTATCTAAAGCCAATCTACCAGCAAATATTAGATGCTGCTAAGAAAGAAGCGGTCTTAGTCCTTGATGGTACTCCTTTTGACTGTCTTGAAACTCAAGGTAAAAGAGTAAGTAAAAATCCAATGGCTGATGCTGACGGTAAACCTTACATCAGTAGCTCTAACTACATTCTGGGTATCACTACACCACATCATGCAGATACACAGTTGTCTGTATATGGTTATTTACCAAAGAGAAACTACGATTCTGTTGCAGCAATCATTGATGACAGCTTTAAATTTACAGACTTAGTATCTGATGCCCATCCTGCTTATAATGAGTTAGCTAAAAATCATAATGCCAAGCTTCAAAACTGTCTTACTCATTTTAGACGTTACCTTTTAAGTGGTTTTGATGTAACAGTGTACTTAAAACAATTAGAACCATTTCCTGAAAAAGCATGGATTGATATCATTCAAAAAGATATCTCTGAAGAAAGCGACAAGTACCTAATCTATGCTACTTTCACTGCTATCAATCAAATATACGCCAATGAAAAGGAAATAAACTATTCACTTACAGGCGACAAATTAGATGAGCAGATACTTAAGGTAAGAGAGAAATCTAAAGATGTACTTTCAAGATTAAGTATTGTTATGTCTGAAATGGAAAAGCGTCACTTGGTTTCTTCTAAGAATGGTAAAAGATTAGTTAAAAAGAAAGGTGATCCTTTTGCTGATGCAACAGCTTACTGGTACAACAATAAAGATAAGTTCGATGTCTTTATCTCTAATCCTAAGGTTCCTGTTGACTCTAATGTGGTTGAGCAGGCTATTAGACCTATTACGGTCTTACGTAAGAATATTAACTGGAAAGCTACTGTTGAATACATGGACGATCTGTGCATGATTTATTCTGTGTTTGAAACAGCTCGAAAGAACAATATCAACGAACCTGTAAATAAATGGTTGCGACCTTACGCAAGAGAGCTTTGGTGCTACAGTGTGGAAAAGAAATACACTCAAGAAATTAAAGATGGTATGTCCCTAGAAAAGAAGATTAAATCCTGGGACATGCAGAGCCTGTCTGAAGGCTTTGATTTCCAAAAGTACAACATCTTTAACTTTTCTAAAAAATAAACCGTAGTTACGACAGTTCTCCATAAAAAAAATCCACAGAACTGTCGTAACAAAACTGTACATCAAACTTGTTTTGCCTTTTGTTTCGTTCCTAAATTTAATCCACCGGTGAATTGTTAAAAGGTTAATACTCCAGAAATGGTCCGCCATGCTCTGAAGATGTCCCTTTAGTTTTTACCTTTTCTCACCGGTGGCTGAGAAAATCCTTTGGTACTGCAGTTACCCTAGGTGGTTTGACTTCAGTTACCTCAGTCAGAGCACATTCCAAATTATATTGAGCTAAATTCAGTTCTGAAACTGGGTCTTGGGAAAGTTACATAAATATGCACGGAGATACGTCTTTTCTCCAATATCAAAGCCGGAAACCGCGCCTAAGATCGGTCTAGTAGCGCACTTTAACTTGAGTCTAGTAGCGCGGTTTAACTTCGGTCTATCAGCGCGGTTTAACTTCGGTCTTATAGCCTAAAAAAGCTTACCTTTTCGAAGCTCCAGTCAATATGATCTGCTTGGATGGATTGAAAATTCTATCAATAATAGCATTTCCCTCTGGGCCATCACCTATCAACTTGACAATACCTTCATTGTTAAGCTGACTTGTAAACACAGTAGATTTTTTCTTCCATCTAGAGTCAATAAAGTTATAAACTGTAGACTTTACGACTGATGGGACTTTACCTTGCAAACCAAAGTCATCAATGATCAATACAGTATATTTACATAGATGATTCTGAAGTTGCATTAATGCCTTAGGATCATCACTTCTTACAACAATATCATTAACTAAATCACACCAGCGGTAGTTTCTAACAGTGATACCAGCTTTACACAAATTGATAGCCATAGCAGAGCTCAATGCAGTTTTACCAGCACCAGTAGCTCCTTGAATGATCACATTCATAATATTGTCTGTAGCCCAGCTATTGCTTGCGAGGAAGGCAACTTCATCAGGAGTAATGCCATCTTCTTGTTGATTGTATTTGAGATCATCAAAGCTAAAGTAATCCTTGATTTTGGAGCGTTTTAGCAATGAATTGTACTTCTTGTTCAAGGCGTAAGTGATTTGCTTATTAATCAGCTGTTCAATGCGGTTAAAAAAGGTAACTTTTGAGTACACGTCTTCATTTATAAACTGATTTTCCAAATCGCCAGCCATGCCGTAAAGCTTTAACTTTTTTAGATCTTCAATTAAGCTGTTCTGTTTTTTATTTAATTGCATTTTCATATTCCTCTAATCAAGTAATTTCTCGAGGTCTTCAACTACATTTTCTGTTGCTTTAGCTTTTGCTTCAGCCTTTCTTTGATGTGATTTAAGCAACTCTTCAGGACTTTTTACAAAGGCTGTTGCAGAGCTGTCAGTAACTGAAGTGTTTTCTGATTTACCGAAATCTAGAGACGTTTGGACAGGAAATTCTCCATCATGGGAATCTCTATATTGTTTGAGTTCTTTTAAGGCTCTATCAAAGACGTAGGTGTTTAGATATTTAAGCTCAGAGTCATGCATAATGCTCTGTAAGGCACTGTCATACAGGAGTCTGTCATTAGGATGGCGTAAATATCGGTTGATCATATAAATGCAACCTTTTTTACTTTCTTGGAAACTGCCATTGTTGAGCAGTGATTTGCAGAAAGAAAGTAAGTCTCCACTTAATGTTTCAGCTACCTTACAGATACTCTCAGGATTAGGATATTTAAGCTCCTTTTGAAACACAGCCTGATGGTTTTTAGGCATGTTGTTAGGTTTGGTTATATAAGCTCCGTTAGTTGTTCTTAATACGTGCGATTCTATCATTGAGTTTTTAAGGTAAATCTTGATCATAGAGCCTTCTATGCTTACGTCTACTGTTTTACCTGCATATATGAAAGGAACAGAATAATAGTTGTCATGTATTTTGACGTGGTAGTCTTTATTAACAACCAAATTTGGAATATGCTCTACATACGTTGGAAGGGCACGCTCGATCTTTCTTGCAGCAGGCTTTTCATATGTGTTGAAAAGAGAGACTCTGGGCGTGTCTTTATTTCCTCTGAAAGAGGCTTCGTTAATGTATTCTTCAACAAGCCTCATCAGCATGAGGTTGGCTTCTTCTAGCAATAAAAACTTACCTCTCATTCTGGTTAAGACTCGTGTCTGAACTAGGTTAACAGCTTGCTCTACCTGACTTTTTTCATTAGGTAAATGAGGATTGTTTGCATTAACAGGAACACCGCATTTACGCATGAACAGGTCAAAAGATGGATTTAATATAGCTTCTCGACCTTTAGCATGCTTAGTTACCATTTGTTTTGCATTATCAATAACCAACTGCTTGGGTAAGCAGTTAAAGTAGGTAAAGGCAGATATAAGTCCTTCAACTGTACTTTTAGTAGTTTGATTTGGAACAAAGACAGCGTATACATAGCAACTTGTTGCCCAGGTTAGAACCATTACTCCATAAGGTATGGATTTGTTATCATCACCTCTAATGTCAAAAAGGTCGCCACACCAGTCAAGCTGTAGTTCATCTCCGTAAGCATGCTCTCTGTGCATTATCACGTTAGGTCCTTTAATAAGGGCTATCTGAGCATTCAGTCTTACCCTAAAGGCTGTATCTTTAAGGTATGACTTACCGAGAGCTGTAGCGTCCTTTACATAGTCAACGTAAATATCAGACTTCTTCACATTATGATCTTCAGCGTACCTCTTGGCATAAGCCTTAAAATCAGCATCGTAAATATCTTTCTTAGTG
>OLGZ01000802.1_pt1 | contig 21937 bp, 23 predicted proteins | sample 1605981 | NCBI WGS metagenome assembly OLGZ01 (sample SAMN03283291) | human gut metagenome | biome: human-associated habitat; material: feces | host: Homo sapiens | place: Peru | collected 2012 | reverse complement strand
AACGGGCATCCTTCATCCGAGCTTGATATACAAAACATTGAATATATATGGACATGCCATGAATAAAGAATTTTCTCAGAACAGCAAAAATATGTTTGAAGAATTTGAAATAAAGAACTTATGTATACGGTATTGTTCATATGCGGGAATGAAGGAATATGCTACATCCGAAGAGGTTTTAGCTTTAGTGTGCGGCAGCGACCAGATTTGGAATTCTCACGCATTATATATTGACCCTTTTTATTATCTAAGATTTGCACCAAAATCAAAAAGGATTGCCTATGCTCCAAGCTTAGGCAAGAGCACGATTCCGGATTACAATCGCAGAAAAATGAATCGGTACATATCAGAAATTCCGTATTTATCGGTGCGGGAGCATAGTGGTCAAGTGCTTTTAGAAGAACTCACAGGGCGAAAAGTCAAAAATGTGTGTGATCCGTCTTTTTTGCTTAACCGGTCAGAATGGCAGAAATTTGAAAACAGCTTGAATTTGGACGAAGAATATCTCTTACTCTATTTTTTGGATGAAACAGCAGAACCTACTAAGCGGCAGATCCGACAAATTGCAAAAGAATTAGGCATTCGGGTTTACTGCTTACCATATATGTTTGACTTTGGCATAGATACAAAGCTGATTCATGCTGGTCCGGCTGAGTTTTTATATTTAATAGCAAATGCAAAAATGATATTGACAGATTCTTTTCATGGAACAGCGTTTAGTGTGAATTTCCAAAAGCCATTTTTAACCTTTGCACGGCAGTATGGATCAAACGAAAAGCAAGAGTCAAGGTTGCTTGATTTGCTGCGTCTGGTTGGTTTGGAAAACCGATATGTTGCGGATGCGGCACGTTTCAGCACAGATGAAATCATGAAACCGTATGACACAACAAAGCTGCGCAAACATGTAGAGGAGTCAAAAGCCTTTTTAGTTGATTCAATAAATGGAGTGAAAAAGGGATAAACCATGAGAGTGAACATGAGTGATCATATAAAATGTACAGGATGTGGTCTGTGCAAAGAGATATGTCCGGTGCAGGCAATAGAAATGAAAGAGGATGAGTACGGATTCCGGTATGCGTGCACAAATTCTTCAAAATGCATTGACTGCGGAAAATGTGAAAAGGTCTGTGAGAAAATCAAAGCTGGACTGAAAACGCCGCTGTTATGTTACGCCGCTGCAAGAGCATCGGAAGAAAAAAGGATGATTTCATCATCGGGCGGAATGTTTGCAGCGCTGGCAGAGACCATTCTAGCTAAAGGCGGGGTTGTTTGCGGCTGTGAACTGAATCCCGATATGGTGGCAAAACATATTTGTATTAAGGAAAAAAAAGATTTAATAAGGTTGCTGGGTTCAAAATATGTACAAAGTGACTTACAGGATGTCTTTAAGGAACTTCGGCACCATATGAATGCTGGCCGTCAGGTGTTGTTTTGCGGCACGCCATGCCAGGTGGCTGCTGTCAAAGAATATTTAGCAGACGGAGATCATTTAATAACGGTGGAGCTGATCTGCCATGGCGTGCCTTCCAATAGAATGTTTCGTGACTATATTCATCTTACAATGGAGAAGAACGGCTCGGGCGAGCCTGCTGCCTTTGTGTTCCGAGACAAACGGCAGGGGTGGTCATATAACGGCAGACTGACATACAAAGATCCTGCCGGAAAAACGAAGGATCTAAAGCTCCCTCATAGGCTGTCTTCGTACATGACGTATTTTTTGGATTGCGATACCTACAGAGACAGCTGTTATTCCTGTCCATATGCAGGAGAAAAAAGGGGCGCTGACATCACGATCGGTGACTATTGGGGAGTGCTCAAGCAGTGTCCGGAAATAACGCAAAAAATTGATATAAGCAAGGGCGTGTCCTGCTGTATTGTCAATACAGAGAAAGGTAAAAAGATGTTTGAGAGTACAGAGGATTTGATCTGGGTAAAAACGGACTATAAGAGGGTCCGTGCAGGCAACGAGCCTTTGAATGAGCCCTCGAAACAGTCTGGAAAAAGAGAACAGATACTTGATTTGTATAAACAGAACGGCTGGGATGCTGTGGAGCAGGAATTCGCAAAGCACGGAAGAATAAAAAGGTTCGTGTTCCGGCTGTACAATATGATGCCTGTTGGCGTCCAGCAGATGATTAGGAATGTTAGGGATAGGTGAAACAATGAGTGAATATCTGAACGAAAAGTTAACGGTATTAATTATCGGCTTTGATGGCTATGTTGATGTATGGCGTCACAGTGCGGATTTATTAAATAGATTTTGGAAAAACAGACCAAGAACCATATTGGCCAACTCGGAACTGCGACCCAATTATCAAAATATAGAAATCGTTAATGCAGGCAAAGATGCCGAATGGAGTAAGAAGGCAATTGAAGCATTAAAAGTAATTGACACAGAGTATGTGCTTTTGATGTTAGAAGATTTTTTTATCAGTGCTGAAATAGAGAATGAAACAATAGCGAATACGCTGCGTTTTATGGATACGGAAAATATTGATTACTGTCAAGTTTTGGTTCAGGCATTTAATCAGTCTTGGGTTCAGGCAAAGTCATACAAAGGGAATAAGCACATTTTAGCGATTGATTCTAACAAAAAGTATCCAATCAATCTTCAGGCCGCTATTTGGAGAAAATCATATTTACAAGAAGCTCTGGGCGAAGGAAACTATAATGCTTGGACTTTTGAAATGAATCATATGTATGACATAGTAAATACGGATCGGATATCTTGTGTGATAGATGATACAAATATGTTACATATCATTCACGGAATTGTTCAAAGTAAGTATTTGCGGAGCGCTAAACGAAAGCTGAAGAAACTGGGATGCAATATTTCTGACGATGAGAGAGCAACACTTAGCTTTAAAGATGATTTTAAATATAATTTCAAGCTGCTGATGTATAGCATTGTTCCATCCAGCATGCAGAATGGGGCTAAGAAGATTGGAAAGCTATTTAAGATAGATTTTGTGACAGACAGATTATCTGGAGAAGGAAAAAGAAAATGAGAACTATACTAATCATGGTTTATATGTTATTCAGACATCCACTTCTATTTTTTAAGTACACAATCAAAACACAGAGTAGAGGCCTTTTAGTCAATGGTTCTGCTAAAGACTTAAAAACCAATCGGCTCACGATTGGCAAAAATGTTCGATTCGGTCATGACACTCGTATTGGATTTTACGGAACACAGAATGAACGGCTGACAATAGGCGATAACTGTTATTTTGTAAACAACAATTCGTTTCTTGTGGGTGGCGCTATATCCATAGGTTCAAACTGTCTGTTTGCAAGTAATATACTTGTTACATCAGAAAACCATGAAATAGAAATCGAAAAAGACAGACCTTATCAAAATATCATATGTGATTCCGTTACAATTGGAAGTGGATGTTGGATTGGTGAAAAAGCAATTATTATGCCCGGCGTAACGATTGGACAAAAATGCGTTATTGGTGCCGGTAGTGTGGTTACAAAGAGTATTCCCGATTATAGCATTGCCGTTGGCAATCCCGCTCGTGTAATCAAACAATATGATTCTGCGACAAGGTCATGGAAGGACAGTAAAACATAACCGGAGAATGGAGAAAAGGAAAATGGAAAAAATATGTGTCTTGATGACCAGCTATAATCCCAATAAATACTATCTAGAACAAATTGGCAGCATTCTTTCGCAGAAAGATGTTTCTGTGGATTTGGTGATAAGAGATGACTGCTCAACCAATACAGAATGGTTAGAAAACACACCCTCTGCAAACAATATAACATTGATTCGTGGAGAGAAGAATTTAGGCGTAGCACAAAATATTCTTGCTTTGATTCGATATGCAAGTGAGAATCGAGGGGAGTACACCTATTATGCGTATTCAGATCAGGATGATGTATGGAAGGCAGATAAGCTGATTACAGGAATTTTGGCACTGAAAAAAATGGATATGAATAAGCCATGCTTATACTATTCAAATTTGACAGTTGTAGATAAAGATTTACAGGGAACGGCACTCTTATTCAAGACTGGCGTTGTAAAAAACACTTTGCCGCAAGGAATGGCGCAAATCTTTGCATTTGCCTGCACGTTTGTGTTTAACAAAAAAATGGTCGAAGCAATTTTAGATAAGCCTATCGAGTTTATGGGATTCGATCACTTGTTGTATTACATAGCCTTGATAGAGGGGAACTCTTATTTTGATGACACCCCCCATATTCTTTATCGGCAGACTGGAGAGAATGTGTCTGGTGATAAAACTCAGGGGATCAAGAGAATAATTGACCGTATCAAAAATATGTTCAATGAAAAGGAAGATGTCGCACGAGCTGGTGGCGGAAGCTTTGAGGAGATAGCGAAATATTTGCTTAGAAACTTTGGAAAAGAACTTACAGATCATGATGAGCAGTTGCTGAGAACTGTTTCGGATTATCGTCTGTCTATCAGAAATAAGTGGAGATTAATACGAAATTCAGAAATCAAGGCTGGTTACCAGCCTAAAGATTTTTATAGAAGTATACGAATAGTATTAGGAAAATATTAAGGATTAAGGGATTGTGAATGGGAAAATATATTCTGGCTGTTTTTCATGATAATAAGTTATCAAGTGGAGCAACAAAGTCGTTCCTTTCGAATATCGAATACATGGTAAATACAGAGATTAAGGTAATTGCTGTAGTGCCCAAAAAGAAAGGGGATTTATGTGATTATTTAAAGAAAAATAACATAATAACATATCAAATGAATTATGGTGGAAATGTGTATGCGTTCAATAAGAACAGGCTGTTCCGATTTAAAGGATATATAAGATGTATGTTTAAAAGCATAATATCTTATTGTAATACGATTGTTCTTGTTGCGAAAATCAAGCCATATAACATTGATGCGGTTTATGTTAATACGAGTACAATATATTATGGAGCATGGGTGGCAAAAAGAATAAGGGCTAGGTTGTTTTGGCATTTTAGAGAATTCTGTTTGGAAGATCAGAATAGCCTTAGAATATGGGAAAGACATTTTGTTAGAATCGCCAATCGTGCAGAAACTATTTTTACGATTTCTAATGTAATTGACCAGTATTATAGAGATAAATATGGATTTCATAATACCCAAATGACCTATAATGACATCTCTGATATCTATTCTGAAGTGCCTAAGATAGAGCATAAAGGTATAAATATATTGATTACCGGAACTATATGCGAAGAAAAAGGACAAAGATATGCAATTGATGCGGTCCATCTTCTTCGAAATGAAAATGTACATCTGTTCATTGCAGGTGAAGTTAATGATTATGCAGAAGGTTTGATGAAATATGTTAGGAAACAGAATATAACGAATGTTACTTTTTGTGGTCTTGTAAAAAACATGAATGATCTTCGCGGAAAAATAGATATATCACTGGTATGTGCAAAACAGGAAGCTTTTGGAAGGACAATTATTGAGGATATGTTAGCTAAAATTATAGTTGTGGGGTGCGACAGGGGTGCTGTTACAGAGCTAGTTGAAGATAGGAAAACAGGATTAATATATAAGTATGGAGATGTTCAGGACATTGCAAACAAAATTCGCATTTTGTTAAAAGATGAGATGCTTCGTTCCTTACTAATAGACAACGCCGCTAACTATGCAGAAAGATTTACTGTTAACTCTACAGCAATGAAAATAAGAGGAATGATCTATGATGCTGATTAATTATCTGACAGTTTCAGTGCTAGGAATAGTTTTATTAGTAGCAATTCGCCGGAATGAGAAGTCAAGTCCGCTGACTGCATTCTGTGCCACCTGGTTGGTATCTGTTTTCTTATATTCACTACAGTTGTACAATATCTACCCAATAAGCAATAATACTGAATGGATTATTTTTCTTGGAACTGGTAGTTTTTGCTTTGGATACCTTATTATAAATAAAGTTAAGATTAAAGAAGCAAAAAAAAATCATTCATTTAATTGGATGTTCGTTAGAGTTCTTTGCGCACTAACGATTCTCGTTTCTATTCCGCATTATTTTAATTCTTTACGCACTATGTTTCAAGGAGGATTATCTTCTGCGGCCTATAAAATGATGTTGGTTACTGGGGAAGCAGCTTCTGGTGGTATTTGGATGCAATTTTTTGTTAGGCCTTTGGAATTCATTTTCATCGGACTATCTGGGTATGTTTTTACAAACAAAATTAAAGAGAGGTTTATATTCGTCTCTGGTATATATTTCTGTATAATCAAGTTTTTATCTGCGGGAAGTAAAAGTGCTATCGTATTTTATGCTTTAATTTTTGTGTTCTCTGGCATTTATAAACTAGAAAATCAAAAGGCCGAATACAAAATTAAGCGAGAGCGCATTCCAATGAAGTGGAAAGTTGCTCTCACCGCATTAGTGGTTGCGTTTTTAATAACAATGAATGCCGTCTCAAAAAATATTTTTAAATCATTATATTTTTATTTGGCTGGATGTATACCACTTTTTGACAAGGTCATTAATACGGATTTTTATTTCAACGGTTCGCATACGCATGGATGGCTTTCATTTAATGGTATTTTAAGGTTTTTCATTAATCTTTTAGAACTTGTTGGCATCAATTTTGATACATCTGAGTTTGACAGGGCGTATAGTGTGATAGTCCAATTTGAATATACAAATACTGTTGCTCCTGGAGTAAGGTATAATGCCTTTACAACTTATCTTTCGGCATTTTATATTGATTATGGAGTTACGGGAGTTATATTAATGTCCTTCCTTTTTGGAATGATTGCTTGTTATATTTATAGGCAATTTAAAATGGAGCAAACACCCGCAAGATTTGCACAATTGGTCATAGTATATTATATGGTTGTGTTCAGTATAGTGAGATTTCAATTATCAAATACAGTAATTGCAATTGCTTTTATCTATGCAACAATCATTTGTTATGCAGGAAATAGTAAGTATAAGTTTGTTATAGGCACCACCAATGATTCTTGACCATTGAATTAAACTTTATAAGAGGTAATGATTGTGGAAAAGCATTTTCTGAAAAATCTAAAAACGCTTAATTTTATACTTGCATGCTTAATCGTTTTTCATCACGCATTCAATGTAGATGTTTCATACAGCTCCCATAGCGTTATCTCAGCTGCTTTCATAATTGAACGATATATGTACAATATTTCAGAGTGCGCTGTGCCCATGTTTTTTTTCATATCTGGTTACTTGTTTTATAGGACCTATGAAAATAGTAGGGGGGGTACAAGTATAAACTGAAGAGAAGACTTCACTCTCTTTTGATCCCTTACCTCATCTTCAATACTTTGGGATATGTAAAGCATATTACGTTTGGTGGAGGAAGCCCTAATATACTTGATTATTTTGTGTCCTTGATCGAGTCCTCTACAATACCGTTGTGGTTTGTGAGAGAACTGATGATTTTTGCTTTGATAGCGCCGATTCTATATTACTTGATCCAAAAAAAGAAACTATTTGCTGTGACTTGTATAACAATCACAATACTTGTTTTGTCGGCACTGCGGAATATAGGACTTTTATTTATTGGCTTCCGATCTACTGTGCGGGAGGTTACTTCGCGGAATATGGGTTACTTAATAGAAATCCAGAGACAAATCTTCTTTTTAAGAAAACATTGATGTGTATATGTTCGATGATATTGTTGATTAGCGCATGGTATTTGCCTAATGACGAAGCGGCAGTTGGTGTTTACCAAAATGTCAGTTTCTATGTGTTTAGATTAGCTTGTGTTGGTGTAATTTTGTTTTGGGCAGTGAATTTCAGTTTGATTTCTTTGCCGGAGATTACTGATTGTTCATTTTTTATTTACTGCACTCATTTTCCTGTTATCACATTGATTCAACGAATATTAGGAAAATGCTTTGCCGAGGATTTTAAATTACTTGTTTATTGGATTACGGTCATAGGGGCTATTATGTATTCCTATGGTTATTGCTTGGGTTATGAAAAGAAATATGAAAGGCTTGTGGAGGGTTATAAATGGTGGTCGATAATTGCCCATGTCTTCCACTTGTGGAGGTTGCAATTTATGAAAACGGATGGGGTAAAAAAGAATCTCGTATTACAATTCATGTATCAATTTGTCATACTTGTAGTTCCGCTGATTGTTTCTCCCTATCTCGCAAGGACATTGGGAGAAACAGCAATCGGTGAGTATACATACATAAACTCTATTGCCTATTATTTTGTCTTGATGTGTATGCTAGGAATTCAAAAGTATGGGCAGCGTGAAATTGCGGCAAAACGTGATGACGAGGTGGCATTAAGGAAATCATTCTGGTCCTTGTTTACGGTTCATGTGCTTTTTTCGTTTGCTGGGTTGATTGGATATGTTGCATTCTGTTGTATAGTTGTAGATAATCAACCGCTTATATATTATTCACAGGCATTGTATGTGTTCTCGGCAATGTTTGACATCACTTGGCTGTTTTATGGGATTGAAAGATTCAAGATTGTTGTCATAAGAAATATAGCAGTCAAAATTGCCGAGTTGACTTTTGTGTTCTCATTGGTTAAATCCAGCGATGATTTATTCTTATACGCAATGATTCTGTCAGCCTCTGCATTGTTGGGAAATCTCTCATTGATGCCTACAGCTTTTAAATATATAAAGCCTATAAAATTTGGAATTAATGACGCACTAACACATCTTAAGCCGATGCTGGTACTCTCTATTTCGGTTTTTGCAATCAGTCTTTACACCATCTTTGATAAAACATTGCTTGGCCTGCTTTCATCGAAAGAGTCGGTTGCCTATTATGAATACTCTAATAAAATTATCAATATTCCAAAGGTCTTCATAACTGTAATTGGAACTGTCCTTTTTCCGCGGGCATGTAATTTTGTTTCAAATGGTGATTTTGATTCATGCAGACGTTACTATCGATATTCGCTGTCCGCGATTTATTTTATTGGATGTGCATCTGTATTCGGACTTCTTGCTGTATCTGATTTATTTGCAGTGATTTATTACGGATCAGATTTTGCGATATGTGGAAGCATAATTAAGTTAATGACCCCTCTTATATTGATTATCGGCATTGGCGATATTTTTCGAATGCAATTTCTGATACCACTTCAGAAAGATAAGCAATATATTTTTTGTATAATTTTCAATGCTGTGATCAATGTGATTCTCTCAACATGTCTGATACCTGTGATGGACGTATATGGAGCTGTTATAGGTACTACTTGTGCAGAATTGTTTGGAATGCTTTATCAGTTTTTCCTTATCAAAAAATATGTCGGGGCGAAGGATACAATTCTAACTGGAGTTCCTTTTATGATGAGTGGAATTATTATGTTTGTAACCATTTATTTTATTAGGACGATCATGAATGAAAGCATATCGCATTTATTAGCTCAAATTGCGTTAGGAGCAACTGTATATATTGGAGTGTTATTGGTTTGGTTTTTGCTTTTTTCAAAGAAAAAATTTGAGCTAAGAAGTGCTATATCGAGTTTCTTTGGAATCAAATAATATTCTATAGAGTTGGGAGGCAGCAAAATATGAAAGGCATCATTCTCGCCGGAGGTTCCGGCACAAGACTTTATCCGTTGACGAAGGTAACGTCAAAGCAGTTATTGCCCATCTATGACAAACCCATGGTTTACTATCCGCTTTCCACATTGATGCTGGCAGGTATCCGGGACATCATGCTGATTTCCACGCCAACCGACCTCGCGAATTTCGAGCGGTTACTCGGTGATGGCTCAGATTTTGGCGTTCATCTTACATACAAGGTACAGCCTTCACCCGACGGACTCGCACAGGCTTTCCGGCTTGCGGAAGAATTTATAGGAGATGATTCTGCGGCTATGTGCCTTGGCGACAACATTTTCTACGGAAACGGCTTTGGCAAACTTCTGCGTCAGGCAGCACAGAATGCCGAGAGCGGTCGGGCGACCATTTTCGGCTACTATGTTAATGACCCTGAGCGCTTTGGAATCGTGGAGTTTGACGAGAACCATAAGGTTATATCCGTTGAGGAGAAACCAAAGAATCCGAAGTCAAATTACTGCATTACAGGTCTGTATTTCTACCCCAAGGGCGTGTCAAAAATAGCATGGGATGTGAAACCCTCCGCACGAGGAGAACTTGAGATTACCACACTTAACGATATGTATCTGAAACAGGACAAGCTCGATGTTCAGCTGCTGGGCAGGGGATTTGCATGGCTTGATACCGGCACTATGGACAGCCTTATTGAAGCAGCATCGTTTGTGCAGACAGTACAGACACGACAGAGTCTGGTGATTTCTGCACCGGAGGAAATCGCATTTAAAAACGGGTGGATCACGAAGGAGAGGCTTCTGGAATCTGCGGCAAAGTACGGAAAGTCGCCTTATGGGGAGCATCTGAAAAATGTTGCTGAAGGCAAGCTAATGTATTAAATATGTGAGTGTCTGTGCTTGAGAAACATAGGAATAGAAACATAGAAAAAGATTGAAAGGATGAAAAGTAACATGACGATTATCGTAACCGGCGGAGCAGGTTTCATCGGCTCCAACTTTATCTTTCATATGTTGGGAAAATATCCGGGGTATCGGATTATCTGCCTGGATAAGCTGACTTATGCAGGAAATCTGTCCACGCTTGCACCTGTGATGGATAACCCGAACTTCCGCTTCGTAAAGGCTGATATTTGCGACAGGGAATCAGTGTATAAATTGTTCGAGGAAGAGAAGCCCGATATTGTGGTTAACTTCGCTGCAGAGAGCCATGTGGATAGGAGCATCGAAGACCCCGGTATCTTCCTGCAAACCAATATCATGGGTACGGCTGTGTTGATGGATGCTTGCCGCAAATATGGTATTACAAGATACCATCAGGTAAGTACAGACGAGGTGTATGGCGATTTGCCGCTGGACAGACCCGACCTGCTGTTCACAGAGGAAACGCCAATTCACACATCAAGTCCTTATTCTTCTTCCAAGGCGGCGGCAGACTTGCTGGTGCTGGCCTACCACAGAACCTATGGCTTGCCGGTCACCATCAGCCGTTGCTCAAACAACTACGGTCCGTATCACTTCCCGGAAAAGCTTATCCCGTTGATGATTGCTAATGCGCTGAACGATAAGCCTCTGCCTGTCTATGGCGAAGGCTTGAATGTCCGCGACTGGCTGTATGTGGAGGATCATTGCAAGGCGATTGATCTCATTATACACAAGGGGAGAGTGGGTGAGGTTTACAATATCGGTGGCCATAACGAGATGCGAAACATCGATATCGTGAAGCTGATTTGCAAGGCATTGGACAAGCCGGAAAGCCTGATTACCTTCGTCACAGATCGCAAAGGCCACGATATGCGTTATGCCATTGACCCCACCAAGATTCACAATGAGCTTGGCTGGCTGCCAGAGACAAAGTTTGCTGATGGAATCCAGAAAACCATCCAGTGGTATCTGGACAACCGGGAGTGGTGGGAGACCATCATAAGCGGTGAGTATCAGAATTACTATGAGAAGATGTATAGAAATAGGTAAAGGAAACGGTGGTGATCACATGAAAATATTAGTGACAGGAGCAAACGGCTACCTTGGAATTGGAATTGTAAAGCAATTGCTGGATGATGGACATGATGTAATTGCTGCGGATATAAAAGTGGATAAGGTAGATAATCGAGCAACAAAAAAAGAATGCAATTTGTTTGCAATTGAGAATCCATTTGATTACTTTAGTCAGCCTGATGTGGTACTTCATCTTGCATGGCGGGACGGATTTGTACACAATTCAAATAGTCATATTCATGATTTGCCATTGCACCATGATTTTCTCCTCAAATTGTTTTCAAGTCCTGTTAGCCGTATTTGTGTTATGGGTTCAATGCATGAAGTCGGTTTCTATGAAGGAAGCATCGATGAGACATCTCCGTGCAATCCTATGAGCTTGTATGGTATTGCTAAAAATGCACTTCGGCATGATGTGGAATATATGGCAAAGACTTATCAGAAAGAGTACCAATGGCTGAGAGGCTATTATATCGTGGGCAATACATCATATGGTTCTTCAATTTTTTCCAAATTATACAAGGCTGCAAGTGAGGAGGGAAAGAATGAGTTCCCATTTACTATGGGCTTGAATCAGTTTGACTTTATTAATTATGAAGATTTTTGTTTGCAAGTGGCAGCGACTGTTGAGCAAAACAATATTACAGGTATTATCAATATATGCTCTGGACGCCCAGAGAAATTGGCTGACCGTGTGGAACGGTTCATTAAAGAAAATAATTTTTCCATTAAGTTGAAATACGGTGCATTTCCGGACAGACCATACGACTCGAAAGCCGTATGGGGAAATAGCGCTAGAATAGAAGCTATTTTAGCGGCGAGGGGGACGAATGGATGAAGGTCTTTGTAACAGGCGTGAACGGACAATTGGGCCACGATGTGATGAATGAGCTGGCGACTAGAGGCCATGAGGGGTTCGGCTCTGACCTACAATCTACATATAGTGGGATTCAGGACAATACGGCTGTTACGACAATGCCGTACACCGCTTTGGATATTACAGATCAGGAAGCGGTAGACCATGTTATTTCAGAAGTCAAACCCGACGCGGTGGTACATTGCGCCGCATGGACGGCTGTGGATATGGCAGAGGATGACGATAAAGTCGAATTGGTCAGAAAAGTAAATGCGACTGGCACACAAAATATTGCTACTATTTGCAAAAAGCTAGACTGTAAGATGGTTTATCTTAGTACCGACTATGTGTTTGACGGACAGGGAACAGAACCATGGAAGCCGGATTGTAAGGATTACAAGCCGTTGAATGTGTATGGTCAGACAAAACTGGAGGGTGAGCTTGCAGTAGCGAGGACGCTGGATAAATACTTCATCGTGCGAATTGCTTGGGCATTCGGATTAAATGGAAAGAACTTTATTAAGACGATGCTCAACGTGGGCAAAACCCATGATACGGTGCGTGTGGTCAACGACCAGTTCGGTACTCCGACCTATACATTGGATCTGGCACGGCTACTGGTTGATATGATTGAGACCGAAAAATATGGCTATTATCATGCTACCAATGAAGGTGCGACGCCGGAGACAGCATATATCAGTTGGTATGATTTCTGCTGTGAGTTTTATCGGCAGTATGGACTGAACACAAAGGTCATTCCTGTAACTACAGAAGAATATGGCTTGAGCAAGGCTGCCAGGCCGTTTAACAGTCGGCTAGACAGGAGCAAATTGACGGAGATGGGCTTTGAACCATTGCCGAGCTGGCAGGATGCCGTTGCAAGATATTTGAAAGAAGCAAACCTGTAATGGTTGGATAGAGGTGCAGATAGATGGGACAGATAAAAATAGAAAAGAATGTTGGCGGTATTGAGGGCTTGTGTGTGATTGAACCTGCTGTGCATGGTGACAGCCGCGGCTACTTTATGGAGACATATAGCCAAAGAGACATGGCAGAGCAGGGGATTGATATTGTGTTTGTACAGGATAATCAGTCCATGTCCACAAAGGGGGTGCTGAGAGGTCTGCACTTCCAGAAGAATTTTCCTCAGAGCAAGCTGGTGCGTGTGATCAAAGGGCGCGTCTTTGATGTTGCGGTTGATCTGCGGGTAGGTAGCGAAACCTACGGAAAATGGTATGGCGTGGAATTGACGGAAGAAAACAAGAAACAATTCCTCATTCCGCGTGGTTTTGCACATGGGTTCTTGGTGTTGTCTGATGTGGCAGAGTTTTGCTATAAATGCGATGACTTTTACCATCCTAATGATGAAGGCGGTTTAGCTTGGAATGACCCTGAGATTGGCATTGAGTGGCCGGAAGTAAGTGGAGAGTATAGTGGCACAGCTTCAACGGCAGGATACTGCCTTTCGGATGGCACAGAATTGAAACTCAGTGAGAAGGATCAGAAGTGGGGCAGAATTTAGAAAAATATAAACATTGAAATAGAAAGGACAATTTTCAAATGACCGATTTTAATAACTTAAAAATTGCTGTAGCCGGTACCGGCTACGTTGGCTTATCCATCGCCACTCTGTTATCCCGGCACCATGCTGTGACTGCAGTGGATATCATCCCGGAGAAGGTGGAGAAGATAAATAACCGCATTTCTCCCATTCAGGATGAGTATATTGAAAAATTCTTAAACGCCGACAAAGACGGCATTAAACCTTTGAACCTTACAGCGACCTTAGATGCTGAGGCGGCTTATTCCTCTGCCGACTTTGTCGTCATCGCAGCTCCAACCAACTATGACAGCCAGAAGAACTTCTTAGATACATCAGCTGTTGAGTCTGTTATCCAGCAGGTCATTACCTGTAACCCGGAGGCGGTTATGGTGATCAAGTCCACCATCCCTGTGGGCTTCACAGCTTATGCCAGAGAAAAATACCACTGTGACAACATCATCTTCAGCCCTGAGTTCCTGCGTGAATCCAAGGCACTGTATGATAACCTCTATCCGTCACGCATTATCGTGGGCGCTGATACGCAGAATGTACGGCTGATGAAAGCGGCAGAAGTCTTTGCTAAACTGCTTCAAGAAGGCGCAGTAAAAGGAAAAACGGCGGATGTGGTCAAGAAAGAATACGGTGCAGATTATGCCGTGGACGAAACTCCCATTGACACACTTTTCATGGGCTTTACGGAGGCAGAGGCTGTAAAACTATTTGCCAATACATATCTTGCCCTTCGTGTGAGTTATTTTAACGAGCTGGACACCTATGCGGAGATGAAAGGGCTTGATACACAATCCATCATCAACGGTGTATGCCTTGACCCTCGTATCGGAACACACTATAACAATCCGTCCTTTGGCTATGGCGGTTACTGTTTGCCGAAGGATACCAAACAGCTCCTTGCCAACTATGCTGATGTGCCTCAGAACATGATGTCCGCCATTGTGGAGAGCAACCGTACCAGAAAGGACTTTATTGCCGATCAAGTTTTGAAGATGGCGGGCTATTATGAAGGTAGCAGCGAATGGGATGCACAACGCGAGAGGGAAGTGGTTATAGGTGTGTATCGTCTCACCATGAAATCCAATTCGGATAACTTCCGCCAGAGCAGCATCCAGGGCGTGATGAAGCGCATTAAAGCCAAGGGTGCGACTGTTATTATCTATGAGCCGACGCTGGAGAATGGTGCAAAATTCTTTGGTTCGGAGGTGGTCAATGACATAGACGAGTTTAAGAGAAGGTCACAGGCTATCATCGCTAACCGCTACAATGCAGAGCTGGATGATGTGAAAGAAAAGGTCTACACCAGAGATCAGTTTGGGAGAGATTAAAGGTGACTCATTGAGGAAATATATTCTAGATGAAATAGTCACTTGGACTCGTACAGAAAGAAAATAGAGACTTGAAAAATTTATGTAAAATTTAATCAGATAACATATTGATAGGTGGCATATGAATGGTATAATCTTAAGAGTAGAGCAGAGTAGAGTAGAGCAGAGCAGAGCAGGAGACGTTGATCTTTTAAGAGGAATATGTATCGTCCTTATGGTTATGGGGCATGTTTCTTTTGGCGTGGAGTTTGATAAATGGATTCACGGTTTTCATATGCCCGTGTGGTTTATTATTTCAGGTTTTTTTGCTAATACCAAGAGAGACTATATAGTTTATATTAAAAGAAAATCAAGAGTTATTATGGTTCCGTACCTGTTCTTTTCCTTGCTCTATGAGGTAATATGGTCAATTTTAGGGAACAATCAGTGGATTGGACTTATTTGGCCGAACACTATAGAGATCCCTTTAAATGGGGCATTGTGGTTTCTTCCTGCACTGTTTTTTGTAGATATAGTAGGTATTTTTTGTCTTAAATTCTTTTCTAAATATTTAGCATACATAACACTATTTGTGCTTGCTTTAGTAGGAAGTATCCATTTTATTCCATTGCCTCTATCGCTCGATAGCGCTCTTGTGGGATGCGGCTTCTTTTTGGTTGGATACATTCTTCGAGAGCATGGCAAAAAGCTTCTAAATATTAAATGGATTCCTTCGATTTGTCTGATGATTCTAGCTACAATTATGATTATGTTAAACGGATACGTTAACGTAAGAACGAACGAATACGCCGTGATTCCTCTTTTTTGGATCAACGCTATATTGGCTACAATTGCGCTATGGAATATATGCGGGTCGATTGAACGGTTGGATACTCATATTAAACCAATAAAAAATAGTCTGATTTTTTTGAAAAAAGTTGGATCGGACTCATTGGTCTATGTATGCGCAAATCAGTTTTTCATATGGATATTGAGTTTTCTTCCGATATCAATGGGCAATACAATAACGATGCTAATTTGGCACATGATTGAAGTATGCATTGTTGTTATGACGTGTTATCTGCTCAACAGGATAATCAGAAAAACACCGCTTAAAATAATGCTTGGCAAATAGAGAGAAGTGAGCGGCAACTGGAAATGTGAAAGAAACGATAGCCTATGGGGCTGTCCATGAAGGCAGCCCACAAAACTATAGGGCAGAATGAGGAGCGAAAATGACAGATGGCCAAAAAGAACCAAAAGGACAAAGCCATACTCCCAATAGTGTCTCTGTTTTAGGCAAATATGATTTTCAGACAGAAGAGGTTCTCTTTAAGTATAAGATAACGGTTTTGATTTACAGCGACAGACTGGAATTTGAACGCAAGCGTCTGCATGGATATACTATTTCAAACTTTGGACCGTCTAAGAACGAACTTTTGTTTGACGACATAGTTGATGTCATTATCATCGATGCTTCAAGGCACTATCATGGAACGATTCGTGTGCATTGCAAGCCTGGAACGACATATGGTGACATCAGCATACGGGAATAGGATCAAGACTGTCATACAGAGCATTTCAGCAATTATCCTAACGAGGTCTTTTTTGACCTGCCTGAAAATCAGAAAGCCGATGAGTTTCAGAAGTTTGTCATGGATAGCTTGCGTGCTTATAGAAAAAAGCAACGTGCAGAGGCGTCAACTTCAAAATCTGCCGTGACACAGATTTTTATCGACACAGTGTATTGCAACGGAAGTTCCATACAGTTTGGGGATAATCATTACTGTTGGGATATGTCGGTAAATTCTATTTCACAGCAGATTGAAGAAAAAGGCGGAGAAGATGCAGAGGAACTGAAGCGTCTGCTGAATGATGTCCAGAAGCTGTTGGAGTACATGGAAGAAAACCAATCTATCTATAAGGACAAAAATATTTTTGAGCGGATCAAGAAATATATCATTAAGAACCCGGAAATTATTGCAGCAATGATTGAGTTAATCGGAAATGTGGTTATCCACGTGATGGGCGGTTAGAAAGTTGGAGCCAGTAAAAAACTCGAAAACACCAAGCAAAATCGGAGAATCGTGATTTTGTGGATTATATAGGTTGTTACGGTTTATTCTCCAGTATACGCGGGGGTTTCAATATCAGTGAAAACATCTCCGCAGATATTCACCACATCCTCCAGCTTCACAGTCACACCATCTGCGGACTTTTCTTTGCCAGCAAGTACAATAATTCTATTTACAGTATCTATCCTACGGACGGTGCCAGCTACTTCTTGGAAGCTGCCACCGTCTTTCTTTTTATCTGGAACGAAGTAGAGGATGCACACGGCAGGTTTCTCACCGTATTTCCCAGCCTTGTTTATTTCATCGACCAACACAGCGATTTTGTAAACGTCAAATCACTCGCCTTAACTAAGGCCTGACTTTGTGTCATACTATAAAAAATCTAAAAACTCTTTAGAGTTTTTGTGGTTTTTATAGGAGGCTAAATTTTATGGACAAATGCATACATGAGGTTCGCAAACAACGCTGGAAAAACATCATAGGTCAATGTCTGCAAAGACCAGAAGGCATGACTGTCAAGCAGTGGCTGGATGAAAACAACATTTGTGAACAGACTTACGTAAACGTCAAACCATACGCTTACCGATCATCTTCGTTCAAGATGTGGAAAGTCTTTTCCAGATTTGATTCATTATATAACTTGGCAAGCTCTTTTACTGAGGTAGAAAGAGGAATATCTTCCTTCAAGGTATTTTTTGGCAGTGCATAGTACTCAGTAGCAATATTTAAGTAAGATGGCAAGGCTGCGTATATACCGCCAGAATAAGAGGAATATGACCGCGAGTGGATTGAGTATAAAGGTTCCAATAAAGACGCAAAGATTCCTGATGTTGCTGGATATTCAATGGTAATTGTAAGTGTGATTTTACTTATGTGGATGATATAAGAATAATATTTTCTTTGGGAAGTGGCATTCCTACGTGCTATTTTTAAATGTTCCAAACTTACGCTTTACAGTATTTGAGAATATGTGATATGTTTATAATAGGATATGGAATAGCAAATTCAGATGAGACATTTCAAAAGAGGAAGGAGAATTGCAGCAAATGAAGAGTTTTGGGGTGTGGTACAAAAAGTGGGAAGGGGCTCAGATTAATCCTGCTTTTTCAATCCACGTTAATTTCTGGTCAAATTCTATTAAAAAGGATAGTTCTTGTGCTGATCTTGATGTAGGTATTAAAATAAGCAATTTTAAAGATGTTGCAGAGGTGGTTTTCCATTGTCCGTTTTTAATACAGGAAGGGGACGTAAGGGATCTTTACGAGAAGTTAACGAAAAAGAAAAACGCGAATATAGTATTTAATGCTGAGGGAGAAATTGAAACAAGAGAGTCTTTTGCGGTATATAAAATATCAAAGGATGACGGGGATAAATACTTGTTATTTTGTCCAATGAATCAGTTGAATGAAAATATTTATAAGTTGAATAACAAAGATGGAAATACTGATATAGCTTTTGATTTGGGTAGAGTTAATAAAATATTAAAAAAGAAAAAGTGTTTTGATGATATTTCTGATATTTATATTCGGTTTCGAATTACAACGAATGCATTAAAAAATAGTATATATTTTGATAGTGAACCATTAAATAAATCATTTGATAGTGCTTTTTCGGGAACCCGGGTCATAGATTTTAAAATAAATGAGAATCGAAATCTTGGTGAAGTAATTGTTGATAGTGTAAATCTTGAACAATATGAGTGGCCTGAATTTGAAGCGGTACATTTACTTGTGATGGAGCCCTCATCATACGATGTAGAGTCTATTCCGAATGAGAAAATGACCTGTCGAGAATTAGAAGCAGACTTATGGGATGATTATTATGAATCCAATATGGATTCCGCTAAAGGTCATATATTGGCATATCACTGGAAGTGGTTAGGATCAAAAAGTCCTGCAAGTTTGATTAAGATCAAATATTCAAGAACAAAAAAATCAATCCTGATAGCATATAGTTTGGTGGTAGTAGCATTAGGTGCATTAGGAAGCTTGATTGTGTCATTTGTACAGAGTTTTTGCTGTTTGGGATCAGCAGGGTTTGCATTGATTGCGTTTGGAATCATAGTTGTCTTATTTGTGATTGGAATGATAATTGGTAAAAAATAGTATCGGAACCGGCTTGATTTGCGATAACCTGTGTAGTAATATTGTAAAAATGGGGGTGGAGATATGAGTAAAATCGTACAAAAAAATACAAGATATTTCTTATATTCGTCTCTGAATTCGGAATTGAAACCAATATATTTTAAACAAATTTTCAATTATTTAAGGGCTCTTGTATTTGAATATTATGGATTTGAGCGGTGGTATCGAGGACTGTTTTGTTCAGATTATAGAATGCAGGAAGGTAGAGATATTATAATTTGTGAAGAAGATTGGATGATTGCAGGGATTTCTATAATAAAAAATCTCAATAATGAAAAGAAAATATGTACTTTGCGAGTAGCGAAAGAATATCAACATCAAGGAATTGGACATCATTTGGTTGAAATGAGTTTTAAGGAATTACAGACAGAGAAACCAATGATTACATTACATAAGAGAAAACTAAATCAATTTGAGCATCTATTGCAGTATTATGATTTTGAATTGGAACAGACACAAAAAAATTACTATAAAATATTTTCAACAGAGTTGGTATTTAATGGAAGTTTGCCAAGAAAACAGTCAATAATTGATCGGTTGTTGATTTTTGATATGGAAAAAGCAATTTATCAGTATTTGTATGGCGAAAAGTCAATGAATTATAATGAATATATGCAGGAATATTTAAAAAAATGGATTAGAAATGATGGCATTGAAGTAAGTATTTAAGTTTAAGGAAGTTATCTATTCAGGAATTGAGTAGATAACTTCTGTTGTTTTGGAGGAAGCATGAAGAAAAGCATAATTCTCTCAATAAAGCCGTGTTATGTGCATAAGATTTTGAAGGGAGAAAAAAAGTATGAATTTCGTAAGCAATTATGCAAAGAAGATATAGAGTATATATACATATATTCAACATATCCAGAAAAGATAGTTGTAGGATATGTTACAGTATTGAAGAAGATTAAAATGTCCAAAAAGGATTTATGGAATAAAACATCACAATTTGCAGGAATAAAAAAAGCGGATTATGATAAATATTTTCTTCATCAAGAAAATGCATGTGCATATCAGTTGGGCGAGGTTGTGAAATATGAGAAACCATTGCCGCTAGATTATTTTGGAGTAGCGGTAGCACCACAATCATTTGTGTATTATTCAGAGGAAAGCTGAAATTATAGGATTAAAACACGAGGAGAGTGAAAGAATATGAAAATTGCAGTAGCAGGAACGGGATATGTTGGATTATCAATTGCAACACTTTTATCGCAACATCATGAGGTGATGGCAGTTGATATTATTGCAGAGAAAGTGGAGAAGATCAATCATCGCGAGAGTCCGATTCAGGATGAGTATATTGAGAGGTATCTGGCAGAGAAAGAGTTAAAGCTGACTGCCACATTGGATGCAGAGGCGGCTTATACTGGTGCAGATTTTGTCGTAATTGCGGCACCGACGAATTATGACAGTCAGAAGAATTTCTTTGATACATCTGCGGTGGAATCGGTCATTGAATTGGTAATGAAGTATAATCCATCTGCAATTATGGTAATTAAGTCTACAATTCCGGTGGGATATACGAAATCCATTCGGGAAAAATATCATTGTGATAACATTATTTTCAGTCCGGAATTTCTGCGGGAATCAAAGGCGTTGTATGATAATTTATACCCAAGCCGTATCATTGTCGGTACGGATATGGATGATGAGCGGCTGGTTGCGGCGGCGCATACATTTGCAGGGCTGTTGCAGGAAGGCGCAATCAAGGAGAACATTGACACGCTAATCATGGGGTATACGGAAGCAGAAGCGGTCAAGCTTTTTGCAAATACATATCTGGCGCTGCGTGTATCTTATTTCAACGAGCTTGATACGTATGCGGAGATGAAGGGCTTGGATACGCAGCAGATCATCAATGGTGTGTGTCTGGATCCGCGAATCGGCACACATTACAATAACCCAAGCTTTGGTTATGGAGGATATTGCCTGCCGAAGGATACAAAGCAGTTGCTGGCGAACTATCAGGATGTGCCGGAGAACCTGATCGAAGCGATTGTGGAATCCAATCGGACGAGAAAGGATTATATTGCGGATCGGGTGCTGGAGATTGCTGGAGCGTATGGTGCGAGTGCGGAGTATGATGCGTCGAAAGAAAAGCCGGTTGTCGTTGGTGTGTACCGCTTGACGATGAAGAGTAATTCGGATAATTTCCGGCAGAGTTCAATCCAGGGTGTTATGAAGCGGATCAAGGCGAAGGGGGCAACCGTGATCGTGTACGAGCCGACTTTGGAAGATGGCAGCACATTCTTTGGCAGCAAGGTTGTGAATGATCTGGCACAGTTCAAGGAGATGTCGCAGGCAATCATTGCGAACCGGTATGATGCCTGTCTGGATGATGTGGCGGACAAGGTATATACGAGAGATATATTCAGAAGAGATTAGGGATGGGAGACCGTCGGGAGCGTAAGCTTTCGGCGGTTTTTTACGTCTTAATAAAATTATTTTTTCTTGTAAACCCGCATGATTGCGTGCTTTTTCTAAATGTTCCAAACTTACGCTTTA
>OLGZ01000801.1_pt1 | contig 21940 bp, 22 predicted proteins | sample 1605981 | NCBI WGS metagenome assembly OLGZ01 (sample SAMN03283291) | human gut metagenome | biome: human-associated habitat; material: feces | host: Homo sapiens | place: Peru | collected 2012 | reverse complement strand
ATTCTAGCTGATTTCAGCAAAAAAGTCCTGTGCATTTGCTACATAATATCGGAAATTTTTGCTTTGAAAATTTAATACTGAGAATTTTACAAACCTTTGCTTTAATTTTTTAAAATAATTTGAGAGATTTGTAGAAAATTTTACTTTGAAAATTTAGAAGTTTGAATTCAAATTTTATAGAATTTGATGGATATTGTTCGTCTAGTTTTAGACCTTTTAGTTTAAATGTTTATCTTTTTGGTAGTCATTTTTTACTCATTTTTACTTATTATTTATTTTCACTTTCTTAATAATTTTTCATTTACCTTTCTTTTTTGAATTTTAAAGTTCATCAAACTTCATTATAGCAATGCTTTGAGATGAATTCTTGTGCATTTGCTACATATAAATTTTCACGCTTTGTTTTTGCAAAAAATGGCTCACAATGGCGGACAAAATGACGGCAAGCGGATTTTATTTGTGCTTGCAAGCTCTTGGTAAATCCCCGCAAAAGCGGGGATAAGGCTCATTTTGGTGTGCCTTTGTAGTCAAATTCATAGCTTACTGAAAATGGCTCAAACCACTTGCCAACGCCTGTTGCCTTGTCTGTGTGTCGTCCAAAGCCGTTTGCTTCGGGGTTTTGTATGACATAGGTTACGCGGTATTTGCCTACCTTATGCCCTGCCTTTTCTATGGCGACATTTGCGCCATAGTGCGCCCCATCTTGTGCTACCATAGGCATAAACACGCCCTCTTTGACAAGCTTTTTGGTGCTAAGATTTTCTAGCTTGTAGGCTATGCGTAGGTAGGGTATCCAATCGCCCTCGCCAAAGCCGTTTTTGTTGCCTTTGATGGCGTGAATGTCAGCTTCTAGGTGAATGTCAGCCTTTGAAGCTGCCAAATCAATCCCGCGCGGCTCCATTTCGATGGGCGCAAGATACACAGCGGCTATTTCCATACCATTTTTTTCGATAGGCTCACCGATAGCGACTTCTCCACCCATTAACTCAGCGCCAAATGCGCCACCTGCGATGACAGCTGCTGCTGCCACACTAAATAATGCTTTTTTTAACATTATTTTTTCCTCCTCGTGTAAATTTGTGTGTTATAAAAATGCCCACAATGAGCAAGATTAAAACCAAAAGCTGCGGAACGAGCGTTTCGTAGTAAGGATAAAGCCCCAGCCACGCAAGCGGCTCGAATTTGACGGGCAAAAAGCTAGGCGTGATGAATTTGCCCTCGATAAGCTCTGCCACGCCCTTGCCCGTAAAGACAAAAACCATATAAAAAATGATATAAGAAGTGATATAAAAAAACTGCTTCACAGGCAGGCGAATCGCCCCTGCTTTGAGTAAAAAATACAAAACGACAATGATAAACAAGCCCACGCCAAGCCCCGCAAAGATAGCCGAAAAATCCGTGCTTGTCTTAGCGTCAAAAAATAAGGCTTGATAGAAAAGCACGGTTTCAGCACCCTCGCGATAAACAGCCAAAAACACCGCCCACCAAAGCGTGGTAGCTGAATTTTTAGAGATAGCCTCGATGGTTTGCCCCTTGATAAAATGCGACCATTTTTGATTTAAAGCGTTTGAAAGCAGCCAAAAGCCCACATAAAAGAGTAGCACAACGGCTAAAAGCATACAAACGCCTTCTATCAACTCTCTGCTTTGTGCGGCGTTTTGCTTAAATATCCACGACACCAAAAAAGCAGTAGCAAAGCTTAAAACCACGCCCGTTAAAACCGATGAATACACTATATTTAGGCGTTTTGCGTTGCCACTTTGAATGAGATATGAAACTATGGCGACAACGATAATGAGTGCCTCCAAGCCCTCTCTTATGATGATACCAAAAGCCCAGATAAAGAGCGACACGGGCGTTGAGTCTTGAATTTTATCAAGCATTCCTGCCACAAGGGTGTTGAGCGCGTCAAAACTCTTTTGTAGCTCCTCTTTTGGCGCACTTGCCTTAATGAGCGCCACGCCTTGTGAGAACTGCGCTTCGATTTTGAGCTTTATACCGCTATCAACCGCGCCGATTTTGTTTTCCATACCGCTTGCTTCAAAAATGTCCAAATACACGCTTTGCAAGGCGTTGATACTGCCTTGATTAAAGCCCACATAATCCTTTAAAATCTCATCAAGGGCGATTTTTATGTCGTTGGCGACCTTAGCGTAATCCTTGCCTGAATTTACACTCTCATCAAAGCCCGCTACTTTTATGCGCGAAAGCTGTTCGCTTGGGATTTGCGAAAAGGCGTCCGTTACAAGCTCCTCGACTTTTTCAAGCTCGTTTCTCAGCTCTTTTTCTGTCAAATTTTCATCGTCCATTTTAACGATGAGCGCACGGATACCGCGCTGAATCCTTTTGTTTAGCCCCTTTGTGGTGTGCTGATTGACGACAACTTCGGCTTGCGTGTTGCGATAATCCTCAAAAAGAGCTGAATTCAGCGCGTCTTTGGCGGCTTGAATTTGCCCGTGCTTAAATTCACTAGCGGCGAGTGAAAATTTAAAGGAAATGTTGTCGATTAAAAACTGCAACTTTGGCTGCAAGCCATAAGCTGCTTGCAATTCTTCGCTGATAGTCGTATCAACGGCGTTTTGCTCGCTTTGGGCTAAAATTTCACTTTGGGCGGATTTTTCGCCTTGTGCGGGGCTTGAATTTGCTAAATTTTGAGTGCTGTTTTCATTTAAATTGAAGTCATCTTGTGCTGTGCTTGAATTTCTTTTGTCTAAATTTTGCTGATGAAAATTCTCGTTTTGTGCAGAATGCGCATTTTGAGCTAAGCTCTTTTCGTCATTTGCTGAATTTATTAAAGTGTTAGAAGCTGAATTTTCGCCACTTGCCGCTTTGCTTAAAGCCGCAAAGATAGCCGCCGCTTCATCTTGCTGCTTTTGCTGATTTTTTGCGTAAAGTGCGTCTATCTCGGCATCGCTTTTGCCATCATCACTTTTTTCAGCCACAAGGCGAAAGCCCGTTTGTATGATGGGCGCAACCTCGTCTAAATCAAAAATAAGCCCATCAACAAGGGCTTGAACGCGCTTAATGTCTTGCTTTTCCTTATACATACGGCTTAAATTTTTGAATTTGCGCTCCATTTTGTAGGCTTTGCGCCCTAAATTTATGCTTATGTCGCCCTCCATACTCTCAAAGTGCTGAAAATACACGCTATCACTCATCATCTTTGCCTCATCAGCCTTGCCTTGCTTGTATAGCTCAACGCTATCGTTTAAAAGCCCCTTAATCAACTCCGCCCCAGCGATATGGTCTTTTTCCTGCGCAAAGGCAAAGCCTATAAATATAAGCATTATCAACAAAATTTGTCGCATTATTTCGTCCTTAATTTGATATATTTTTGATAAAATCAAAAAATTTTTGTGAGAGTTTAGCAAATTTAATCTTAAATTTAGATAAAAGTTATCAATATCCAAGTTGTATTGATAAAAAAATTTTTAAAGCCCAAATTTTAGGGCATTAAAAAGGCAGTTTTTTAAAATTTGGATTATTCGTTCAAGTCATCGCCCACTTTTGAGGTTACTTCAAGCAAGTCAAAAGCATCGATGAATTGGTCTAAATTTTCGTAATGCAGCACTAACTCTTCAAGCAAAAGCTCTATGTCATCGCGGTTTAGCTCTAAATAAGCCGTTCTATCGTTTGGATTTTCAACCCTTACAACCATATTTTATCCTTTATTATGTCAAATTTAATGCGTGATTATACTAAAAATTTCTAAGATTAAGCTTATATTTTTGAATTTTTTGAGATGAATTTAAATTTTACACACAAATGAGGCAAAAATTCAAAGCATTTACAAATTTTATGCTATACTTTTGCTTTTATTTTAAAAAGAAAGGTGGTGATGACCTTGCCCGGAATTAAGGTGCATCCAAACGAAAGCTTTGAAGAAGCTTACCGAAAGTTTAAAAAACAAGTCGATAGAAACCTTGTCGTTACCGAAGTGCGTGCTAGACGCTTTTTCGAGCCGATGACTGAGATACGCAAAAAGCAAAAAATCTCAGCCCGCAAAAAAATGCTCAAACGCTTATATATGCTAAGGCGATACGAGTCAAGGCTTTGAAATTTAGGGCGTGGCTTAGGCTGCGCCTGTTTTACTCAAAATTTCTTTCAACACGCTTTTAAATTTGCAAATTTTAGCTAGAATTTAGCCAAATCAATTCCACGAGGAAAAACTATGAAACATATCAAAAAAATCCTTGAACTCACGGCATTAGGCGGTTTGAGCGCTGTTGCAGCTGGGGCGTTAGCAGGCTGTGGCAACGAGGGTGTAAAGCAAGAAGCACCCCAAGCAAAGGGCGCATTTGTCATCATCGAAGAGGTGTCAAAGGGCGAGTATAAGATAAAAGACCAGTATCCAAGCGATGAGACACGCGTGATTTTACGGCAGCTTGACGGGAGCGAGCGCATTTTGAGCAAAGAAGAAATGGATGCTTTGCTCAAAGCAGAAGAAGCAAAAATCGACAACGGCACTTCTAAACTCACACAAGATAACGCTCAACTAAGCAGTGGCGGGCTTTCTTTGGGCGAGGCACTGCTCGCAAGTGCGGCGGGTGCGATAATCGGCAGCTACATAGGCTCAAAACTTTTCAACAACCCAAATTTCAACGCAAATCAGCGCGGGGCGTTTTCTAATCAAAGCGCGTATCAACGAAGCGTAAATAGCTTTAACCAGCAAGGCGCAAGGGCTGGAAACGCAGGCAAATCGGGCTTTTTTGGCGGCGGACAAAAAGCGACAAATTCAGGGGGCTTTGGCTCGTAAGCGCGGAAAATGGAGTGCGAAACAGCAAGTTTGCGGTGTAGAAATTCGCGCAAAAAGCGTGAATTTGCAAAGGCAAATGTGGAGAATTTACGCCTTGCTTAAATTTTGAAGTGAATTTTTGCGAAAGTTGTGCGAATTTTTGTCAAAATTCAAAGGAAAATCGCTAAATTCATAGAATTTGGCTTGAATTTAAGCTCAAAAAGAGTAAAATAACATTTGCATTTAAAAGAGGGTAAAATGAAAAAATTTCTTTTGTGTGTGGTGTTTGGATTTTTGATGATAGGCTGTGCGACAAAGAGCGATGAAAAGGTAGCTAGCAAACAAATAGATGACAAACAAAATGCCGCTTTTTCAAAAGTTTTTGAACAATGCGTGAAAAAACATACAAGTGATGATTGCGATGATTGCTTGTTTGTTGAATACAGTTGCCTTGCGGAGACATTATACAATGATTGCACTCAAAACAAAGATAAAGTTTCGTGCGAAGAAATTGTCAAAGTATTACCAAGCGTAAAAGAGTGTGGTAAAGAAGAATGTAGCGATATAGGCGTCATTTATGGATATGCTAAAAATCATCAACAAGCTGCAAATTACTACGAAAAAGCGTGTAAAGAATTTAATAGTGCACAAGGTTGTGCGAATTTAGGTAATTCTTATTGGGAAGGAAAAGGTGTAAAACAAAGTTTTGTTAAAGCCGTTAAATTCTATCAAAAATCTTGTGATTTAAATTTTGGAGCAAGTTGTTCTTATTTGAGTGATTCTTATAGGGACGGAAAAGGGGTAAAACAAGACATATTTATGGCAGCCAAATACGCTAAAAAAGCTTGTGATTTAGATAGCGCCCACGCTTGCTATAATTTGGGTGCTTTTTATGTAAATGGCTTGGGTGTCAAACAAAATTTATCAACGGCAAAGAAATTTTGCGGTAAATCTTGTGATTTAGGTGAGCAAATGGGTTGTGATTGTTATAAGGCATTGAACGAAAAGGGTGTAAAATAATTTAATGGAAGTGTTTGTTTTTGTTGCATTTTGTTTAGCCTATGTTTTACCCGCCATTATCGCTTCAAGCAAGGCGCACCCAAATTCTGGTGCTATATGGCTTTTTACTTTGTTTTTGGGCTGGACAGGGGTTGCGTGGATTATAGCTTTGATATGGGCTTTGAGCTTTAAATTGCCTAGACTTGATGAGTAGATTTGAATTTTGCGTGAATTTAGGGCTTGCGGGGCTGTTTTGAGCAAAACGGCTTGAAATGATAAAATGTCAGTTGATTGCAAATCTTGCAAAATTTGCTCCAAAGGACAGCGAATTTACAAATAAAATTATTTACAAAAAACCTTTTAGCCTAAATTTACTTTTTAACTCCCGTGAAGTTGCCGTCTTTTAGCTTTATGGGTTGTGGCGGTATGTCCTTTACTAGCTCTATATCGGGTAGGGGTAAAATTTTAGGATTTATGTCATCGACACTCAAATCAAAAACAGCATCACTCGCCGATAAAGCATTAAGCGCATTGTTTGTTGGCAACGCTTTGTTTGACAAAGCCTTGTTGATAAGCGCGGCGTTGTCAGGCAAAACGCCATTTAAAGCACCGCCCTTTGTCAGAGCCTTTAAAGCAGCCGCAGGCAGTGCGTTTAAGGCTTCATCGCTTAAAGCGTTTGCGCCGCTAGCACCGCTTAACAAGGCATTTAAAGCACCGCCTGCTGCATTATCATCAAGCAAGGCGCTCACATTTGGCAAGGGCGGAATTTGAACGCTTTGTTTTGCGCTAAAATTCTGCAAAGGCGCATTTTTAGGCGCTGGCGTGGCTTTTGCGCTTGAATTTGACTCTTTAAAAGCCTTTTTGAGTTGCCTTTTTCTCGTGTTTGCAGGCGTTTCGCTGTCCTCTAAAAAGCTTTTTAGCTCGTCCAAATCAAAGCTCTCTATGCCTTTGAGCGACAAGATAAAGACATTTTTGACGCTTATGCCATAATGCGAGCTGGCAAACTTGCTCAAAGCCTCTTTAAAGCGCATTTTGCCAAGCTCCGTGAAAATGTCCTCGTAAAAAAAGCTCGCTATGACGGTGTTTGTGGAGTCTAAAAGCCTGTTTTCGTTCGCGCGTAAATTTTCGCCTTCAAATTCTAAGGACAGCTCGATTTTTTTGAGCGTGTTTTCGGCTGCCTTGCTGTAAAGCTCCGTGCGCAAATGCTCTATTTTCAAGCTCTCCGCATACACAAACAAGGGCAAAAGCCCTATTAAAAGCCATTTTGTCATTTTGTGTCCTTTTCTTTTAAATTCACAAACTCACTTTGAGCGTAAAATTCAAGCACGCTTTTGTCAAATTTAAGCGCGCCCGCAAAATACGGACGAAACTTGTCCGCGCGTGAGTAAAAAATCCGCAAATTCTTTGGCTCCACAGCCCGCGAAAGCGCGACATAAAGCTGCCCGTTCTCAAAAATGTTGTCTATATCGCACACCAGCCGCTCTATACTCATACCCTGCGACTTGTGTATGGTGATGGCATAAGCTAGCTTTATAGGAAACTGCGAGAAAGTCGCTCGCACCTCGCCATCTTCGCTAAAATCTTCAAGCAAAAAAGTGTATCGCGCGAGCTTTATCTGCACGCCGTTGCTTTTGGTGATTTTGATAAATGCCTTGCCGTCTTCACTCTCAACGGCGGTGATTTCGCCCTGCTCGCCGTTGTAATACCCAGCTTCGTAGTTATTGACACAAAAAATCACCTTCGCCCCCACTTTCAAGCGCAACTCATCAAGCACGCTCAAACTTTTTATCCACTTCTCAAAGGTTTTATCGTCCAAATTCTCATCGATTTTATCACGCAAAGCCTTAAAAACAAGCAAATCTCCGTCAATTTTAGCAAGTTTTTGCTCATTTATCAAATCCGCCTTTTTGTTTATGCCGCAAAGCAAGGTAAATTCATCACTTATGGCGTTTAGCTCGCCAGCTTTGATACACATTTTTTCAAAATAAGCTAAAATTTCATCACTCACCGCGCCCTTTCTCATCAAAGAAAGATACTCATAAAACCGCTTGTTGCTCGTGCGTTTGGCGACATTTAAAAGCACATTTTTAAATTTAAAGTCCGCCCACGAAAGTGATGAAAAGGCATAATACCCCTTAAAAAGCGAATTTTGCGCCTTTTGCTCTTGCTTTAAGACAGGGGGCAGCTGAAAAAAATCCCCCACCACAAGCACCTTACCCGCAAAGTCGCTGTGCCTTAGTCTGTAAGCGATTAAATCAAAAATTTCCGCACTCACCATAGAAATTTCATCGATAATGAGCAAATCAAGGCTTTTTAGCACTTTGCTGAGCTTTTTGAGCTTGTCTTTTTGCTTTTTATCCAAAAGCACCAGCTCGTGCAAATTCGCGCAAAGTGCAAGCGCAAAAAAGCTATGCAGGGTAACGCCGCCCACATTAAAGGCTGAAATCGCCGTAGAGCCAAGCGAGATGACATTTTTGCCCGCCTTTTTGTAAGCAAGTTTAAGCTCGTTTGTAAGATAGGACTTGCCAACGCCCGCCCCACCGCTCAAAAAGACATTGTCATTTTCTAAAATTTTTTCAAGTTGATTAACCAAATTCATTTTATAATTATAACGATTTTTCTTTATTTTGGGGTTTGTATGCGGTGTTTTTTTGCGTTTTTTTTAGCTTTTTTGTTTTGCGCTTGTGCTGATAAGGCTAGCCCTTATGCGACTTTGACGCTTAAACAAAGCACGAGCATTTTGGGCGCGGTTAAGGATTCATATCAGCTTGATGATAAGGCTTATAAGGCTAAATTCTTTGCCGCGTGGCATTTTAAGGGGCGAAATTTAGACAAAAAGGCTATTTTTTGGGCTTTTGATGGCTATTTAAATGGGCGGTATTATTTTTTTAACAAGCAAATTATCCCGCAAAACTTTTTTACAAAAGCTATCTCAAACGCCAACACACAGGCATTTTTGACACTCAAACAAAAGGCTATCATCACGCAAAACAGCTTTTTGAAAAACCTGCCCGTGCAAACGGCGATTTTAAAAGACCCTTTCAAGCAAGGCGAGGGCGTTCCCTTTGACTACGCCCTTGATAGCGTGCTGAATTTCGGCTCGCCCGTGCTTATCTCGCACTTTACGCTTGATAAAAAATTCGCCTTTGTGCTGAGCGAATCGGGCTGGGGATTTGTGCTAGCAGCGCATTTAGAGCCGCTTTCAAACGCACAGGCTAGGCATTATGAAAACTCAAATTTCATCACGCCCCTAACAGAACGCCTTGCCGTGCATAATGAGCGAGGCGACTTTGTCTTTGAAGCGCGCATAGGGGCGATTTACGCTTATGATGAGCTGTCAAATGGGCGTTACAAAGGGCAAGCTGGCTCGGTGAGCTATGAAATTTCGGCTCAAAACGCCGAGCCTTTTCCGCTTATGTGGGGTGATTTTAATGTCAAAGCCTTGATAAATGAGCTTTTAAACCGCCCTTATGGTTGGGGCGGGTATGATTTTGAACGCGATTGCTCAGCGCTTACAAGGGACTTTTTCGCGGCTTTTGGGGCGTATTTGCCGCGCAACTCTCTGGCTCAAAGCGAGTTTTCAGGCTGGACGCGCTTTGACATAAGCCACCTAAACAACGAGCAAAAGCTCAAATTCATCGCCCGCTACGCCAAGCCTTACGAGACTTTGCTTTATCTTAAAGGGCATATTATGCTTTTTGTGGGCGTTACAAAGGGCAAAAACGCCGCATTTCACGCTGTGTGGGGCATTCGCACCAAAGATGACGGGCGCGCACTCATCGCCAAAAGCGCACTCACCACGCTTGACATAGGCAAAAACGACAGCGGCGTGGCAAAAAGCGACTTGCTTTTATCACGCCTTGAAAGTATCAGCATTTACAGGCTTTCGCCACAAGAATGGCAACGCATAGAACGAGCTTTGAGTAAATTCTAGCGGATACTTCGCTGTGCTTAAATGACAAAGTCCGCCGTCATAATTTGTAAAATTTTCATACTGACTAAATTTTATATACTGAGCGATAGTGAAATATCCAACTTATAAAGAATAGCTTAACTCCGCAAAAAAGTGGCTAAAAAGTCGCGCTCACACATTCGTCCAGCAAGATGGCAAGCCTAGCAAAAAACAAGCCTTTCGCACCAAAATAAAATATAAGTTAATAAATTGTTAAGAAATTTAAAGTAAAATTCACCCAAAGACAAAAATTCAAAGCAGGTTGCAGGGTGATGAAAAGCAAAGGGCAGGCAACTTTAAAGCAGGCGCAAGCAACAGCTCAAACGCAAAAACAAGAGCGATTGCAAGAGCAAGCTCAAAAGCAAGCACGCCAAAGCAAAGCGCCAAGCACGCTCAGCTCCGCACAAGTAGGGCAGAGTGCACCCACAAAGCAAAAAGCAAAAATCGCATCAAGGATTGAGCGAGCAAAAGCCTTTTTGATAGACATTTTTTTGCTCTATGTGCCTGTTTTGTATGTTTGTTATTTTGTTTTAGGCTCGAAAGAGGCTTTTTTAGGCAACCAAGCGGTGATTTTTGCTTGCAGTGCCTTTTTTGGCGTAGTCCAAGCTCTTTTTTTAAGCACAAAGGCGCAAAGCCCGGGGCTTAAAGCCTATGATTTGTATTTGATAGACATAAAAAAGGGACGGAAACTGAGTTTTCTTAGGGTTATCCTAAGATATATAGCGTTCTTAATTAGCGCATCGTTGCTATTTGGGCTTTTGATGAGCTTTTTAAGAAAGGACGGCTTGGCATTGCACGATTTGCTGAGTCAAAGTTGCATTGTAAGAAAGGTATAAAATGCAAAGAAAAAAAATTTACAACCCAAGTTCAAACGAGTCATTGACAGACAGACGCGTTTTTGAGGGCAATCCGCACGGGATTTTGAATTTCACAAAAGCCAAGTATCAATGGGCTTTAAAACTTTGGGATTTGATGGAGGCAAACACTTGGTTTCCGCGCGAAGTGGATACGACAAAAGATGCGTTGGATTACAAGATGAATTTAACGGCGGCTGAAAAGCGAATGTATGATTTGGTGTGGTCTCAGCTCATCTCAATGGACAGCTTTCAGACAAACAACCTAGCTGACAACATAAACCCCTACATAACAGCGCCCGAGATAAATGCGATTTTAGCGCGTCAAGCTTATGAGGAAGCAAACCACTCAAAGTCCTATGCGGTAATGGTTGAAGCCATTTGCGAAAACACGGATTTGATTTACGAGATGGAAAAGCACGATGAAACCCTGCGCGAGAAAAACGACTTTATATCAAGCCTTTACGAGAAACTTGCGGGCGATGTTGATGACAACAAACTTTTGCTTGCGATGGTAGCAAATCAAATTTTAGAGGGCATTTACTTTTACAGCGGCTTTACGGCTATTTATGCGTTAGCGCGTGCGGGCAAAATGCTAGGTTCTGCGCAGATGGTGCGTTTTATCCAACGCGATGAGATAACGCACTTGCTACTCTTTCAAAATATGATAAATTCAGTGCGCGTTGAGAGGGCGGATTTATTTCATCAGCAAAATATCGACACCATTTATGATATGTTTAAAAAGGCGGGCGAGCTTGAAATCAAATGGGGCAAATATATCACGCAAAACCAGATTATGGGCTTTACGGACGATATCATCGAAGAGTATATCCACTATCTCATCGACCAAAGGCTTGTGGCGATTCACCTTGACAAACTTTACAACGCTCATCACCCGATAAAATGGGTAGATGAGTTTTCTAAATTTAACGACCAAAAGGCGAATTTCTTTGAAAGCAAGGTTACAAACTACTCCAAAGGAAGCATTACTTTTGATGATTTTTAAGGCTTGCTTGGGGTTTTAGTTTGCTCTGCGCTTTTGCTTTTTGTAATTTGCGTTTGCTTGGGTTTTAGCTTGCTCGTGCTTGGCTTTTTATGGGCTTTTGCAATTTTCTTGCAACTTGCCCTTTGTGTGCTGAATTTAAGCCTTGATTTTTAAGGTTGAATTTTTATGCCTTTTTCTAAAAGGACTTTTGGCGTGTCTTTAAAGCATTCATTAGCACTTTTTAAGAAAAGGGCAAATACACAGCGCATAAATTTGACATTAAATTTATTTTGTGCTATAATTTGCTCGTTTTCATCTTTCAGCAATGAGAGAAATCGGCTTGCCCGCAAGGGTAGGTTTCCCCGTCTTTGTGCGGGGGTATTTTTTTATACAATCTCTTTTTGAATTTTTTCCCTTATCTTTTCAAAATCGCTCTTTTCTATCTTGCTGATATAATTTGCCACTCGCTTAATGTCAAAAATCCTTATTTGTCCCAAAAGTGCTACTTGTAGCCTATTTTTACTATCGATAAATTTATAATAAAGCCTACCCGTTTTATTTTTCGCCTTACTTGTAAGCGGCACACCCAAAAATGTATCATTGAAAAACACTTTTACCACCAAAACGGGACGAGCAAAATCCTTGCCCTTGCCATACACTTCACTACCGACATTTTGCCCTATACTTACCCAATAAATCCTTTGAATTTCAACTCTTTGTCTAGTTGTGCTGCTATCTATATGCTTTTTTACAACATTCCACCTATCTAATTTTGTTTGATTATCCATATTGCAGTCCTTTGTAGAATTTAAAATTGAAAGTATAGTAGAAAATTGTAAATTTTAGAAGTCAAGGCAGAATTAAATTCCGCCTTGATTAAAATGATTTAATCCTCAAAGCACGCAATCATTCGTCTTTTTAAATCCTTAAAAGATACTTCCTCAACTTCAAAATCCCCAGAATCTAAAACATAAACCTTTGAAATTTTTATTTCACCATTGGGTAATTTGGCAAAATATGTATTACTTTTTAGACATTCTTTGAAATTCCTAGAACTCGTAGAGCCTAGCTCTTTTTTCGCCGCCTCATAGCTCAAAAATTTAGCATCAGGATATTTTGCTTTAACCAAAGCAAATTCAGCCTTTTCCGTATCATTACTCGGCTTAAATTCATCGCCGCCCCCACCAAGCACTCAAAAACAACCCAGCACCGATTAAGGCACTTGCTACGCCTACTTTTGCTACATTTATAGCATTTACCGCCACACTGATTTTAGTAAGATTTTTCACCTTTTGTCCTTTAAAAATAAATTTCGTGTAATTATGCACTTTTTTGGTTAATGAAAGGCAAAACGCAAAAAATTTAAGCAAATTTGCCAAAATTTCGCTATAATCAAAGGCAAAAAACAAAGGACAAAAATGTGTAAAGATTGCGGTTGCAGTATGAATTTAAACGAACACGGCGAACACTCACACACTCATTCGCACGGTGATTTGGGCGAACATACTCATCATCACAGCCAAGCGCACGAGCATACTCACGCTCACCCTACCCTTACTGAGCAAAAGACTATCGAGGTTATCGGCAAGATTTTGAGTAAAAATGACGCACAAGCTCAGCACAACAGAGAGCATTTTAACGAAAACCGCGTGCTTTGCCTAAATTTAATGAGTTCGCCGGGCAGTGGCAAAACCACGCTTTTAGAAGCTACAATCAAAGCCTTTAAAGGAAAATTCGGCATTAGCGTGATAGAGGGCGATTTAGAGACTGAAAATGACGCCAAAAGAGTGCGCGAAGCGGGCGCAAACGCTTATCAAATCACCACAGGACAAAGCTGTCATTTGGACGCTTTTATGGTGCATAATGCCTTACACCATTTAAATTTAGGCGACACGGACTTGCTTTTCATCGAAAATGTCGGCAATCTCGTGTGTCCAGCCAGCTACGACTTGGGCGAGCATTTAAATGTCGTGCTTTTAAGCGTAACTGAGGGCGATGACAAGCCAGCCAAATACCCTGTAATGTTTCGCAAGGCTGATTTAGTCATCATCTCAAAGGCTGATTTAGCCGCTCACTTTGATTTTGATACGGAAAAAGCCACAAAAGAGTGCAAAAAACTCAATCCAAAAGTAGATATCATCGTTTTAGATGTAAAAAGTGGCACAAATTTAGAGCTGTGGCTTAAATTTTTGCAGCTTAAAAAGGAGCTTTGCTGATGTGCCTTTCAATCCCGTCTGAAATTTTAGAAATCGATGAGCTAAACAACGCTTTGGTGCAAACTTTGGGCGTGAAAAGGCGCGTGAGTTTGGACTTGATAAGCGAGCCTTGTAAGGTTGGGGATTTCGTGCTTATCCACGTGGGCGTGGCTATGGAAAAAATCGACAAGGAATTCGCGCTTGAAAGCATAAAAACTTACAAGGGCATAGTTGAGGCTATGCAAAATGGCGACATAGCCGAAAACGAGGGCGATTTGGGCTTAAATGCGTTGAGTAAGGGCTGAATTTTGCGTGAATTTTTTGTAAAAATTCATAAATTTTTTATTTTTGAGGTTTGAATTGAATTTTTTGTATTTTGTTTGTAAATTTGTGGTGTAATTTTAAATTATAAAATTTTAAAAATTCACGGCTTTTTGATAATCTACAATAAAATTGTGATTAAATTAAGTGCAAAAATTATATTAGAGATAAAAAAAGGATAAGTATGCCCTACAATGATTTTTTGGAGCGTTTTAAACTCTTACTTGACAAAAGAAGAGATTTGATTATAAACACACTTTCAAATATCTTTACTATGCGACTTGTCGGCAACAAAACACACGGCGACTTAGCAGAGATAGGCATTACCGAGTTTGTTAATCAATTTATGTATGATTTTAACGCCAAACACACGGGCAAGGATTTGTTTCGTGCCAAAGAACACGAAGAGGATATTGTCATCATTAATGAACTGACAAAGATACAAATTCCTGTTAGTCTTAAAGCATACGGTGATGGACCTTTGCAACTTTCTACTGACAAAGATGGCTTAATGTTTCCAAAGTTATCAAAATATGGTAAGAGTATCATTTCTCCAAAAGAGATAAAAGAAATTTTAAATTCAAAAGAATTTTCATCTTTAAATTCGTTAAATTTAATGCCACTTATCTATCGCGAAGCCCTAAAAGAGTGCAATATAATGGTATTTGATTTTGAAAAAATGCACCAAAACACAACACAAATTTTACGCATAGATGAGGGATATAAATACGATAGCACAAGCAAAAGCATTGTCGAAGGAAAGGGTCGCAAACACCCTATTTATATATTTATCGATAAAGATGGAAATTATATTTGCGAGGTGCGTTATGGCGGTGCGGCGGCAAATGCGCTACAAAGAGGCTTTTGGACACATACTATTCACGCAAATACTTATTTTAAAAGCCTTACAGGTTGGCTTTCTTATGAACATAATGTTGCGCTACTAAAACTCTTTTGTTTAGCTTTAAACAGCACTAAAAAGGGACACGAACAAGCAAATTTGATTTTACAAAACGATATTGACGACTTGAAACGAGGCAAAAATGTCTAGCACACAGCAAAAATCAATTTTAATGCGTGTGCAAACTCCGCAAACAAGTCTTTTTGATGATTTACAAGTGCCACAAACTGAGGGCATAAAATATGTTGGCTCAAAATTAAAAATTCTACCGCACATTATCCAAATCATCAATGGACTCAAAATTCGCACAGCACTTGATGCTTTTAGTGGCACAACGCGTGTAGCACAAGCATTTTCTCAACTTGGCTTTGATACAAGTGCAAATGACATAGCAGAGTATTCGGAAATTTTTGGACATTGTTATTTGCTTTCAACAAAACCAAATGAGTTTTATCAAAAATTCATAGATGAACTTAATTCGCTAAAAGGCACTTTTGGCTGGTTTTCACAGCATTATGGTGGAGAAAATGAGGCTGGCAAACGACCATTTCAACTTAAAAACACGATGAAACTTGACGCTATTCGCGACAAAATTGATGAATTTGACCTAAATTTCACAGACAAAGCCGTGCTTTTAACAAGCCTTATTTTAGCACTTGATTGTGTGGATAACACTTTGGGACATTATGCTTCTTACCTTTCTGGCTGGTGCAAACGCTCTTATAATGACCTTTTTTTAAAACTTCCACGCCGTTTTGCGCCAAAAACTCAAAATCGTGTAATAAAAAGCGATGCTTTTAAAACTATAACAAACTTTTATGATTTAGTGTATTTTGACCCGCCTTATGGTTCAAATAATGAAAAAATGCCCCCTAGCCGTGTGCGTTATAAGGCATATTATCATTTTTATAAAAGTGTGATTTTAAACGATAAACCACGCGTTTTTGGTAAGGCAAATCGCCGTGAAGACTCACGAGATACAGCATTTCCGTGTATATTTGAAGAATTTAAAAGAGACGAAAGTAATAAATTTATCGCTATGAGGGCGATTGAGCGGCTTATTGCTAACACAAATGCACGCTATATCTTGCTCTCATATAGCTCTGGTGGGCGTGCAAGCAAACAAGAACTGCAAGAAATTATTAGCCTAAATGGGCGACTTTTAGATGCGCGCGAGATTGATTATAAAAAAAATGTGATGAGTGCGATGCGGTGGAGCTATGAGTGGGTAAATGATGACAACACACACAAAGAGTATTTATTTTTGTTAGAAAGATAAACTACAAATCCGCGAATTTTGAGTAAATTTTAAAATCCATACTAAAAATTTGTAGATTTATCTAAAAACACAAAGAGAAGTTATGCTTTGTCAAAAGTGTGTAAAATTTATACCAAAATACAAAATAAAGGCAAAAAATGAATTTTATCAATGAATTTAGGGACAAGGATACCATTTTAGCCTACGCAAGGCTTATCGAAAAAGAAGCGCAAAGCCCCATAAACATAATGGAAATTTGCGGCGGACACACGCACAGCATTATGAAATTTGCCCTGCCGTCCATCTTGCCAAAAAGCGTGAATTTGATACACGGACCGGGCTGCCCTGTGTGCGTGATGCCACGCGCTCGCATTGATATGGCGATAAAGCTTGCAAGTATGCCAAACACCATTTTTTGCACGCTTGGAGACTTGTTGAGAGTGCCAGGAAGCACCATCTCACTGCTTGAACTGCGCGCCAAAGGTGCTGATGTGCGCGCCCTTTACTCGCCCCTTGAAGTGCTAGAAATCGCCACGCAAAATGCTGATAAAAACATAATTTTTTACGCCATAGGCTTTGAAACTACCACGCCGATGAGCGCGCTTTTGCTTGAAAAGGTGCTTGAAATGGGGCTAAAAAATGTCTTTTTTCATATCAACCACATAGTTGTGCCAGAGCCTATAAATACGATAATGCAAAGCGGTGAGGCAAAGATAAATGCCTTTTTAGGACCATCTCATGTAAGCGTCATCACAGGATACAAGATATACGAGCCTTTGGCGGCTAAATTCAAAACGCCCATTGTGGTGAGCGGTTTTGAGCCTGTGGATATTATGCAAAGCGTGTTAGAATGCGTTAGGCAGTGCAACGAGGGCAAATTTGAGGTTGTCAATCAATACTCCCGTGCCGTTACCAAAGAGGGCAACAAAAAGGCGCAAGCTATGGTGAATAGGTATTTTGAGCCTTGTGATTTTGAATTTCGCGGGCTTGGATTTATCAAAAATGGTGGGCTGAGATTAAGGGCTGAATTTGACGAGCTAAATGCCGAAAAACGCTTTGACTGCGCTGTTGTAAGCAAAGGCGAAAGCAAGGTTTGTATATGCGCTCAAATTTTAAAAGGGCTTGCAAAGCCCTATGAATGCAAGGTTTTTGGCAAGGCTTGCACGCCCAAAAGCCCCATAGGCAGCTGTATGGTATCAGGCGAGGGAGCTTGCGCGGCTTATTATAAATATGCGAAAGTGAATTGAAAAAAATGCTAAATTTTTTGTTTTATTAACTGAAATTATGCTATGATTTGTCATCACAAACTTAAAAGGAGCAAAAATGCCAAAAATTTTTCGTAAAGAAAAGATAGGAAATCGCCGAATTTTTTATCTTTTTGACAAAAAGATACTCTCGTATAGTGGGGGGGGGGTATCGCCTTTCTAGGATAGAAACTAAACTCGCGGTTTTAGATGCTAAAATCAGTAGGATTGATGCGAAAACTGAAATCACATTTCAAAGCGCGTTTTCCAATCTCCATCACCACCCCAAATCCTACTCACAGCTCGGTGCGGATTTAGTTGCTTATGCTATTCACAATGGCAAAAAAGATGGCTTTTATGTTGATATTGGCGCAAATGATGGTGTTAATATTTCTAATACGCTATTATTTGAAAATATCGGTTGGCAAGGTTTTTGTGTGGAAGCAAACCCAAAAACCTTTGAAAAGCTACGCAGAAATCGAAAGTGCAATTGTTATAATTTAGCGGTTTTTTCTAAAAATATAGGAAAAACAAGAATGGCGATTACAAGTTGCGATGGGCTTGATAGTTTAGAGATAAATTTGACCGACAATCACCGCAATAGAATGCAATATGAAGGTGGGCGCAATGAGGAACTGCAATATGTCGATGTGCAAACAGCTACATTTGGCGAGATTATGGCAAATTATCCAAGCATTACACATATTGATTTTATGAGTATGGATATTGAGGGAGGCGAGCTTGAAGCGTTGCAAGGCATAGACTTCGACAAATATACTTTTTCGCTAATGGCAATCGAGCATAATAATGTAGCAGAAGCGAGTGAGAAAATCATAGCATTGCTTGAATCAAAAGGCTATAAATTATTATTTTTTAATGCTTGGGACTTCTTCTTTGTGCCTAATGATAGGTTAGGCTGGGAACGACCTTATGAGTTAAAATTATAAAAGAGCCACACAAAAACTAAATTTTAGGGGCTAGCAGCAAGTTGCTTATACTTAACGACCGCACGCAACAGCGCACAAACAAAGCCCGTAAAGCCCCTAAAAAGCACGCAAATAAAGCTTACAAATCTTATCCAGCTCGTGCGTTTTGAGCTAGGCTTTGATGATGAGTTGCGCGACTTTGCTAGCGTGGCAAATTCGCGCTTACGAGCTGTTTAAGAGACGCCAAATCCAAAGAGGCGTGAATTTTAACCCCGCTTAGCTTGAATTTTTAAGCCAGATAAAAGACTATATCATCGCAAACGCCTATCTAGCAAATGATGACTTGCAAGGCTTTAACGATGCTTGCGGGGACACAAACGGCGTTTTTGTCGCCAAAGCACTTTTTGGCAAAGATTTAGATATTTTTTGATAGAGTTTGGTAACTAAAGTAGAAAACATATAGTATAATTACAAAGTATAAAGTCTAAAAAGGATTAAATTTTGAAACACACTTATACCAAATACAACAAAGATAAGGTTGAATTTGAAATTTTACTTGATAATTGGCTCGTTAATTTTAATAAAGAATTATTTGATAACTATGCAATATTATCCATCGCTAATGATTTTGAAAGTAATAAATGGAGAATTAATAAATTTGAAAATTTTATTTTAAATCATATACAAGAAACAGCATTAACCAAAAAGGAAATTGAGGCACTTGATGGAAAACATTGGAGTATAATTAAAAAATCTATTTCCAATTTAAAAATTGACGAAAATATATCAGAATTGGGAGAAATATTTTTATATGGCGTTTTAAAAGAATATTACAATGCCTTGCCGATTGTTCCAAAAATATTTTATAAGCAAAACAAGAATGATTATGTAAAAGGTGCAGATGGTGTTCATATAACTTTGTGTAGTAGCGGAAAATATCATTTATGGCTTGGAGAGTCTAAATTTTATAGTGATTTAGATAGTGCTATAAATTCAGCGTGTAATTCAGTTTTTGAAATGTTACAAGATGAAAAATTAAGAAAAGAAAATTCCATTATTACAAATTTAAATGACATAAAAGATTTTTTAGGTGATAACTCAGAATCCTTTATAAAAATGCTTTCAGATAGGGTTTCATTAGATGAGATAAAAAAAATTCTTCATATACCTATTTCTATTATTTATGAGTGTGAATATACACAAGCTCATTTAAGAAAACAGCCTGTTGAGTTTGATTCGACTTATAAAAACATACTTATTAACAAACATAAAGAAAAGTGCGAGATAATGTCTCAAAAATTAAATAACAAACTAAAAAATATCCCCTTTATAGAAAAGATAAAATTTCATATTATTGTGTTTCCTATTCCAAACAAACAAGAAATAATTCAGCAAATAAGAAATAAATTTAAGGATTTTCAATGACTTATGAACAAATTTTTGATGAATGCCAAAGAATTTTTAACATTGACAATCAACAAGATAGAGCAAATGAACTTTTTAAATTGCTTGATAAAATAGGAAATAAAAAAAAATATATTCCAGTTTTAAACCACTTAATACGAGAGATCGGTATATATCCTTATATTAATATAGATACCGCTATATTTAATGATAAATTAGTATGTGAATGTTTTAAAACTAATGTTGGAGAACGAGAACCAAAAGTTTTGCATAGGGAACAATTAAAAATTTTGACAATACTATTGAGTGGAGAAAATTTAATCCTCTCAGCACCTACAAGCTTTGGCAAAAGTTTTATTATAGATGCTCTAATTGCCACAAAAAAACCTTTAAATGTCCTTATTATTGTCCCTACAATATCTTTAATGGATGAGACAAGAAGGCGTTTAACTAGAAAATTTGGAGACAAATATCATATTGTTACTACCTCAAAGTCACAGTTGCAAGAAAAAAATATAATAATCTTTCCACAAGAAAGAGCTCTTGAATATTTTGAAAATTTACATAAAGAATTTAAGTTCGATTTTTTTATTGTGGACGAGTTTTATAAAGTTTCGTCTAAATATGATAAAGATAGAGCGTCAATTTTACAGCATGCTATATTAAAATACTCCAAAATATCTAAACAAAGATATTATCTGTGTCCAAATATTGATAAATTTGAACAAGATGATAACTTATGTAAAGGTATGCGGTTTATGCAAATGACAAATAATACTGTATTTATTGATATTATTGAAAGCTATGAAGAAAAAAAATTTAGCAAGGACATAAAACTCGTAGAGATACTTAGTCAAAATAACAAAACTCTTATTTATACAAAAAGCCAAAATGAAATAAGAAATGTTTGCGATATAATTATTCGCTCATCTTTTAATATTAGTAAATTTCCAAAATTCCTAGAATATTTTTGTCTATGGATATCAAAACATTATGGAGAATTTTATTTAATAGATGCTTTAAAAAAAGCTGTAGGAATTCATCATGGAAAACTTCATCGATGTTTATCACAAATACAAGTTAAATTGTTTGAAGAACCTAATGGACTTCAAACTATTATATCGACTTCATCTTTAATTGAAGGCATTAACATTCCAGCTAAAAGTCTTATATTGTGGAATAATAAGAAAGCTACTTCAAATTTGGATAGTTTTACTTATAAAAACATTTTAGGAAGAAGTGGCAGAATGTTTCAATATTTTGTTGGAAAGGTATTTTTATTAGAAAAACCACCAAGAGAAAATGAAGAAGTATTAGAAATAGAGATAAACATCGATTCTATGATTGGAGATGAAGATATTCAACAAGAATTACCAAGCGATAAACAAGAAGAAATTCAAAATTTCAAAACTCAACTAATAAAAATTATAGGCACAGAATCTTACGAAAAATTAAGAAAATTTTCAAAATTTAAAAATAATAAAAATATCATAATTGAAATAGCTAAATTGTTAGTCGATTCCAATTTAGATTCTAATGCTTTCTCTTATTTATTAGATAACAAACCCGATCAATGGTTTTTATTAAAAACTATGGCAAATATATCGCAATTTCATATACGAAGTGGTTTATCGCAACTAAATATGGTTGATTTGATTAAACAAATGTCATTGAATTGGCAAAAAGATATCCCAACATTATTACAAGAAATGAATGTTTCGTTAGAAAGCTTTTTTGAAATTGAAAGCCATATATCATTTAAAATCTCATCATTGTTTGCTGATATGAATATATTAGCTCAGGTCTTGTACTCAAGTGTTGATATATCTCCTTTTGTTACAAAACTATCAAATGCTTTTTTACCTTCCGTTGTTTTTACGCTTGAAGAATTTGGATTTCCTAGAATGCTATCTAAAAAATTACATAAATACAAATTTATTAATTTTGAAAATAATGAGTTGTGTATTGATGATGTTTTGGCATATTTTATCAAACAAGGAATTGAAAGTATAATAAATATTTTAAAAGAAAATGATGATTTTGACGAATTTGATGAGTATGTTTTAAAATATTTTTATGATGGTTTAAACTAAAAATTTAGTATTTTTAACAAGGCAAAAAATGAAAGAAATTCAACTAGCCCACGGTGGGGGCGGCGAGGAAATG
>OLGZ01000793.1_pt1 | contig 22017 bp, 23 predicted proteins | sample 1605981 | NCBI WGS metagenome assembly OLGZ01 (sample SAMN03283291) | human gut metagenome | biome: human-associated habitat; material: feces | host: Homo sapiens | place: Peru | collected 2012 | reverse complement strand
GGTATAGACTATATCAGTCTTGACAATGGTTATATTGATCATGGAGGCGAACTCGGCACTTTATTTTAGAAGCTTCTTCTTGTAATTTTTGATTGCAAAAAGGACATATATGTGTGTTTGATTTCCATAATTTAGTTCCTTGTTCAAAAAAGGAAGAATTTTCAGAAAGTTTCTCTTTAATTACAGCATCTATTGCTGAAGGAAGAATTTTTTGTGTTAACTTTCCAGGAATCATCAATAGCAAATTTTCAGGGATTTCTACGATAGGGGTTTCTAATTTTTCTTGTTCCTCATTGAAGCTGCGTAATTTATCCCAACTCGCATATTCCTGCTCAAAATTAAGATTTTCTGGTGAATTATTTATAACGCGTTCTAGGTCAATCTCCTTAAACTCAGGCAATTTAGAAAATTCTTTATTTTGATTTAGTTCAGCTGTTGCGGTTTGAATCTCTTTTTCAATTTTGTTAGATATTTCTTGATATTGTAATTGCAACGTTTGATTTTCTTTTTTTAATTTATCTATCTGAATATTTTCTTCCCCAACGATAATATAACCATCAATACTTGAATTTAACGTATGCGTACTTTGAGCAATATTTTGTTCGATGAAATCTTGATTAAACACATGAACTTTCCAATTTGAGTGTATATCAAATTTTGATTCTTTAAAAGCTTGATTATAAGAAAAATAAAATTTATTAATATCGGCGGAAACATTTTCTTCTTTTTTATAACATGAGAAAGAAAAATCCATATCGTTAGCACCAAAAGATAGCAATTTTTCTATATCTTCACATTTTTCGCCTTGTTGAAAATGCTCAATCTGCAAGAAAGCTCTCCCTATAAAACTTTTTCCCGAACCATTTCTTGCATAAATGGTTGTACAAAGTGGTCCTATTTTCGCTTCCTCTAATTTTACTCTATCCTTAAATGGCCCTAGATGATTCATTTCAAGCGTGATAAATTTGGGTTCTGTCATAAAAATCTCCAACGCGTAAGTTATTAGCTATTTTATATTAAATATATACAATTTGTATACACTATATATTGACTAGAAAACAATTTTGTCCTAAATTTTACTGCTACTTCAAATATTCCGCTTGACTTCTCTCCCTATAAGAAGCGTGAATTAGTACGAATACTCCGTAAAGGCATTGACCTCTTTATCCTCAATATAGAAAGGCATTTTATCAAGAATTTGAGTGTTTACAATACTGTTTTTACTAAAGATTTGTTTTGTTTCGTTGCTTAACCAACTTATATCCCATAAAACTTCTTTTGGATTAGTTACTAGTTGGCAAATTTTGGGGCTATATTTAAAAACTGGATTAATTTTCCAACTAATACGTTGGAGCCAGATATCCAATAAATCCGTATGAGGTTTCTCATCTAATTTATGTCTAATACTCACTAAAATATCCATTCTTTTGGATTGTGGAATTTCCATTAAAAGCAGACTTAGAACTTCACTCTCTTGTGGATACCATCTTGGACTATTCATCATAATTGAGATTAAAATACTAATTAATACCGGAATATTGTCTAATTTTGTTAATTGTAATTTTTGGCAATACGCCAACAATAGCTTAGCAATCGTCCCAGAATTCGGATATTGATTAGCGAATTGATATATACCTAATAGAGTTTTTTGACGATTTATAAATTGCCACTCTTTGTTCTCTAGTCGGCATCTGTACGAGGGATTCAACAGACCCATGAAGTTGGATTGCGCAAGCCAAGCTAATTTGTCTTGTTTAATCGCAGAAGAAATGATATCGGCATTCTTTTTTGTTTTTGAAGTATTTAATTTAAGATTGAGGTCTAACAAAATTTCCGTTAAGAATTTTAATATCATTTCGCCCTCTTTTGGATTATCAACTAAAATTTTATAATCATCTCTATAGCGAAATATTTTATATTTGGTAATTCCATTTTCTTCCAGTTTTTTCGAAAGCAACAAATCTGCATATCCTAAAACCATTTCAGCGATAAAATCCATTAAGGCACTGCCTTGAGGAATCCCATTTGTTTGTGCATTATGCATATCTTGCATAAGACAATCTATTTTATTCCCCAATAATTTCTTATTAACTCTTTCCTGTTTACTTTTCTGTTTTCCATGTAAAGCCCAAGAAATTGTATGCGTATAAATAGAAGGATAGAAATCGGTAATATCAGTTGTGTAGATATAAGAAAAATTTAAAGAGTCAGCAATAATCTTCTGTTCCATCTGCTCCCACCAATTTAAGATTACTGAAGCGGTGCTCGTTTTAGAAGAATTATTTTGAATCGGAATACTCGTGCAGAATATTTTGGGATTATGTTGAAATAAAGCGAACCGTTGCTTAATTATGTTCCAATTGGAATCTTCACAAATAACATTGAGCAACTCTAAATATAATACAGGATGAATAATTTGAAGCGGTCGCCATTGATACTGCCCATCTTTGCTGTGATAAATTATATTATTTAAATTTTCTACTTCCCTTGGCTTGAATTTCCCGATATAATCTCCTTCTTTTTTATCTTTTAAGAATTTGTCTAAAGCGTTCAGTAATGGTTGAAATTGAATATATTGAGGCAGCATTAATGTGCAATAATTTTCAGATTGCAGGAAGAAATCTTTAGCTTCTTTGGCAGATAAATCTAAAACGTTTTTATATTTATTCATAGTTTCCTCCTAAAGGTGCTAACATATTTTATTTATAGATTATATAACTTTAATATTATTTTTGTATTTTACATTTATAATATTCCTCACATTTCTCCCTTGACTTCTATCCCCTATAAGAGCGTATATGTACATACGAGAGAAACAGCCTCAGTAAAACCTAAAACTTATAGGAGAGAATTATGAAGAAAAAAGTCACTAAAACCCCTAAAAAGATAGCGGTTTGCGCGTGTAAAGTTGGGGTTTCTAAAAAAGAACAAAAAAGCGTCAGTTGCGCCGCCAAAGCAACGCCTATTAAAGCCTCTTTAGAGAGCGTAATTGCTAGCCCTACCATACTTAAAAAGCCCAATACTTCCAGATTACCCGCCATTGGGACCACATTTATTAAAAAGTTTAAGGGCAAAGACCTGATGATAGAGGTAAAATCAGACGGTTTGTATTGGGAAGGGAAGTGCTATAAATCCCTTTCCGGCCTAGCTATGGCCATTACGGAGTACCCCATATCGGGTTATGTATTTTTCCACAAGGAGATAGCAGAATGGACCGCCAAGAAAAACCCCTCGCAGAATTAGTAAAAATACTCCGCGCCACCTATCCCAAAGGCTCGCGCGTGGTGTTTGTTCAAATGGACGATATACAGGCCCCGCCCCTCGGCACAAAAGGAACAGTACAAGGCGTGGACGATATAGGAACCATAATGGTTCATTGGGACAACGGGAGCCATTTAGGGGTGGTTTTAGGGGCAGATATTTGTCGCAAAATATAGAATTAACAAGGAGCATAATATGACCGAAAAAGAACGATTAGAAGTTATAAAACATTCCTACGAAGTGTTGCAAGGGTTGGTAAAAGACCTCTCCAAGAGCGTAAAAGACGCACAGGAAGGAATTGATATCTCGGACCGAAACCTCATCATGGGAAGTCTGTACGGGATAGATGGCACCGCCGAGCGAATAAAAAATGTTTACGCGGTAATGACCTACCTACATCAAGGAAAATAAGGAGTTTTTATGAGAAAAAGACGCATTTGCCCAAACTGTGGCCGATACATGGTTGGTTATCCGGCAATTAGCCGCAAAGATAACCAAACGGAAATATGTAGCACCTGTGGGCTAAAAGAAGCGTTGGAAGCCTATAACCGCAACCGCTCTAAATAATTACCCCAAAATAGGAATTATCAGCAATTAGGCTCGTAATTCCTATATTTCCTTATGAAAAGTATGGGAAGAATATTTTGACATTGATTACAATTCAGCATTGACACGAATGTCAAAAATTAAACAGTCTTATTGCCTAACTTTTGCCTAAAAATAGTTGACATACCCCCTCTTATTTTGGCTAATACAAAGTTATACTTTATTTTGGTCTGGAGTATATATGACTTACATAAAAAGAACCTTAGAGAAGAGTATTTTGCAAATGAGTCAGTTTTTCCCTGCGGTGTTAGTGACGGGGCCGCGCCAAGTGGGCAAGACCACTATCTTAAAAAATTGTGAGTCTAATTCCCGCACCTATGTATCTTTGGATTCTTTGGATAATCGGGCCTTGGCACAAAACGACCCCGCCATGTTCTTACAGAACTTCCCTGCGCCCGTACTTATTGATGAAATACAATATGCCCCGCAACTGCTGCCATACATTAAAATACAAATTGACAAACACCAACAACCCGGTATGTTCTGGCTGACGGGTTTCCAGCAGTTCCATTTAATGAAGAATGTGACGGAAAGTTTGGCAGGCAGAATGGGGATTCTGCAACTGCAAGGGCTGTCACAAACCGAAAAAGACGGCAACAGGTCTGCACTGCCTTTCTTGCCAACGGAGCAATACATTAAAACACAGGCTGTTAATGCGCCCGAGGCCGACATTATCAAAGTGTATGAGCGCATTTGGAAAGGCTCTTATCCCAAATTATATCCTGCGGATAATATACACTGGGAAACTTTTTATGAATCCTATCTGCAAACATACATAGAGCGGGATATACGAACATTAAGTACCATTCATAAAGAATTGGATTTTCTAAAATTTATGCGTTCTTTGGCGGCGCGGACAGGGCAAATGCTCAACTATAAAGCGATGGCAGATGATGTGGATGTATCGGCTCCAACCTTAAAGGAGTGGCTGTTTGTTTTGCAAGCATCTAACTTGATTTATATTTTATCTCCTTATTCCAACAATATAGGGAAGCGTTTTATTAAAACGCCGAAAGTGTATTTCTTGGATACGGGTCTTGCAAGTTATTTAACCGGATGGAAAACCCCGGAAACCCTGCGTGAGGGTGCTATGAGCGGGGCTATGTTTGAAACGTATGCCGTGAGTGAGATTTTGAAAAGTTATTGGCATAACGGCAAACAGCCGAATATTTATTATTACAGGGATAAAGAGGGGCAAGAAATAGATGTACTACTGGAAGAAAACGGCACTTTTTATCCGGTGGAAATAAAAAAGAAAACGAATCCGACGAAAGAAGATATCCGGCATTTTTCCATTTTGGAAAAACTACAACTGAAACAAGGGACAGGCGCGGTACTTTGTATGGCCACAAACCCGCTTTTTATTACCCAAAATGTTCAGCGCATACCCATCACATACTTATAAGGGATTTTATATTGCCGGAAAAAACTAAAAAACAGGGGTTAGAGTTTAATCTAGCCCCTTAATATTCATTAGAGGCCCCTATTTTCAAATTATTAAGATTAAAATCCCAGCACTATTAATCAAAACGCAATTTATTCCCTACTATCGCCTGTTTTTTCCCTGTTATCCATTTTAGGGAATTTGGAGTGTTTTTATCTAAACTTCTCCGACGAAGCATTTTATAGAGATGTGTCTCCATAATCCGCAAAACTGTCCCAAAATGGGCAAAATTCCCTGTTTTTTGCCTGATAAACAGGGTACCCTCCGTACGCGTTCTAAGATGCACCCACAGTCACTACTCCGTGCCCGACCATTTAGAAAGCCGCTTTTAAGTAAGCGGCTTTTTGGTTGTCTAATTTTCCCCTCTTTCGTCGGGGTTTAGGGGCTAGTTATATCCATACCAGTTTTAGAGACCTTTTAGTGGAGTGCAAAAAAGGCCTTTTTGGGGCCTTTTTCTCTAATGGGCAAAAGAGTATTTATCCATTCCTATTACCGCTTACTATCGGGAGATAAGTCAAGGTGTTTCTGGTTCTTATTCAATAATAATTTTAAAATTCAAATTTTTGAATATATTGAATGGACAAAACTGCCGCCCAACATGCCAAACTGCACCCGCCATACCGCAGATGAACACTAATACTTAATGTGGAATAGAAACTTTACATAAAACACAATGAATTTTATGGGATATTTTACCCCGTCCGGGGCTAACTGAAAAAATACAATTTTATTTAACTTAAAAAAATGTATCAATTTATTCCATAAGACAGTATTTTTCCTAACAGAAACAGCACTACCGCCAGATTTGTACCATCGTGAATAATAGGCATACCATTCATGAAAATAGTAATAACACCAAAATTTACGATGGCCAGTGCTATGAATAAAATAGGCTTTTTTTAACTTTCTGCGAGCGCTAGACGCAGGCAAATTATACAAATCCGAAAAAACATAAGGGGTTAAATGAAACTCTTGTAATGCCAAGTTAATAATTCCCTGGTCACCTAGGTAAGCAATATTAGCACAGCGACCAAGCATATCATACAACCATCGTGCCACTTGGTTGCCGAGCACAGGCAAAAAGGCGCGTTTTAATACCAAAAATCCCTAATACTGGCAAACATATTAAATATTATATCTTTATTTTTTCTTTTTTTTGATAAACAGAGTGATTAATTTCAATAAATGGCGCGCAAAAAAGAATTTGATTCGTTGGGTAAAATTCAAATCATTTTTTACAAAGGCTTCATTTAGTTTGTTTCCGTTGTAAAAAGTATAATTCTTGCGGAAAGAACCGAAAATATAGCCAAAGAAACCGTGTTTTCCCACATTTTCTAATACATAGGCGCGCAGTTTGGGATCTTCTATCATTTGCAACGAATTTAAGAAGCCGACCGTCCAAAACATATTGCGGGTGCTTGCCGGAATATAACTTTTTTCTGCACCGCGGGTGTTCCAGTCATCCCCGGAAAAAACAATGTCTAACGTGCATTTATCCATTATTTCCCCTTGGGGTAAGAAAATAAGGCCTTTTTTGTTTAAAATATCGCAAACCAAGGCCAAATGCGGGAACATATTGGGGATGTTGTTGTACATATTCATCAGTACGCCGCTGGTAATAATACGGGTGTGATAAATAGCGGCCGGAACAAAGGTACATTGGCGGACAATTTTGGCGATATTGTTAGACCCTTTCAGGTCATCCTTGCGGGTTAAAATCAAATCGTATTCTTCTGTTTCCAATGCTTTTTCAATTTCGGCCCAGGCGTCCCACTTAAAAGAATCATCATCACACACCACCCACACATAAGGGGCCGTAGCCATTTCGTAGGAGCGGGTGATATTGGCATTACCGCCGATATTTTTAGGGTGGCGGATATGGGTAACATTTGCAAATTTCTTGGCAAAAGATTCTATTACCTCGCTTGAACCGTCCGTAGAGGTGTTATCTAAAACCGTAAGAGGCAAACCTTTTAGCGGAGAATTATCTGCCAAAATAGTTTCCAGGGTTTTTTTACATTTATCCTTGCGGTTATAGGTGATTAAAAATAATTCTAATTTATTCATTTTATTGGCCAAGTATTTGTTATTTGGGATAAAAAAGAGCGCTCCAAATGTTTCAAAATTGGCAGAAAAAGCCACTTGAAAGGTTTTGTATTAAAATTCCAAGTAGGTAAATTTTCTTTTTTGCAGCACGCTGTTAAGGCCGCAAGTGTATAGTGCTTGTCATCTAACTTCTTTCCGATATTTAATTTGCCGAACAAAAAATGTTTGTTGTGCCAGGCGTACAGATAGTGAAGAAGTAAATGGGTGTTGTTTGCGCCCATTAATTCATAGAATAGTTTATCCCAATTAACTATTTGTTGGATAGTTGGAAAATTTAAGGAGTTGCTATCTTGGCCTTGATGTTGGCGCATATACATAAAATGTTTATCTGTAAAGTAAACGACATTTCCGTGCAGTGCCATTTTGGCTAAAAGAGGCCAATCATTAAATTTGTTAAATTTTTCATATTCCAACGAAGATTCTTTTAATGCCTTGCTTTTGTATATTGCCGGGGCATACGAAACTCCTTCGTAGAAATATATATATTGTGCCCATTTTTGGGGCGAAGTAAAGAAAATATGACTAGGAGAAACCTGCTTCGGCATTTGCGGAACAGAATTGTTTACAAATGCGGAGTGGGTGGTTGTGATGAGGGCTATATTGGGGTAAGAATTAAGTGCTTTTAATGCGTTTTCCAAATAGGTTGGGTGCAATAAATCATCATCGTGAAATAGCATACAATATGGACGAGAAACTAATTCTTGTGCTTTTTTAAAATTACCTAAAAAACCGGTTGTGTGAATATAACGTACCCCTTTGTCTTTTAGTTGAAGTACTATTTCTGCGGTATTATCGGTGCTTTCATTATCTAATACTGTGATGTTTTGTATGGATACAGTTTGCGCAAGAATACTCTGCAGAGTTTCTTTTAATAAAGAAGCCCTGTTATGGGTGGTTACAAAAATCTGGATATCGTCTATTGTGTACATATTTTATTAGTTAATAATTTCTTTTAATGCTTCATGTAAAGTGTATTGAGGTACAAACCCAACCTCATTTGTTAGCCGGCTATTATCTCCTATGATAATCGCAGGTTGGGTTGTTGGTAAATTTTTTAAATCTAACAGGTTTTCTTTACCTAAAAGGCGGGCCACTGTTTGGGCGTATTCAGCCAAAGAAACAGAAACCCCGGTGCAAATATTTACGGCACCTTCGGTTTTAGCATCCAAAAACTTAACAAAAGCCGCTGCAATATCTTTGGCATACATATAATCTTTTACTAATTGTGCGTGATTAACAGAAACGGTTTTTCCGGCTTTTAACGCATTAATAATAGAGGCAGTAAGGCGCGTTTCGTGTTCGTTCTTTCCATAAACATAAAAAATGCGTCCGTAGCCAAAACTAATATTATTGGCTTTGCAAAATTGCGAGGCTATTTCGTGTAAATTATTTTTGCAAAAAGCATAAATATTGTGAGGTTCAATTTTATCTGTTTCTTTAATTGGAGTATCTTTGAAAGCGTATTCAAAACAGGTTCCGGCAAATACCGCGCGTATTCCTCCGTTTTGGGCAAAGTATTTTAGTAAGGTAAGACCTGCGCGCACAAAATCAAAATTAAGATTGCTGTTTTGGTAATTTCCCGTAGTACACCACGCCATATTGAGCAAATATTGCGGTTGTATTTGGGAAAAAATTTTTGCAATAAAATTCTCATCAAATAAATTGCCTTTTAACCAATTAACTCCGGCAATAGCGGGAGAGTTTTGGTCTATGGTTATGGCAAAAACATCAAAACCGGCTTGGCGTAAAGGTTCCAAGAGTTCCTTGCCAATAAGGCCGGTAGCACCAGTAACTAATACTTTTTTAGAGGAGGGCATAGTTGTTATCTCTTTCATTAATAATAGGATTTTTTATAGGCCAGTTAATGCCTAGTTTCGGGTCGTTCCACCGTACTCCGGCGTATGCTTCCGGGTGGAAAAATTCCCCCAGTTGATAATATACAGTAGAGTCATTTTCTAATGTTTGAAAACCGTGGGCGCAGATAGGCGGAATATAGAGAAGTTTATTATTACCTTCCGTTAGTTCTGTTGTGATATGTTTTAGATAAGTTGGCGAGTTCGGCCGTAAATCTACCACAACATCAAAAATACGCCCGCGCAAACAAGAAACAATTTTGATTTCCGGAAAAGGGTCTTTTTGATAGTGCAGCCCCCGTAGCGTTCCCTTGTGCGTGTTACCCGATAAATTGCACTGGCACATAGAAAATTCCAAACCGTTGTGTTGCAACTCTTTTAAGCAAAACTGACGTGCAAAGGAACCTCTTTCATCTTTAAATGGTTCCATTTCAATTAAATAAACCCCTGGAATATTTTGTTCTATAAATTTCATAAATTATCTCTTTATATATAATTTAAACCCTAAACACCGAATAATTTTTTTGCCGTTTTCTTTTTTAACAGAAAAAATTTTTTCTAGTAAAGGCGAAAATTTGTTATGCGAACGTTCTTTTTTTACTGGGAGTCTGAAATCTTGTATGGTATAGTGGTTCGCATAATAGCGAAAACAATTATTAATTTCTGGATGAAATTGTAGGTTGTTTTCTTCTATATAATTATGTAATTTTAAGAAATCGTTTGGATTTGAAACCTGGTATAAGCGTTGAAATTGAATCAAAGAAATGTAAAGCCCAATGATATAGTTTACCTTGTTTATTTGGTTTTTATCACAGGGATAATTGCATAGTTTGGCGGTTGCAAAAAGGTCGTTATACATCCCGTTCCAATTATTAGCAATATTAACAGGAGCATAAGGATAGAGGTTATCATAATCTAAATGATGGTCTTGCAAATATCTTTTATAAATATTTCCTCCATATTCCCCACTTCTCCCGACGCTGCCCACCATATTGTTACGTTGCTGGATAATATTGTAATTGATAGAGGCATAGGTAGCGGAGTTCATTAAGGCCAAATACACTTCATCTACATCGCCTCCCACAAAGTGAATAATTTTTCCATATTGTTGGATTAATTTATTTTTAAAATCACGTTTGAGAAAGGCTTTTAATTCACTGCCCCAACAAGCATTAAAGAAGTTCGCCATATCTTCTAATGTTAAAGAAATTAGTTTTTTTGATTCTTCTTTATGCCAATGGGTGTCCCCGGAAATAGAAAATAAAAACAGATTAGTATCAGGATAATCTTTTGTTCCTTGTTCAAAAATTTCAACGGCTCGCGAATCTAATACAATTTTATCGGTCACCAAATAACAGTAATCAGCATCGGACAGCGAGTACCCTTTATCCCAATTGTCCAACATATTTAAACCGCCGGTCCGATGATATTTAATATGCAACTTATCCCGATATTTAGCAATCAACCGTTGGGCTAAAATTTCCTGTTCCGCCATATCACTGTTGTCAACAATTAGCAAGTTGAAATTTTGGTTCGTTTGTTTTAAAAACGACTGAAAAGTGGGTTCAATCAAATGCCATCTGTTTTTTGTGGGAAAAATAAAATCTAAAAAATTCGTATACATAGATATCCTCAATGTCCTCGCAAAAGGGATTTAATTTTTCTATAACAAAAAGAGCACAAGAGCAAGCATCTTTCCCAAGGAGAGACGCTCCCCAAGATGTCGGCAAAATTTCCCCAACTCCGACTGTCTTGATATTGTTTTGACACAGAACGGATAAGGTCCTTTTTACTCCCATACACCCAATCCTGACATACAGCCAACTCAAATGTTTCCCTAGCAAAAGCGCGGTCGTTTAAACCTGCACAAATACAGGCAAATCCCGAGGCCCAAGACATAGACTGAATTTTAGGAAACAAATCCTCCCGATTGCTTCCCCTCGTATAAGAACAGTCCGTTTGCTCCAAATGTATGCCGATTTTTAACACTTCATCCACCACTCGAACGGAAAGCGCATAATTTTTTGCATAAACCGGAAAAACCATATGCGGAAAATTGGAATAAATATTTTCGAACATACTCCTAAATACGGTGTCCGGAAAATCTTTTATCCGGTAAATACCGGCAGGAAGCAACGTAAGTTGAATAAACGCTAATGAATCATCTTGCCATTTTTTGTTCTTATTGAATAAATAATTGCAACAGCAAATTACACTTATTTTTTCCTTTATAGCCGCTTCAACCTGTGGCCAATTCGCCCAATTATATTCATCGTCATCTGCCAGAACCCATACATATTCTGTTTTCGCCACCCAATACGCCAGAGCGATATTGCCCCAACCAACATTACGAGCATGACGGATATAATTAAAATTGGAATATTTTTCTTGATAAGTTTCACACAGGCGTGAGGTACCATCAGAACTGTTATTATCCAAAACAGTTATCTTACACATTTTAACGGGAGAATTATCCGCAAACAAAACTTTTAATGTGTTTTTCAGATATTTTTCCCTGTTATATGTAATAACAACAATTTCCAATCTCTCAGAAATATTAAACATTCAATTAATACCTATTTTCTTCCATTTCTTTGCGGTCCAGGAACGGATACATATCTTCCAGGGACGGGCTAATCATTGTGCCGTCAGGCAGTTTGCGCGCGGAAAGTTTCGGCGCAAAGGTGTAATTTTCGGTACAAGTAACCTCACACACTACGGGGCCGGGCATTGTTAGCACCCGCTGTAATTTGTCGGACAGTTCGCTGTTGGTGCTGATGCGCACGGCGGGTAAGCCAAAAGCCTCGGCCACTTTTACAAAATCCGGTACTTCTACCCCGCTTTGCACGTTGCATCCCGTCAGCCGTCCGTCAAAAAAGTTGCGCTGGGTTTGGATAATAGAAATATATTCTCCGTTTTTCAGTACAAAAATTTTAAGCGGAAGATTATTGGTTTTTACGGTTTGCAATTCTTGCAAATTCATCATAATACTGCCGTCGCCTTCCAGGCAGATCACGTCCCGGCGGTTATTCGCCGCGCACATACCGATAGCCGCGGGCAGGCCATAACCCATAGAAGCATCACCGGAGTTTAATAAAAGCCGTTCCCCCGCCTTGCTTTCAAATGCCTGAAAAAACGCCACACAGGCCGTACCGTTTGAGGCCACCACACGGCTTTCGGGCGGAAGAATTTGGCTCAATTTTTCCATAAATAAATATGGGTGAACCTTATCTGCCGGATTAATAGAAAACTCCCGCAAGGGCGGATATTTGGCCCGCATTTTGCGGCAGTATTCGCGCCAGGGCGCAATATCAAGCAGACCGACTTGTGCGGTCAATCCGCGGAGAAAATCGCCCGCGTCTGCACAAATGGGCAAATCGGGTCGGACCGTCGGCTTTTCAAGTTCGGCAGGGTCAATATCCACCACTATTTTTTTTGCATTTTTGGCAAAATTTTCCCAGTTATAACTCACTTGGCGGATATTATTGCGTGTGCCCACGCACAGCACTACATCAGCGTTTTGCAGGGCAAAGTTCCCAGCACGCTGGCCTACGGTGCCGATACGCCCCGCAAACAGCAGGTCATCAGACGGAATTAAATCAAATCCGTTAAACGTAGCCAATACCGGGATTTGAGTTTTATCCAAAAACGCGCGCAAATCCTTTTGCGCCCGCGCACAATGGATGCCGTTCCCCGCAATAAGTACCGGGCGCTTGGCCTTTTTTAACAGGTCCGCGGCTTGGCGGAGCTTGTCTGCCATATCGGCAGTTTTTTCCGCCGGACGAACAAATTTTTTGAGTTTGGTTTCATCAATCGGCGAGGCTTGCACATTTAGCGGAATATCCAACCATACCGGTCCGGGGCGGCCGGTAGTGGCTCTGAAAACGGCTTCTTCCACAGCGGCATCAATATCATGAGGGTCCGTAACCATTTTTGCAAATTTGGTTAGCGGTGTAACTACGCGGATAATGTTTGCTTCCTGGTCGCCCAGTTGGCGCAAGGGAATATCCGGGCAAGAAGATAAAGTGGTGGTATATTTTACTTGGCCGGAAATAAACAGTACTGGCGCGCTATCCGTCCAAGCACCAAAAACACCGTTTAAGCAGTTTAATCCCCCCGGCCCCGTGGTTACGCACGCTACGGCTAATTTTTGGTTGGCGCGCGCGTAGCCCTCAGCGCACATAGCGGAGGCTTGTTCGTTATGATTACAAATTAAGCGGATTTTTTTGCTTTTACCAAAACTGTCGTCTAAGTGCATTGCTCCGCCGCCAGACACCATAAAAGCGGTATCCACGTCCAACGCCTCCAACTTTTTAACCAAATAATCCGAGGTTTTAATCATAATCCTCTCTCATAAATCATTTGCTTCAAATCGTTGTTTTTAGCATAAGGAGAATCAATATCGTCAATTTTTATAGGCATATCTTTTTTGATATCGTTTAACAAAACTTCCCCTTTCATCAATTCACGGCAAGAAATTTGCCCTTTCTGTAATGGAATTGCTAAATAGACATCGTCTTCTGTTAATTTATGGCCTTTGGGTAAATCCCACCGAGCATATACACCGCGAACCAATGCGTCTAGATTCGTCGTTTCTTTTCTCATAGGCTGAATCTTACTATCGGCAGAATGACCGCAAATTTTTTGGGCACATTTGAACCCTTTTATCCAACGATCTAAATCTTCCGGCAAGAAACAATAAGGCGAAACGGCAATACCGTCGGCATCTATGTCAATATGATGTTCAAAAGTTCTGGCACCTTTGGCATAAGCCATCATAATAGCCGCTTCTATATTATCGTTTGCCTCGTGTGAAGAAAAACCAATAATATGGCCGGGATAACGTTCTTTCAAAAAATCAATTTGATTTAATTCTAATTCGTTTTTTGGTGTGGGATAAACACTTACACAATGATTAATAGCAAGCGGAATTTCTCGGTGTTCAAAAAAACTCACGATATCATCAATATCTTTTAAAGAACTTCCACCGGTGGATACTATAACCGGTTTTCGTGTACTGGCAATTTTTTCAATTAGAATCCAATCGTTAATATCTGATGATGCGATTTTTATGATTTCTACACCCAGTTTGACACAATTATCAACCGATACTTCATCAAATGGCGTGGCCATAGTGATACAGTTATTGGAACGAATCGCATCTACGAGAATTTGATAATTCTTAGTATCCATTTTTGTCGCCATAGTTTTCTTGATATAACGAATATCATCACGGGTTCTAAAATCTTTGTGGATAAAAGAATCTACATCACGAAATTGTAGTTTAATAGAAGCGCGGACGTTATTAAATCTAATAATTTTGGCAAAATCTTCAATAATTTTTATTCCACGCTCCAAACTTCCCCAGTGATTATTGGCTAATTCCAATACAAATAAATCTTCAAAAATTTTATTCTTTTCTTGTACTCTTGTCATTGTAATCTCCGATTTAACAATACTTTTTGGCTAACTCAGCTAATCCAACTAATGTTTCATCCCCCATATTTGCCAGACGCACAGGAATTCCTGTTTTTTTATTTAAATAGTGCAACAACACATTACTTTGGGATAACTTTCCTCCGCTTAAAATGATTTCTTTACGTCCGGGGATTTTTAAATTATCTAAAGCCCTAACATATTGCATAGCAAAGGAACGGAATAAACCTGCCCATAAAGCATTTTCAGACAGATTTTCAAGAGTTAAAGAGGTAATCGCTCCTCCATTTTCATATCCCCACGCATCGGCAAATAATGCCAAATTAAATACAGGCAATTTACTGTTTTGCAATTCATCAATAGAGACATTATTAAATTTATGCCATCCGTCCCGTCCTGTTAATTGAGTATAAAAACTCATCAAAGCGGCTAAAACACGCCCAGCAGGAATATGTGTAATAGTTAACAGTTCTTGCCCACCAAAAAAATGCCGCCGTTCTGCTTGAGCAATATCTGGCGAAACCGTGCATATAGCCGAAACTTGGGAGCCTGTTCCTAAATTTACAGATAAAGAATCCAAATTGTTCCCCGCCCCCAAAACAGCGCATTGATGGTCCCCTACGGCTGTCCAAATACAAACTTTTTTTCCGTGCAGTACTATTTCTCCTGCTGGTTTTAACTCTTGCGTAACTTCATTAAATTCCAGTTGTGTTCCCGTATGAAGTTTAATGAAATCTAATATTTTTTTGCTAGGATGTTTTGTGTTAAAATCCAAGCAGCCGCTCCCTGCGGACATAGTAATATGTGCCTGATGAAAACTTTTTCCTGCTAAACAGAGGGCTTCCCCTAACGAGAGAACTTTGACTTTTTCATAATGGTTCTTCCTTAAAAAATCCCAAATTTTAACAACCGGAAAACCAGCCCGCAGGCGCAATCCTGTTATCTCTTTAAATGAATCTGAAAATTTCTCCTTAAATAACTCCCAAGAGGATGGTTTTCCTAATGGGGCAACAGATGCGCTGTCATCTTGCCAACTGATATACTCAGTAAGAGGTTGATCAGTTTCATCTGTCAACACAAATCCGTGCATCTGGCAACAAATAAAGATATCAGTAAAATCATATTGCTTGGCATATTCTTCACATACTGAAAGAAAATCTTTTAACAATGCCTTGAATGGGATTTCAAATACAACACCTTTTTGCACTGGCGGTGTGGATAACCTGCTTTTTATTTCAAAAAGATTACCATTGTTTGTATCACACAAGGCCGCCTTAATGCGTGTTGCCCCAAAATCTAACAGTAAACTAGTTGGCATAACATTCCTTCTTTAAAATATCTACAATTTCTTCCACTAGTAAATTGGTAACTTCTAATTTTTTGAACAAGGTATTCCCTATTGCCTGAATAAAAACAAATTGCACGGCATTTCCGATACTCTTTTTGTCTTTTAATAATAGAGCGGGTAATTCCTGTATAATATTGCCGGTTACAGGGGCCGTTTGAAACAGATGATTCGCCAAAAGACGAATTTCATCACAGGATTGTTGGCTCAATAACCCGCGGCGGCGGCTCATCTCGTTCACACATAAAAGCCCCATTGTTACGGCTTGTCCGTGCGGAATTGCATAATTGGTTAATACTTCGATAGCGTGTCCCAAAGTGTGCCCATAATTTAAACTTTTACGCAAATTCAACTCAAATTCATCTTTCTCTACAATTAATTTTTTGACACCAAGAGCACCAAAAATCAATTTTTTCCAATTATTTGTATCTTTTATTTTTCCGCCCGGTTCTACCAAGTTGTGAAATAACTTTAATATTTCCGGACCACCGGTGATGAATAGTTTTAATATCTCTCCAAGACCAGACTGTATTTCCCGGTGATGAAGGGTAGTTAAAAATTTGGCACATAAAAGCACTTGGCGCGGGGCTGAAAACAAAGCCAATTGGTTTTTTACCTTATGGTAATTTATTCCTGTTTTCCCGCCGATACAGGAATCACACATAGAAAGTAATGTCGTCGGAAAAAACACCCACGCGATTCCGCGTTTATATACAGCGCCTACAAAAGCCCCTATATCTTGGGTAATACCGCCTCCCACAACCACTAAAGTTTCCCCTTTGCCAAAGTTATTTTTTTCTAAAAAGGATAAAGTTTGTTCTACCCCTTCGTGGAAAGTTTTAAATTCTTCGTCGGCCCGGACAAACATAACGCGGTTAAGGTTTATACGAGAATGCGCACAATACAAATCCCAAACATTTTTATCAATTAACAACAAGTTTTTGGGGTTTTGATTTAATATGTTTTCTATCAATAATAACGGAGAATTTTCAGCCTTCCACGATACAGTGTAATCTCTGGGGACGGAATGTACGACAAACGCCTCTTGATCAAAAAAACCTGAATCAAATTGAAAAGATTCTCCTTCTACTGTAAAATTAAAAATGTTCATAAGTGTTGAAATCCTCCTGCCATAAATCCCCCGTCCACGATAATGTCTTGTCCGGATATATATGTGTTTTCTTCGCTACACAAAAAATATGCTATACGGGCTATGTCTTGTACGGACGCAAACCTGCCTAATGGAATTTTGCGCTCAAGAGCGGAAAGGGTTTCCGTAGTATTATTTTTTAATGTCATTTTGGTTTTTACAAATCCGGGAGATAATGTGTTGCAGAGGATGCCAGACGGTCCTAATTCTAGTGCTAATGTAGATATTAGACCATTTAATGCGTGTTTAGACATTGCATAAGCGGCACGGCCTTCTCTGCTAATATTTCCATAAAGAGAAGAAATTCCCAAAATTCTACCGTTGCGGCGCTTTTCAAAGGCCGCGCGACATAAAGAACAAATTAAAGCCACACTTACACAATTGATATCTATTGTTTTTTTGATTTCTTCTACTGTAAGTTTTCCTAATTCTGCAGGGTTGTTTCTTCCGGCAGAAAAAATAAGAGCATCAAACCCATCTAAATATGGCTGCATATAAGTGCGAACGGCATCTAAATCTGATAAATCTAATTCCCGGCTGGTAGGAGCAATTACCTTCCAACCTCGTGCTAAAAAGAGGTCTTTTATTGCCGAACCGATCGCTCCTCCTCCGCCTGTTAAAAATAATGTTTTCATTTGTCTCTCAACAATAAATTATAATTAAGCAGTTTTTTATTTTCACAATAAAAAGAAAATAGATCTGCTATCGCTTGTTTTAATGGAGTAAAACATAACGAGGGTATGTCTTTGCGTAATCTGGCATTGGAGCCGGAATAATTAAGGCCGTAACCTTCGTGCGCAACTTGTATGGGCAAGTCTTTTCCGCTGACTTCTAAAACCGTTTGCGCGGCTTGCAAAAGTTCGGTTTCTTCATCAGGTACTACGTTATAACATTTGAACTTCGGTTCGTGCTCTATAAAGTAATCCAGCACGGGCATTAAATCCGGCGCGTAGAGGTAACTAAAACGCCTGTTTTGGCGCAACGTAATAGGCATATCAAAAAGGACTTTGCAACAAGCATTGGAAATAAAGCGGATTTCCCAATCTTCGTACTTGCCGAAAATACCGAAAATATTTAAGTCCACTGCGTTTTTTATATTTTCAATCTGTTTATGCACCACATATTTGCAAAAACTGTGGTCATCTTTCCCCATCCGCAGGCCGATTTGGTCCTCGGTTACTAGGCGGTTGTCGGCGGCGGAATCATACACTGCACCACTGCCCAAATTAATCAGGCGGCCAAACCTGTCCGTATGGCGGGTCAGATTTTCAAACATCCGCAAGTTGGTGTAGAGCAGGTTCGTCGGGTCTTTGGCGTTGCGGTGTCCGGGCTTTACCGCGGCGTGGATAACCGCATCAAATTGGTGCGTTTTAAAATAATTATCCACGGCCGCTGTATCAGCCAAGTTAAGTTCGCTGCTGCGCGGGGCGATAATATCATACTTTTGGGTCAGAAAACTCTCCCGTATGTTCTTACCTATAAACCCGTTTCCCCCGGTCAGCAAAAGTTGTTTCTTCATAGGTTATTTATGCCGGGCGGCAAATTCGTGAATAAGGCGCGAGGTCTTATCCAATTCTTTTTCCCCTAACCGCGGGAAAACACCCACCCAGAAGGTATTGTTCATAATAAAATCTGTATTGGGCAATTTTTGGTAATCAGCCTCGGTCAAATCGCGCGAATTTTGCACCGCACCTGCACCAATACGCAGGGTTACGTCGTTTTCTACCATTAGCGGCTGGCGCAAGAGGTTGCCCGCAAATAATTGGCGGGTTCCCACCCCGTTTTTTTCCAAGTATTCCACTAATTGTTGCTTGGTGAATTTGGCTTCGGGCTTGACGGAAATTAAAAAGCCGAACCAAGAGGGTTTTACCTTGCTGTCCACCTTGGGTAAAATAAGCACATCTGTCAGGTCCGCAAGTTTGTTCATTAAATAAGCGGCATTTTCGGTGCGTTTTTGCAGGTAACCCGGCAATTTTTTCAGTTGGCTTACCCCCACAGCGGCCTGCCAATCGGTAATTTTTAAGTTGAACCCGATATGGGAATAGGTGTATTTATGGTCGTAGCCAAAAGGCAGGTGCCCCAGTTGCATATTAAAACGGTTTTTACAGGTGTTATCCACCCCCGGCTTGCACCAGCAATCGCGGCCCCAATCGCGGAACGATAAAATAATGCGGTAAAGTTGCGGGTCGTTGGTTACCACGGCGCCACCCTCGCCCATTGTCATATGGTGGGCCGGATAAAAACTGTATGTGCCGATATGCCCAATCGTGCCCGCCTTTTTACCGTCCCATTCGGCTCCCAAAGCATCACAGGAGTCCTCAATCAGCCACAGATTGTGTTTTTTGCAGATGTCCATAATGGCATCCATATCAAACATATTTCCCAACGTATGTGCCAGGAAAATAGCCTTGGTTTTGGGCGAAACGGCCGCTTCAATTTGTTTGACGTCAATATTATAGGTGCCGATTTCGCAGTCCACAAATACGGGAATTAAACCCTGCTGGATAATCGGGTTGACCGTGGTGGGAAAACCGGCAGCAACAGAAATAACCTCGTCGCCTTTTTTAAGCCGTCTGTCGCCCAATTTATAAGAGGTAAGGGCGGATAAGGCTAACAAATTGGCCGAGGAGCCGGAGTTGGTAGATAGAGCGAATTTGACGCCCAAAAAGTCGGCAAAGTCCTTTTCAAACCGGTCATTAAACCGTCCTGCCGTCAGCCACATATCCAAGGTAGCATCAATCATATTGGACAGGTCTGCCTTGTCTAACAGTTTGCCCGAAGCAGGAATATAAGATAACTCTTTTTTAGTGCCACAAACTTCGTCAAAATACTTGGCCGCCGCCGCTTGGACAGCCGCTCTTAATTCTTTTTCCATTGCATCTTCTCCATATATTCACTAATCTGTTGTAAGGTAAAATCGTACATTGGTTTTCCTTCGTAAAATTGTTTATACCAACTAATGCTTTTTTCCACAGCCTGCTCGGCCGTATAGGTTGGCGTCCAGCCCAAGCGTTCCTTGGCTTTGGTAATATCCAGCATTAGCAGGTTGGCTTCGTGCAAGTTATCTTTTTTATGCACCACCACTTCCCCTTTCCCGTAATACTTTACCGCTAGTTTGGCTACTTCGGCCACGGTTAAAACACTGTCCGCTTTCGGGCCAAAGTTAAAGCCTTCGGCGTATTTGTGCCCTTGGGTATAGAGCAAATGCCCCAAAAGTAAATAGCCGGAAAGCGGCTCCAAAACGTGTTGCCAGGGGCGCGTAGCGTGCGGGTTGCGGATTTCTATGGTTTTTCCTTCCTCTATGGAACGCACACAATCGGGCAATAAACGGTCTGCCGCCCAGTCGCCCCCGCCGATCACGTTCCCGGCGCGGGCCGTAGCCAACGCATAGCCGTCCTGCAAGAAACTGCGGCGGTAAGACGAGGATAAAATTTCCACACACCCCTTGGAGGACGAATACATATCATACCCCCCCATCGGCTCATCTTCCGTATAGCCCCGGGCGATTTCTTTATTTTCGTAACATTTATCCGTAGTAATATTTACAAAAGCCTTTACAGAGTGTGTTTTGCGGGCGGCTTCCAATACATTTAGGGAGCCCATTACGTTGGTTTCGTAGGTAAGGACCGGCTCCGCATAGGATAAACGGACTAACGGCTGGGCCGCCAAGTGAAATACTATTTCCGGCTGAAATTCGGCAAAGGTTTTATTTAAAAGGTTTTTATCCAAAATATCGCCAAAAACATTTTTGGCGATTTTATGTTCAATATCCAGGGCCGTAAACATAGAAGGCACCGTATTGGGTTTTAAGGAGTACCCGCAAACTTCGGCCCCTAATTGGGTAAGCCAAAGCGCAAGCCACGACCCTTTAAAGCCCGTATGCCCGGTAAGTAAAACGCGTCTGCCTTTATAGGTATCGCTCCACATATTTATTCCTCCCACACTTTCCACGGGGCTTTTCCGGCGGTCCATTGTTCGTTGAGTTCAATTTTGTCGCGCAACGTATCCATCGGGTGCCAAAAGCCATAGTGCTTATATGCGTTTAATTGGCCTTCCTTGGCCAGTTGGGTGAGCGGCTCGCGCTCCCAGATAACATTATCCCCATCCGGGATATAGTCAAATGCTTTGGGCTCGCAAACGAAAAAGCCGCCGTTTACCCACGCACCGTCCCCTACCGGCTTTTCTTGAAAGCGGGAAATGGTGCCGCTCGGCTCAATATTAAGCGCGCCGAAACGGCCTGTGGGCTGGACGGCTGTTAAAGTTACCAGTTTGCCCGATTTTTTGTGGCAGTCTAACAACTTATTAATATCCACATCGGACACTCCGTCCCCGTACGTCAGCATAAAGGGCTCGTCTCCTACAAATTTGCAAGCCTGCTTAATGCGCGAGCCGGTCATTGCGTTACGCCCTGTATATAAAAGGGTAACTTTCCACGGTTCGCAGCGGTTCATATGAACGTCAATTTGATTGGTTTGGAAATCTATCGTAACATCAGAGTTGTTGGTGTAGTAATTGACAAAGTATTCTTTGATTACTTCGCTCTTGTACCCGCACAGAATAACAAAGTCCGTCAGCCCGTAGTGGGTGTAAAGTTTCATAATGTGCCAAATAATCGGGTAGCCGCCGATTTCCACCATCGGTTTGGGGCGGATAGAGGTTTCTTCCCCTAATCTGGTACCAAGTCCACCTGCCAGCAAAAGTACTTTCATAACCAACTCCTGTTGTAAAATGTAAACGGGTGCACCCGTAACTCTTATTGTGCGAAATTAACACTTTATAGCAATCCTGATATCAGGCTTGCCCAGTAAACAGTTGG
>OLGZ01000790.1_pt1 | contig 22035 bp, 17 predicted proteins | sample 1605981 | NCBI WGS metagenome assembly OLGZ01 (sample SAMN03283291) | human gut metagenome | biome: human-associated habitat; material: feces | host: Homo sapiens | place: Peru | collected 2012 | reverse complement strand
ACCTTTCTCATAATAACCTCCCCTGGAGGTTATAGTTTAACACGGCAAGTTGATAATGTCCCAATTGGGACATTATCAACTTGGATACATTGAGACATTATCACATTGGAATCAGACAACAATGGTGTAAGCGAATAAAGGTGTTGTAATCAATATATTTTTATGATATTATTTATTCGCTAATGTAGAAAAAGTCTAAAAGAGAAGGAGGCAGGAAAAATGTTAGAAGTACTTTTGATCATTGTTTCTATAGCCCTAATTATTGTGTGTCTTTTACAAACGGGAAAAACTGATGGTATTGTTAATGCATTAACTGGCCAGAGCTCTAACCTTTTTGCCCAGCAAAAAGAAAGAGGTGTGGATTTAGTTCTTACACGTATTACTGTGGGACTAGGTATTGCATTCTTTGTTATCGCAATTCTTATTAAAATGGCAGGATAATAATAAAGGGGCACTTATGAGTGCCTCTTTTCTTTTGTTGGAGGTGAATATATGAGAGAAGATGTTTTAAAATTATTAAAGAATAAAGACTTAAAGGATAGAAAAATAGATGCTCTTGCAAGTGCACTACATTATGATTCTACTGAAGAATATATCGCATTTGTAAAGCTTATGAATAGATTAGAAGAAGATGGTGAAGTGATTAGAGATAATCAGAATAACTATCATTTGATTGATGATTTCCATTATTTAAAAGGTGTTTTGAGTTTAAATAAAAAGGGATTTGGTTTTGTAAAAGTTGATGAAGAGACTGAATACTATATTAATAGCAAGAACCTCAATGGTGCTTTTGATCAGGATGAGGTTATGATTGAAACAACTGTCTATAGAGGAAAACCTGAAGGACGTGTTGTAAAGATCATTAAGCGTGGTATGACTCGACTTGTTGGATTAGTCAGAAAAGGTAGAAGAGAACTCATCATCATGCCTGATGATCCTAAGTTTACTGATTGGATTTATGTAGATGAAGCTCATGCACATGGGGCTATGCCTGGACATAAGGTTGTTGTAGAGATTAAGAAGTACAAGCCTTATTTAAAGGGTGATATTGTTAAGATTATTGGTCATAAGAATGATCCTGGTGTAGATATCTTATCTGTTGTGAATAAGTATGATGTAGATATTGATTTTCCACAGGCAGTCTATGATGAGATTGAGTCTATTCCTCAGTCTATTGATCCAAGTGATATTCCTAATCGTTTAGATATTAGAGATTGGCAGATTGTGACTATTGATGGTGATGATGCCAAGGACTTGGATGATGCGATTTCTTTAAAGAAATTAGATAATGGGAATTATCAGTTAGGTGTTCATATTGCGGATGTTTCATTCTATGTGAATGAAGGAACTGAATTAAATAAGGAAGCGATTCGAAGAGGGACTTCTATTTATCTTGTAGATAGAGTGATTCCTATGCTGCCTCATAAGTTATCTAACGGGATCTGTTCACTTAATGAAGGTGTGGACCGTTATGCAATTAGCTGTATTATGGAGATCAATGATAAAGGGCAGGTTGTAGATCATAATATCTACCCTACTGTTATTAGAAGTTCTCATCGTATGACATACAATAATGTGAATGCGATTCTTGCAGGTCATAAAGGACTAAAGAAGAAATACAGTGATGCTGTTGAATTATTCTTTAATATGAAAGAATTAGCTGCTATCTTAAGAAAGAAGAGAGATCGTCGTGGTGCGATTGACTTTGATGTAGATGAAGCAAAGGTTCTTGTAGATGATAAAGGACGTGCTATAGATGTTGTCTTAAGAAATCGTGGTGAGAGTGATCATATTATTGAAGAATTCATGTTATGTGCTAATGAAACAGTGGCTGAACACTTTAAATGGATGGATGTACCTTTCATCTATCGTATACATGAGTATCCTAAGAAAGAGAAGTTACAACAATTTGTTTCCATTGCGAAGCCTTTGGGTTATACTATTCATGGGTCTCTTGAAAAGGTCAACCCTCATGAATTAGCACGTATGATTGAAGAATCTAAGGGAACACCTGAGCATGATATTATTTCTACATTATTATTAAGATCAATGCAGAAAGCACGTTATGATGCTCAATGTCTTGGACACTTCGGTCTTGCGGATGAATTCTATACACACTTCACATCACCTATTAGACGTTATCCAGACTTATTGGTACATCGTTTGATTAGAACTTACTTATTCAAGAATGATTATTCTAGAATGAATGAGTTTGAAGAAATGATTCCAGTACTTGCTGAACAGTCTTCTAATCGTGAAAGAATTGCGATTGATATTGAACGTGAAGTCGAAGATATGAAGAAAGCTGAATTTATGTCTCATCATGTGGGTGAGGTATTTGATGGTTATATTTCTTCTATTACAAGTTTTGGATTCTTTGTATCACTTCCTAATACCATCGAAGGTCTTGTTCATATGACTTCCTTAACAGATGATTATTATGCTTATGATGAAAAGAATCTTATTCTTATCGGTGAACATACAGGACGTATGTTCAAGATGAGTGATCCAGTAAAGGTCAGAGTAACTGAAGCAAATAAGCTAGAAAAGACAATTGACTTCGAGCTTGTAAAAGCTGGAAGTCATAGAAAGAAGAAAAGAAAATTCCGTACAAGAAGGTAATATATATGAAAATCATCTCAAATAACAAAAAAGCATATCATGATTATTTTATCCTAGAAACTTTTGAAGCAGGTATTGAATTAAAAGGTACTGAAATCAAGTCTATTCGCAAAGGCAGTGCTAACCTTAAGGACTGTTTTGTAAGAATTAAAGACCATGAAGCTTTTATTGAGAATATGTATATTGCCCCTTATGAAAATGGAAATATCTTTAATCATGAACCTAGACGTATTAGAAAACTATTGCTTCATAAGAAAGAAATTAGTAAACTAGAGAAGAAGGTTCGTGAGGATGGTTTAACAATCGTTCCTACAAAGCTTTACTTCAATACCTCAAAAGCAAAGCTAGAAATTGCTCTTGCAAAAGGTAAGAAGCTTTATGACAAGCGTAATGATTTAAAAGAAAAAGATGCTAAGCGCGATATTGAGAAAGCTCTCAAACGCGCTTATTAATGGGGGCGTCTTGGATTCGACAGGGGTCAGTTTGAATCAGGCAGCAGTCGTTGGCAAACGTTACATGCACAAACAAATATCTGGAAACAGAACAAATTACGCTTTCGCTTAATAGTCGACATAGACTTGCGAATGCAGACCTATCTGCGCTTACACCTTTAGAGTCTGTAACATAACCTGTAAGATAAGGGATATAGGATGTTCTGACTATATTCATGAAAATCAATCAGAAATCGGTATGCGAAAGATTGCTTATTGATCGTAACATACTTAAATTGATTCAATAAGATAAACTGTAGACACCTGATATGGGACGGCTTTTGGACGGGGGTTCGATTCCCCCCGCCTCCACCAAAATTAAGAGTTAAAATGGATGTCATCAAAAAAACTGATGAAATCAACATTTTTTAAGATATTTAAAAAAATCAAGAAATAGCGATTTATGTGGGTGTCACTACCTAGAAATCGCTATTTTTTACTTTAAAGATGAGGTAAAATGGATGTAATGAAAGTAAAGATTGCAGATTATTTATGTTTGATGGAAATTATTAGATAATTATTTTTTGAAAGGATGTGTTTTTCATGAATTATATTTTAAAACAGTATGATAATGATTTATTGTATTTTTCAATGAAAAATACAAATGATGGATTAGAAGTTTTGATTAATACTGTTAATCAAAATTTACAATATCTTTTACCGTTAGACTTAGAATTAAGTAATGAAGGATTAAAAAAATGGCTTCAAAAAAGGACGATTCCTAGAAATAGAGCCTATGTTTCTAATTTTTTATCTCGATTAGGATTAAATGAAAAAGATACAAAAGGTATTATTGATGTATGTCAAGGCTTATCATTGAATGATAGTTATTGGGTTGTGCAAGAAAATTGTAAAGACTTATTTAAAGATAAAAATCTTTATCATAATTCTTTTAATACAAATATTGCTTCCATTGCTTTTACAGGATATGGAAGTTATAAATGAACTAAATACTGTTTATCGCCTGAATTTACAACAAATGGGATGCTAGCAAAATCATGGAGAAGAATAAAAAATAATATTCTTCTTTATAAATCAGGAACAGAAGGATTTGCGAATAGTGGCTTAGAACCTTATAGTGAATATTATGCTTCACAAATTGCCAAAACAATGGATTTACATTATGTAGATTATGGACTTTCTAAATGGAAAGGGAAGCTTTGTTCAACATGTTTACTTTTCACAAATGAAAATGTATCTTATATTCCAGTTGGAAGAATTATTAAAACAGGTGGAATAGAGTCAGTTATTGATTATTATAAAAAGCTAGGTGAAAGCTATTATCAAGAATTATTAGATATGCTTGTTTTTGATGCAGTTATTTTAAATGAAGATCGTCATTTTGGTAACTTTGGTTTTTTAATTGATAATAAATCAAATAAAATTGTGGGATGTGCGCCTATTTTTGATAATGGATTATCACTTCTTTGTTATGCTATGGATGATGATTTTAAAAATATTAATCGATACATCCAAACAAGACTTCCTGCCACATATCAAGATTTTATTGCTTTTGTAAAACCACGTATGACAAAAAGACAAAAGGAAAAACTAAGAAAATTAATAGGTTTCAAGTTTGAAAGTCATTATAAATATCGATTACCTAGAAAAAGACTCAAATATTTGGAAGAAATTATTCAAAAAAGAGTTTTAGAATTATTAGAATAGTAGAGTATATCTAATATTTTATATGTTCTTTTTCTACTTTTTTCAGAAATTTCTGTAATATTGATTATTCCACTTTAGTTGATCACTCATTCCGATTGGGTTGACCAAGTATTCCGATGAACCTGACCACCTAAAATCCTGACTGCCAATAATGGGTACTGATAATTTTAGAATAAAATAAGATAATTATTTAGCCAATCATGACTATCATGATTGGCTATTATTCTGGCAAGAGTTAGGTGGTGCATAGGTCTGCGACTACCGGTGCACTTACGTGCGAATAATCATCTTGAAATATTATATATTTTTTTCATCGTTCCCTTTGTTCACATTTTTAAAATAATTAATTAATTGAGTCAATATTTGATATTCTTCATCATTTATATCTCGAACAGATAATTCTAAAGGATGATCATATTTTATTAAGTAGTCAGTTGTTATATTACAAACAAGGGCAATCATTGTAATATGAGCTATTGTTGGTGTTGATAAACCTTGTTCCCAATTATTTATAGTTGCTCTTGTAACATCTATTTTCTTAGCAAATTTATCTTGACTAAGATTCAATATATTTGTTCTTAAAAATTTTATTTTATCTGCTATATCCATAATCTATTTCCTACTTATTTATTATCTCTCATTAGTTTGTATAAATTGAAAATAACATCACGTTGTTCATCTGTTAATGTTTCAATAATTAGACCTCGTCTGCATTCGTTAAATAATATCATTTCTGAAGATGTATCTAAAATATTCATTAATTCTATTACCTTATCTACATTAATGATACCAGCACCTGCTTCCCAACCTTTTAAAACACTTTCATTGACCTTTAATAAAGCAGCTAATTCAAGGGGCTGCATTTGTTTTTTCTCTCTAGCAATTTGTAAACCCGATTTATTTTTATTTATCATTTTTATATATCCTTATTAATAATTGATTATATATACTCTATATTTTTAATTCATTAAATTGTTATACATATATTATTGCATATAGATTAATACATTACAAATATAATATTAAAATGTATATTTATAATCATATAATGAAACATGACATGCGCCTTACATGTAAAAATTGCATCTTGAACGCACTCTATTTATGAATAGCATAATAGATGATATTCTATTTGTGAAAATATATTAGATGAAAGGAGGTTTCTAAATATGATAAATGATAATAACGCATTTCTAAATTCATTTGCTTTTTTTATATCATTTTTAGCTATTTCTTCCGCTAATAATGTATGTAACATTATATTTGGACGAAGAAAAAGCTAGCCAGTTTAACTCGATATAAAAAGTATTAATTTATTTAAAGCGTATATTAACTTTGATATCATCATAGTTTTTTTACGTTGATGATATTTAGTCATTAAAAAAATATTTAGGAGGAGAAATTATGCGTTTTAAGAAATGGACGACAAGAAATATTATTGTTGGACTCATCGTATTTTTATCAGTTGTTGGTGTAAGTGGCGCTGTTTATTATCAGATAAGTCAGAAAACACAGGCAATTGAAGATAATGGCTACTATGAATGCAGTGGAAAATTTGACAGTAAAATGACACCTGTATCTAATATGCTTGTTATTTTGAAAATAATAAACGGAAGTAATTTTTGTGATGATGGGTGGTATCAAGAAGTTCAGGAATGTCAGAGTATTTTAAATAAACAGATTCAGCAAAACTCTAACAGTAAAGATCCTTATGTCAGACAAATGATGGAGCTGCAACAGGCTATCGTAAAGAAGCTTCATTCATTTTCGACAAAAGCATGGGTCAATATGCTATGTGAAAAAGATGTAGATGATCTTCAAAAAGCATACAATGCCTATCATGATTATTATTATCAACACTATAGTAATGAGGAGACTGTCTAAATGAAACCTGAACTTAATAAAATTAAGATAGCCATCATTACTATGATAGTTCTAGCTATGGCAATTGGCCAGCTTGAATTGTTTGGAAAAGTATATGCAGAAGAACTTGAAAAAATCAAGGGACAGAATTCATATGGAGAATACTATGATAAAAATATCAATAATGTTCATAAAACATCTACACAAATAATAGAAAAAGGAAATCCTGATGTTATTACAAAAGAACCTTCGGTAGATGAAGAAGATACTTCAAGACAAAATGATCAGGAAATCGTTAAATTAAGAACAGAAAACACAAAAACCTATAAACTGTCAAGTGGGGAATATGTGACAGATTTTTATTTTAATCAGATACATAAAAAAGAAGATGGACAATTTGTTGAGATTAATAATAATATACAAAAGAAAACATCTTTATTCAGATCAACACCTTCTTACGAAAATAAAGATGGTCTTTATGATATCAACATTCAAAAAGGCGTATTAGAAATTACAGACCCTAAAGGCAATATGCTTACAGTTATGCCTTCTGGAAGTCTTACAAATTATGCTATCAAAGAAAATGTTGTTCTGTATTCAGAAGTAGAAAAAAATTTAGATTTTGAATATAGAATCAATTCAAATACAGTTTCGCAAAATATCTATATCAATGGAGAACTAGATAAAGATTCCTATTCATTTGAAATTTACAAAGATGACTATGATGTCGGTAAAAATGCTGCAGGATCTATTGTTTTTAAGAAAGATAAAAAAGAAGTCTTTGTATTAAATGCGCCTTATCTTGTTGATAAGGATGGAAACAGAAATCAGGAAGTAGGATATGACTATAAGGAACTTGATAATGGTAATATCAAAGTGACATTGTCACTAACAACATCTTGGTTAAGCGAAGAAGACAGAGTCTATCCTGTTGTTGCCAGATCAAATGTGGCAGTCGAAAATGTGGATGTTATTGATCTTGAATCAAGTTATATCCGCTCAGGAAGACCAAATATCCAAAGTCAATATTCAGATTTGTTTGTTGGATATGATGATAACTTCTATGGCGGTAAAAACAGTAATATTAAAATTGCCAGATCATTCATCTATTTTGCAATGCCAAATATTGGTGAAAATCAAAGAGTTGAAAATGCAATTTTGAAACTTTATAAGGAACAAGATCTAGATCGTGCCAATGAGTTAAATGATATCAATATCTATAACTCCAGTTATGTTGATCCTGGTAAGGTTACATGGAATACACAGCCGGCAGATAACCAAAAGCAGTTTATTTCAAATACCAAGTTTTCTAAACCAAAAGGATTTAAAGAATTTAATATTACAAAACATGTCCAAGAATTAAAGAATGGGCAAAAGAAAACATTGATTCTACAAGTTACGGATGAATCGCCTAACTGGAAATGTAATGTCTTCAATTCAGAATCAACAGGAAATCTGCCAAAGGTAGAAATCTATCACTGTGATGATTTTGATATTGATCCAAATCTGGACATCAATCAATTTGACAATGAACTGAGAGTTTATAGTAAAGACAGACAATATTTCGAGGCAATCAGCATGGATGGTATTGCTAAGCCAAACAGTAATATTGATTTTAATCTTTATGCCAAAATAAATGAAACAGATTTTGAACTTGTAAAATCACACCACGCCAAAGAAAAAAGTTCACCTTATTTCATTGATCCAGTTTATATAACTGATCCACTTGATGGAACCCAAAAATATGAAAAGGGTGAAGTCAACTATACGACGAGCTATCTAAAAATTGGAGACATTCCAAAATACGATACGTTCTATGAATATCGAATGAAAGTTAAAAAGGATGGCACTGAGTCAGAAAAAGAATTGATAACAGACGGGTTTATTATCTATAAGGTAAAACTTGGAGATAATCTTAAATCTATTGCATCCCACTATGGCTTGAAGATAGATGATATTAAAAAAGATAATAATACATCTACAAACAAGGTCAAAGAGGGAGATGTTCTTTTCTTAAGATTTGCAAAAGATAATCCAAAAGTACCTAAGGATGTCTACAGACCTCCATTAAAGCTTTCATCTTTTGAGGCAAAATATGTTTATAGAGGACCTGCATGCTACGGAAACTGTGCAGTTGCCGACCCAGTTAATACAAGTATTGGAAACTTCTATCATGAATCAAAAGATTTCACTTTAACAGATTTTGATGAATTAAGCCTGACTCGTGTCTATAATTCTTATGGAGAAGATAATGCATCGATTTTTGGAAACAATTATTCATCAAATATTGAACAGTACATTTCCTATGATAAAGACGATAACATGATCTTTTACAGAGGAGATGGAAAGATCTTAAAGATTGAAAAGAAAGATGGAAAATATGTACCTAAACTTGTTGATCGTCTGACTATCAATGTTGATGGTGACTATGTTTCTATTAAAGACAACAAAGAAGATGTTACATATATCTTTGATGAATACGGAATTCTGACATCTATTAAAACGAAAACAGGATTTGAATCACGTATCAACTATGATGAATATGGATTTATTACAAATATTGATATGGGGAACAAACAGGTAACGCTTGAATACAATGATTATCATCTTGTAAGCAAAATCAACTTACCAAATGGTACAAATGTACAATATCAATATAATGCAGACAGACAACTTACAGCATTTATTGATGCAAATGGAAACAGCGAACAATACAACTATGACAATAATGGAAAGGTAAAAAGTATTACAAACAAAAATGGAAATACTTTAGCACAAAATACCTATCAGGATAACGGAGTTGTCGTTTCACAAACGGATGCCAATGGAAATAAGATATCTTTTGGCTATAAAGGAAATACGACAAGTGTTACTTATAATGATAAGGAAACAGAAAAGTATGTTCTTGATGATAGCTACAAGGTAACAAAAATCACAAAGGCAGATGGATCATCGAAAAGCTACAGCTATAATGATGCTGGAAATATGATCAGTGAAACAGATGAAAAAGGTCAAAAAACAACATATGAGTACAATAAAAAAGGCTATCTGACATTGCAAAGCAATCCAGATGGAACAAGTGAAAAATATACCTATGATGAAAATGATAATGTAACATCAAAAACATCTGCGGATGGTACAAAGGAAACCTATAAATATGACAGCAACAGCAATCTGATTTATGAAAACAGTGAAGACAGAAAAGGTGTGACTTATGAATATAATGAACAGAACCTTCTTGTCAAAGAAACAGATGCTCTTGGTGTATGGAAAAGCTATATCTACGATGGCAATCAGGCTGTAACAGTTACTCACAGCAATGGTCTGGTAGAAAACTACAGCTATGATGCCATGGGAAATATTGTTAACGAATCTGATTCAAACGGTCGTACAACAGCATATGTCTATGACAATCTTAATCAGATTATCAAGAAAACAGATTCCTATGGTAACAGTGAAGAATACAAATATGATGGAAATGGAAACGTCGTTGAATATATCGACAAACTTGGAAGCAAAACAGTTACAGTATATGATAAAAATAACAATGCTATCCAAACTCAAAAGGGAAATCTAAAAACATCTAAAAAGTATGACAATCGTAATCGTATTATCAGTGAAACAGATGAACAAGGACTTACTAAAAAATATACGTATGACGCCAAAGGACAAATCGTAAAGGAAACGGATGCCTATGGTCAAGCTACAACGCATACTTACGATGCAGTCGGTCATGAAATCAAGACAGTTGATGGAAAAGGAAATACAACATCAAATGAATATGATGGAGATAATCTTGTAAAGATAACAGATGCAAGAGGAAATGTTACATCCTATGAATATGATGAGTTTAACAGAGTTGTAAAAACAACTTTACCTAATGGGAAAACTGAAACAAAAGAATATGATAAAAATGGAAATATCATTAAGACAGTAGATCAAAGAGGGCTAACCAATAGCAAAGAATATGATGCTTTTGACAGACTCATTAAAGAGATCAATGAACAAGGTGTTGCTATTTCAAATGAATATGATGTCTATGGTCAACTGATTAAAAAGATAGAAGATAAAAAGACAACAACATACAGCTATGATGTTTATGGAAACACTCTCAGTGAAACAGATACCTATGGAAATACAAAAATTAGTGAATATGATAAGCTCGACAGACTTGTTAAGGAAACTGACGAACTAGGTAATGTTACTCAACATAAATATGATGCAATGGACAATGAAACAGAAACAATTGATGCTAAAGGAAACAATGAAAGAAAAATTTATGACATCAACAGCATTCTGGTTCAGGATATTGATAAACTTGGAAACATTATAACTTATAAATACAATAACAAGGGTCAACAGATTGAAACAGTTGATGCCTATAAAAATACAACAAAATTTGAATATGATAAGTTTGGCAATGTAACTAAGACAACAATCAATGATACACCGGTAGAAATCAAATCTTATGATGAACACGGTCGTGTTACAAAAACAAACAAGATCAGTGAGATCACTGTTGAAGAATATGATAGTTTTGATCAGGTCGTCAAGTCTACGAATCAGACAACAGGGCTTGTTACAGAAACTGAATATGATAAAAATGGAAATGTAACCAAAACATCTGATAGCGGTGGAAAAGTAACAACTCATGAATATGATGATTTCAGTCAGGAAGTCAGCTCAACAGATCCATATGGCAGAGTTTCAAGCAAGACATATGATAAGTATGGTCGTGTTGTTAAAGAAGTAAGCAATACAAATGAAGCAACAGATTATGAATACGACAAATATGGAAATGTAGTCAAGACGACGAATCATCTTGGCTCGGTAACTGATTCGACATATGATCTGTTAAATAGAAAAGTTAGTGATTCAACAGATGGTAATAAAACATTGACATACAGTTATGATGCTAAAGGTCAGCTTGTTTCAACACACGATTCATTTACTGATAAAACAGATACAGTCAAATATGATGCTTTAGGACAGGCTGTCGAAAAAACAGATAAGCTTGGAAATGTAACCAAGACGGATTATGATGCTAAGGGTCAAGTCATCAAGGAAACAGACGCTGCAGGAAATGTAACTCTTAAAGAATATGATATCTATGGCAATGTTATTAAGGAAACGGATGCCTTAGGAAACAATTCGCAGACACATTACAATGCCTTTGGACTTGTTGAAAAAGAAGTTGATAAGAGAGGATTTGCAGTATCTTACGTTTACAATGACAAATTCCAGCTTACTGAAATGACAGACAAGCTTGGAAATAAAGCAACATTTGAATATAATGACCAAGGGTTTGTATCAAAAGCAACAAATCAAAACGGATTTGTCAGCGAGTATGAATATGATATTTATGGTCAAAAGATCAAAGAAACAGATCCAAATAAAAATGTTACAGAAAATGAATACGATCTGCTTGGTCAGGTAGTTAAAACTGTTGAACCAAGAAAGACAACTGTCAATAACTATGATTCTCTTGGCAGACTTCTTTCTGTGAAAGAAAATGATAAGACAACAAAAGAAAATGAATATAATGATTTGAATCAAATCGTTAAATCGACAAATGCCTTAAAATACGTTTCAACTTATGAATATGATAAATATGGAAATAAGACAAAAGAAACCTATGAAGAACATGAAACAGTTAACAAATATGATGTTAATTCACAACTTATCAAGAAAACAGAAAACAGGGATAAGGTGACAACATACAGCTATGATGCTTTAGGAAGAGAAGTAAGTCAGAAACAAAATGACAAAGAAATCGTTTCAAAAAAATATGATGCTGTAGGCAATGTTGTTGAAAAAACTGAAAATGGTCTTACAACACAATATCGCTATGATGCTTTAAAACATCCAATACAGTATCTTTACCCATCATTGGAAGATGGAAGCATGAAAGCAATTGTATCTGTTGACTATGATGAAGAAGGCAATGCTGTTCAATATAAAGATATTTATGATCATGTTATCAAAAGACAATATGATGCTAATAGCAATATGATTGCAGAAACAAACAGCAATGGCTTTATTACAAGATATCAATACGACAGCTTAAACAACATGACAAAAGTACAAAGTCCTCTTGAAAGAGTGATGAAGTACAATTATGACGGAAACAACAATCTTGTTGAAAGAAGCTATAATGATAAAAAAGCAACTTATGAATATGATGAAGCTGATAATCTTATCAAAGAAATAAGCGAATATGGACTTACTGAAACTTATCAGTATGATGATTTCGGTCAAATGACATCTTATACAAAAAACGATGGAACAACAATCGATTATTCATATGATGCATTGGGAAGAAAGCTTTCAGAAGGAACGAGACAGTTCAAATATGATGCCTATGACAACCTTTTAGAAGCAGATTATAACAATAAGAGTGTCAAGTATACCTATGACAAGTTCAACAATATTACAAATGTTAAAGATGCCAACGACAATAATGTTGATTATAAATGGGATATCTATGGAAACAGAACTGAAATTAAATATAACGATTATACAATAGGCTATACCTATAATCAGTTTGATAAAATAGACAAGGTTTCTAAAAATGGCAAGGAATATGCATCCTACAGCTATGATGTAAGAGGAAATACAAAATCATTAGAAAGAAATGATATTACTACAGATTACAGTTATGATGAACTAAATCGTAGAACAGCTTATGTCAATACTAAAGGTGACAAGACACTGTCAGAATACAAATATGAGTATGACGGACAGGACAATGTTATTTCAGAAACAATAAATGGTGTTGTTAACAGTTATGATTACAATGAATCGGACGAATTGAAAGCTTCAACAAAAACGATTGATGGAAAAACAGTCATAACTGAATACATCTATGATCTTTTTGGAAACAAAGTAGAATCATCCAGTGATGGAACAAATAAAATCTATCGCTACAATGATAAAAATCAATTAACAAGCATTAAATCAAAAGATGGACTTACTGATATCTATTATGATAAAAATGGAAATGTAAGAGATATCTACTACGCAGGTGGATACAAAGAATATTATCAATATGATGAATTTGGTCAATTGACTACTTTAAAAACAAACAGAGACAGAACTTACAATTATGAATATGATGGTGAAGGTGATCGAGTTCATGAAGAAAAGATCATCAACAGCCCATATGATTTAGATTACAAACAGGATACAGAAGAATGGTTCGACTATATGCAGTCATTACCATTTACTGAAGTAGAAGAACTGTTGGAAGCAAAAAAATCAGATGAATCATTTGATGCAATGAGATATCAGCTTACATACAGAAGAAAAAATGGATTGTGTGCAAGTAATCTCATTAAGGATCCAAAATCCAATGAAAAATGTGAATACAAAGATTACCTTTTAGATAAGACAGTTGAAAATACACTTGTGCTTTCTGAAAATGATGATATTCATATCTATGGAGAAGAACGAATCTCAACAGAAAATACTGACGGAACTCAAACTTATCTAAGTGGAAACAATCAAAGTGTAATGGCTGAAATATCATCAAAAGGAACAATATCACAGATTGAATATGATGACTTTGGAAAAACAGATGATAAAACAAGTGGCTATGGGTATGATGGAGAAAAGCTTGATACAACAGGAAATATCTATTTAAGAGCAAGATATTATAACCCAAGAATTGGACAGTTCATACAGATAGATGATTATAAGGGAACACAAGATAACCTTACAAGTCAAAACCGATATACATACTGTTTGAACAATCAATACAAGTATATGGATCCTAGTGGAAATAGTATAACTGTTGCGCTTTTAGGATTAACTGCATATGAATTAGCAAAATATCTTGCCATAGGATTTGTAATAGTAGGTGGCATATTAGCAATTAAGCAAGCTACAACAAAAAAGAGCACTGCACGATCAACAAAGGGAATCATTAAACCGGTAAAGGATATTTTAAAAAAAGGAAAAAAAGCAACAAAGAATCTAAAAAATACGATTACAAAAAAAATAAAAAATACGATTACGAAAAAAATAAAACCTAAAAAAGTGATACAGACTGTAACAAAAGCTATAGCTCCAACTATACCAGTAGGAATAAAAGCTTTAAAGTCTACATTAACAATTCCACAACCTTGTCCAACAGGTATTGGATGGAATCAATTGCCAAGAAATATTATCTCAAAAGCGACATTATTAGGATTAACTGCATGGCTTAATAACATTTTGCCAAAATTAAAAGCTGCAAAGGGAAGTCATACGAGTAATCAAACACATCATATCATTGCACGAAGTGCATGGAGTTCATGTGGTTCAGTTAAACATGATTTTTATTTAGATGATGCACGTGAAGTTGTTAGAGCACATTTTGGTACTGTTGACAATTATTATAATTACGCTTTCATAAATAATACTTTACACAGAAGAATACATACAAAGCTGTATTATCAATCTATTTGGTTGAATTTTTCTAAGGTATATGCAATAAAAAATGATATAAATAAAGGTATTGTTAGAAGCAGATTATTAAATTATAAAATTGTATTAGAAGGTATTTCTTATTTAGGAGCTTAGGTAATATGAATGAATTAGAAAGATGGTATCAAAGTTATAAAAATAATTTTCAAAATGTTTTAGAAGAAAATAAAAAAAAACTTGAAAATCTCAAAGAATATCTTATAGATCATAGAGAATTATATACAGGTCCTTTTTTGATGAAAAAGATAAAACAAGGGACAAAATCTTATATTGAGCAAAGTGAAATCTATGAAAAGGTCGTTGAAGGAATTTATAGTTGTCGCTTGGCAAGAAAAGAAGGTCAGGATGTTTATGAATATGGTTTTAGACAGGATAATCAGTGTTATTTAAGAAAAAAAGGAAAAGTTGTTGATCGTTTATATCTCTATTTAGAAAATGAAATGTATGAAGTGACTTTATTAAATAATGATTTGTTAGATCCTAATATAAAAATACTAGGAGAATATGTATTTAATGAGGATCATTTTATAGAACATATTCATCGTTATTACGGTATTTTAAATGATGAGAAGTATCAATGGATCAATCCTTCTATTGCTATTGTTTATACAAATTTACGTAAGTATCTTTTAATAAAAGAACAAAATGAAATAAAGTTTATTTTTAGACAAGTCTTTTTAAAAGATGATGGAATAATTTATTCTTATTATCTTCAAAAAAATATTCATATCAAAAATAAAGATGATGAAAAAATTCTCTCTATAGATAATATCATGCTCTCTGTTTCTAATATTGTTGATGATAAGCAAAGAAAAACAGAATATTATTATCTTCAGTTTTTGAATCAAAGTTACTTTGTGTCTATTGAATATGCAAAAAGAGATGCTCATTTTTCTTATAAAAGAGCAAAAGAAATCTATTATCAAAGTATTTATGATTTCATAAATGACAAAATAAAAGAATTTGATTTTAAAGTAAATTATGTAGGTATTCAATATCCTTGTTATGGAAGTTCAATAGAACCCCTTTTAATAGGATTTGATGAAATCTATCAAGAAGATGTTGTTTCAATGAAGGAAAGTATTGATTTAGACTTTCAAGAAAATATTGAAATAGTACATATGTTCCATGACTATTTAATAGAACATAACTATTTTAATGTTTTACCAACTCTTATGAAAAGATTAAAAAATGATTTAGAAAAACATTTAAATCTTGAAATTATTTTATTTGAAATGGATGATTGATTTTATATTTTGTCAACTTGTTATTTTATACTACTAAATATCAACTCTATGAAGAAGAACGAATCTCAACAGAAAATACTGACGGAACTCAAACTTATCTAAGTGGAAACAATCAAAGTGTAATGGCTGAAATATCATCAAAAGGAACAATATCACAGATTGAATATGATGACTTTGGAAAAACAGATGATAAAACAAGTGGCTATGGGTATGATGGAGAAAAGCTTGATACAACAGGAAATATCTATTTAAGAGCAAGATATTATAACCCAAGAATTGGACAGTTCATACAGATAGATGATTATAAGGGAACACAAGATAACCTTACAAGTCAAAACCGATATACATACTGTTTGAATAATCAATACAAGTATGTAGATTCTAGTGGAAATAGTATAACTGTTGCACTATTAGGATTAACTGCATATGAGTTAGCAAAATATCTTGCTATAAGATTTGTAATAGTAGGTGGCGTATTAGCAATTAAGCAAGCTACAACAAAAAAGAGCACTGCACGATCAACAAAAGGAATCATTAAATCGGTTGATTATTATGGCGTAGCTGACCAATAATTCCGATTTAGCCTGATCATTAATTCCGATACACTTGACCAATCATTCCGATTAGGTTAATCAATTATATTATACATACTCCTTTTCTAGTAAAATTAAGGTGTAACTAAGCATCGAATCTACACAATATTTTACAGGAAAGGAGTTTTTTTATTTTGAAACCATACGAGGAAAAATACAAAGAGATTTTTTATCACTAGGTATGTCTAGAAACGAAATTTCAAAGCTTTTAAAGACTTCAAGAAACACAATCAGAAAAGTAGAGAATGCTGCTAAGTCTTTAAGATTATCCTGAAATGATATCAGCACTATGACTAGTGAAGAATTCGCTGACAAGCTGTTTCCAAAGCCAGAAGATGATGGTGATAATTTACAGCCGAAGCCTGATTGTGAAATGATGTATCTTGAACTACAAAAACCTGGTGTAACCAAGATGCTTTTATGGCAGGAGTACTACAATGAGGTAAGAGCTGCAGGTAAGATTCCATTGCAGTATTCTCAGTTCTGTAATTATTTCAATCAGTATATCGAAAGAAACAAAGCTACGATGCACTTTGATCATAAAATCATAAGATAGCTGAAAGAATTGAAGTAGACTGGTTATGCAAAGATTCTCATAACCAATCTACTTCAGTACAAATACCTGGCTTATGCTGGATATGGTTGGTATAGTTGTGATTCTGAACATGTTCTGTGTATCCTCTGCAGAACTTTGAATAGTTTACTGGATACTTACCATCATTTATCTTGATGCAGTATTCATTCCACAATAGCTTCAGAGTGACTCCAGGTTTAGATAATTCATTATGAATATATTCATAATCTATAGGGGCATAGATGTCTTCACTTTCATAAAGATTAGGGAAGAACAGCTTTCCTAATTCCGTAAATGAATAACACTCTAATTTTGCAGTATCAAATTCTAATTCCTCCTTTCTTCGTTTTACTTTCGATGATGTGTGCTTGCTTATGTGATATTGATTGGAAATGGTATTAAGAGAAATACCCTGGCCCATTAGCTGCAGGCACATTCTTAGATTGAATTTTACAGCCATAATTTTAAGGCTCCTATCATAATATTAGAGACATCGTCTCCAATATCATGATAGTACAAAAAGACCCACCTTGAGGTGGTGCAGTTGGTGATATAGGTGGTGCACTTTATGCGATTAGCGGTGCTGTTCCTTGCAAATAATCAATTATCTTTTCTTATGATCATACAATACCTAGCTAGATATATCAAAAGATAATAGAATACTAGCATACATATCATCAGCCTTAATACTTAAAGAATAATTCTCATTTAACAAAATTTCATTTATATTCTGTGCAACGACAGCCTCATTAATAGATGATGCAGAATAGAATACTTTTATAATAATTTTATTAGCTGTTTTTACTGATTTTATCATAATAATCTTATCAGTAGCTGTAGTTTGTATACATGAATCAATAGATAAATTCACAAAATATTCAAATAATGTTAATTGGGTAAAATAATCTAAAATATCAAAATCACTATATTTAATTTCAGTTTTGATATTAATGTTATGATTAATGATTTTTGTCAAATTATTATTTATTACATAGTTTAAAATATATGAATTACTATATATTGCATTAAATTCTTTATAGGCTATATCAGTAAGATTATTAAGTACTGTGGTAGCTTCCGAATATCTTGAATCTTGAACTAACGAATTCAACTGATTACAAGTATGAAGCAGATCATGGAGAAATTCAAAATTATAATTATAATGCTGGGATAGCAATTCAATTTTAGAATCATATAATTCTTCTTTTTGTTTAGCAGCCTGCAATTTATGCTTCATGTTTATTGAATTGATAACAGATATAAAAATTACAAATAATATAATATTAGATATTGCTAATCCTGCAGTTGTTATTAAAATATCAGGATTTGTATTTAATAAGTCAAAATAATCATCAGTATTCAATAAGAAAACTATACTTACACCAGGAAAAACAAGTGCACTCCAAGTGAATTTTGGCAAATCATCTACTTGAATAAATTCAATAATTTTTACATATATAAACACAAAACTAGCCAAAATTGCATTAGAAAAGATAGTACCAAGTAAAAAACCATGTGAATAAGTATTACGTGTTACTTCTATGAAAAGAACATTGTTAAAGCAGAAAGCAACTAGTATTTCTGAAATAACCTGTATTAAGAAGAAAGGAACAACAATTAATATTTTTTGGATTACTTTTCCTTCAAATTGGAAAGAAACATAAAGAAAGTACACAATTAATAAGATGATACCTTTTATTGGTGATGCTCCAGTATAATTAATTAAACTTTCAACCACAATAAAAACAAGTAAAATGAGTAAATATTTATTTTTAGAGTATTTTGACGACAAAAAAGAATTTGCGATATAGCTAATCAAAAGAAATGCAACAACATTAGAAATGATTATCATAACATGTCTTGTAGAAAATCATTGTATTTTTGATCAAATTCTTTTTTGTAATGTCTAGAAAGTGGTATTACATCATTATTAACTAAAATAATTTCATTCTTTTTAAATGCACTGATATATTCAAAATTTACTAAATACGCTTTATAAGGATAACCAAAACCATATTCTTTTAATTTCTCATACCAATACTTCAATGTACAATTAGTTACAGTAATTTTTCCATCAAGTGCATGTACAATTGATTTTCTATCTGTAAATTCAATATACAATATATCTTTCACAAAAATCTTATAAGGACTAATTTTATCGTCATAAAAGCTCACAGATTTTTTTATATATTTTTTTATTACTGCTCTCATCTCTAAATTAAATTCAAGTTGATTAATTGGTTTAATAAAGTATCTATCCGCATGAATTTTATAACCATCAATCGCATATTTAGAGTAGCTTGTTGTAATAACGATTCTACAATTATGATTTATTGTATTTAATTCTAATCCTAGATCTATTCCTTTTTCATTATAGATTTCCATATCTAAAAAAAGTAAATCTGCTTTAGAGATGTTTTGAATTACCTCTGTTTTACTTTTGCATATATGAGTTTGATAATCTAGGTTTGTTTTTTGAAACAAACCGTTTAAACAAAATAAAAGATGTTCAATGTCTTTTAAATTATCATCATAAATTAATATGTTCATCATGAAGTAGATACCCTCCTAATATTATTGTAAAAAATATCTATAAATATTAAAGTGACCTTTTAATATATGAAATACTAAGACTACAAATAGAAATTATATCCACATAAAAGATTAAATTTGGTACTGTAGAGAATGCAAAAAATTCTGATAGTATAACAATTCCCAGATATGACATTTCAGTAAAAAATGCCTTCTTTTTGTATAGTTTAAATTGTATATCATTTAATCGTTTGTTTGGATGATCAATAGGAGCAATTAAAACTGTTTCTGCTATTAAGATGATATTAAATATAATATTCACCCAAATATTTATGACATAGTATTTAGACAAAATAGCAGGGATTACAGAAACTATAGTCGAGACAAATATACATAATGTATTGTTTGAAAAATGAAAACCACCTATATATCTACGTATTGGAATATATAAGACCAGGAAAACTATAGTATTGTAAAAGCAATGAAAATATAGTGATACAGCTAAGGTCATAATTACGTAAAGTAGATAATTCACAGAAACTGACCAGCCATAATAAAACAAATCTTCATCAATATTAATTTTATTTTTTCTTAGACTATTAAAAATAATTTTCTTCATACTTATCCTTATTATTCAAATCATAAACAGATAATCATTCTCTATCAAATAATCTGTCATAACATTTCAGAATAACGCAACCATTATTATATAAGCTATTGTTTGTACAGATAATCTTTGTTGGCTCTAATTCATTATATTTACTATTATTTATGATTAGAAAATAGTATTTCTTTGTTCACCTGTAAGCAGCTCATTATTTTCTGTAATTAAAAACAATAATGTATGTGTATCATATATATGATACAACTCAAAATGCATCTTAGTAAAGAAAATTAAATTATATTCTTATATCTATTTTATAACATATAAAAGAATGTTATTATTTATTAGAAAGGATGGTTTGACATGGAAAAATTTAAACAATATTCTTTAAAGACATTTGCTGCTTTGTTGTCATTTGTTGCTATTTCATCTGTTAATAGTGCTTGTGCTGTTATATTTGGACAAGAAAAAGAACCAGATAGTTTAGCAAAATATAAAAAATGTTAATCCCAATTGATAATAATTTAGCTGATTGTGGAACTACAATACATAATTTAGTATTGTAGTTTTTTCTTATAACCCCAATATCATGATACAATAGAAACATCAATTAATAATGTACATATTCAGTTGGGAGCTACATAAGATGAAAATAGGAATAATAGATGACGATACTCAATTCAGCCAAGTCATAAAGCATAAGATAGAAGAAAATACATGCTTTAGTAAAAGTAGTATTGATGTATTTAATAATGATTTCAAATCACTTCAATTAAAAGATTATGATTATTTGTTTATAGATATTCTATTAATGCAGGATAATGGTATCACTATTGCGAAAAGTATACATAATAAGAATACACGCATCATATTCATGTCTAGTAATGAAACACTTGTTTATGATTGTTTTGATATTGCGCTTTACTTCTTTATAAGAAAAACATCTTATGAAGATGATTTAGAAAGACTATTTATCAAGATAGATAAAGATCAGAATGAAAACCATAAACAATATCTCGTTGATAAGAAAAACAATCAATACATTAATCTCAAGGATATCATCTATGTTCAATCCCATAGAAATACATGTACCTTTTACACAGAAGATAATGAATATGTTCAATACACAACATTAAAGAAATGTTCTGAAGAGTTATGTTCTAATGTAGCATTCTATAAGATCAACTCATATACCATTATTAATTTTAAATATGTTACTAAAATTAATAATCAAAGTGTGACTCTTATGAACAGCCAAACATTTAATGTCTCTAGAAAATCAAAAGATATTATTGAAAAATACCATGCCTACAGGAGGTATAATGTGGACCCCGTGTCAAGGACATTAAATAAAAAAGTACTTAAAATCGATTAG
>OLGZ01000786.1_pt1 | contig 22127 bp, 17 predicted proteins | sample 1605981 | NCBI WGS metagenome assembly OLGZ01 (sample SAMN03283291) | human gut metagenome | biome: human-associated habitat; material: feces | host: Homo sapiens | place: Peru | collected 2012 | reverse complement strand
CCAGCATAGCTGGCGGTTGTTGTTTCACTTCGTTTCACAAAGCTAAAGGCGTAATAAAAATAAACCACATCGCCTTCCGGCAACATGGTTTACCTCTTCCCCTATTAACTCTCTAATCAATTATTTACGTTGAAAACGCCTTCTACAAGTAGCCAATCCAACAATAGACACAAATCCAATTCCAACATACATCAAAATATCATCGCCAGTCTTAGGATTATGTGTTTCATTATTTTCTACTGTTTCATTTTTCTCTACCTCAGTTGATTTAGAATCATCTTCTGTTTTACCAGTATTATCATTTTCAACATTCTTAGCAATAATTCCATACTCACTCAAATGAGTAGTTTCAAACACAAGATATCCATCCTCAACAGTTGCAGGCAATCTATCACGTATTTTTCCTCTAAGAAGATAAACAACCTCGTATGAATCAAACCCTTTTAAATCATCAGGCAAAGCAATTTTAATCTTCATCTTTATGCCATTTATCTCAACAACATCATCACACCATAGTACTCTAATATCAGCTATAAATTTAATACCTTGGTCAGCCCATTCCTGAGCAACCTCAGCCTCTTGAATATCTAATCTATACTCACTATCAATTTCTTTATCAAAAGTAATCGAACCCTTAATTCCACTACTACTCTCAATCACATTCTTACTATCCTCAGGCTCTGAAGCCTTCTCCCAGCAAGCATATAAAATCACATACTTATACATTCCCATAGTTTCATCTAAATCGCTCTTCTCATACTCGTCTGAACCATTTTTATCCCAAGCTCTCCAATAAATATAGTTAAGCATTTTTCCACTTCCATCGGCTTTAGTATTCCATCCAACAAACTTGTAACCAGTTCTTACAGGAACATATTGGAACAAAGACATATTCGTGCCAGAATTATCTCCACCTAAATAATTGCATTGTTTTATAGTCTCTCCATCAACAGTACCACCATTAGCATTTAAATTTAATATACGATTATCATTGCTATCAAAATTATCTTCTTTATATGTAGCTGTTAACTCAACTGCATCAGAATCACTAAAGAAGCTCTTATCAATTGAACTTACAAGCTTTCCATTATATCCCCAACCGCAGAATGTACATCCATCTCTAGTAGCAGTCAATTTTGATACATCATATCCTGAAAATGAATTTGCATCAACCGTAATTCTCATCTTGTTCTTCCCTTCAACCTTACCGGCAAACCCATCTAAAGTAATATAATATGTACCAGTTCCCTTTAAAGCAGTATCAGAAAATACAGGGCTAACACTCAAACCTTTTGTAAATTTAATTTCAGTATTCCTATCTGCCCAAACACTTCCATCGCTAGTAAAATTAGCAGCTGTAACTTCATCATCAACTCCATCTTTCGTAGCCTTCCAATGAGAAAAAACATTTTTTCCGTTAAAAGCCTGCACCCCTTTAGTTAATTCAGAAATCTTAAGTACCTCATCTTCACTATCCACATTAAATCTTATAACCTTTGCAGCCATCCCATCAATGTCTTCATCGCCTAATAAAGATTGAACCAATACCAAAGCATATTCACCATCATCAGTAATTGTATAAGCATTCACTTTATTAGAAATACTAAGCAAACATATACTAGCAATCATAATAGCTAATATTATTAACAATTTTTTTATCTTCACTTTTTTTCCTCCTCATATTTTTTTTAAGTTCATTATTACTTATTAACCAAATATAGTTTTTCTCCTTTCTCACAATTTTTCAAATTCATTCTATCATATAACATTTCTCATATGTATTTTATTGCCAAAAATTCCATGACTCTTTGGTAATCAAAAATCAAAACTCTAGTTATAACTTGGCATATTAAATAAATGTGTTATAATAGACTCATCTTTTAAAAATTACGGAGGTACCCATGACATTCTCAGAAGTATTAAACAAATATATAGAACAAATTAATTGCTCATCAAAAGACCTATCAACTACTTCACAATTATCATCCGCAGTTATTAGTCGTTACAGAAAAGGAGAACGAACACCAACACTAAAAAGCAAACAATTTGATCAATTAGTTGATGGCTTATATGAACTTAGTCAGAACAACAATATAGAACTAACTAAAAAAGAAATTTCAAGTAAATTAGCTAGTTCATTAAACGATATAGATATTAATTTTGAAGATTTAAGCAAAAATATAAACGCAATTATTTCTGCATTAAACATCAACATTGCTGAACTATCACGTTTTATTGGATATGATGCTTCATTCATTTCTAAAATTCGTTCAGGAAACAGAAATCCATCCAAACCGAAAGAATTCATAAATGCAGTTTGCTCATTTATAGTAAATAAATATAAAACCACTGAAAATAAAGAAACTCTTTCTATTTTAATGGATTGCTCAATAGCAGACATAGAAAATGAAACAGACTATTACTCAGAACTTAATAAATGGATTTCAAATAACTCATATTCAGACAGTACATATGTTAGCAATTTCCTAAATCATTTAGACACATTCGATTTAAATGAATACATAAAAGCAATTCATTTTGATGAGATGAAAATTCCTTTTGTGCCATTTTACAAAGCTTCCTCAAGAAACTACTATGGTCTAGAAGAAATGAAAAAAGGTGAACTAGATTTCTTCAAAGCAACTGTACTTTCAAAATCAACTGAACCAGTCTTCATGTGTAGCGATATGCCAATGGAAGATATGGCAGAAGACGTAGACTTCGGCAAAAAGTGGATGTTTGCAATTGCTATGACTCTAAAAAAAGGATTACATTTAAATATAATTCATAACCTAGATAGACCATTTGAAGAAATGATGCTTGGACTAGAAAGTTGGATTCCAATTTATATGACAGGTCAAATTTCTCCATTCTACTTTAAAAATGCAAATACAAATATTTATGGTCACTTAAACTATGTTTCAGGAACTGTAGCTCTTAATGGCGAAAGTATAAATGGCTATCATTCAGATGGAAAATATTATTTAACTACAAATAAATCAGAAATTGCCTACTACAAATCAAAAGCCGATCACTTATTGAAAAAAGCTAACTCACTTATGGATATATACCGTGCAGAAAATCAAAATGAATTCAATGCCTTCTTAATGTCAAATTCCAAATTAGAAGGAAAACGTAGAAGAATTTTATCTTCGCTCCCCATTCACACTATGTCAAAAAAATTATTAGCCAAAATATTAAAAAGAAATAAAGTTTCAGAAGTGGATATAAACGCAATCTATTTAGAAATAGAAAAAAAGAAAAAAATTATATCTGATATAGTTGAAAAAAACATTTTAGAAGATGACTACTTTGAATATTCGAAAGCTGATTTTGAAAAACATTTAATTTCGCTATCACTTTCTACATGTTTTTACGAAAAGAAAATTTATTATACATATGATGAATATAAAGACCATTTAAAATTAACTCAAGAATACGAAAAAATTACACCTAATTATAAATTAACAAAAAGTCCAAACCGTACATTTAAAAATATTCAAGTAACTTTTCATGATCAAAAATACATTATGATTTCAAAAGATAATAGTCCAGCAATTCATTTTGTAATCTATCATCCGAAATTAAGAAATGCTATTGAAAATTTCATTCCACCAATTATTGAAGAATAATTTATATAAGCGAATCTACAAAAAATAGATTCGCTTATTTTAGGTTTCTATAAAGTATTTATATTTTTAATTCTATATACTAAGAATTTCAGACAACTTTCATTTTATATAATAATTAAATAAATTTTCCATTAGTATCTGATAACCTAGCAATTCCTTCATATGGACTATGATACTCTTCCTCATCATTACAATACTCCACTATTTGATTTATATTCTCTTTAATCTTCTCAAATCCCTGTATATACAAATCTATGACCTCATCTTGCATAAAATAAAATGGTGCAGAACTTTTGTTCCCAATTGCAAACGTATTATCAATCACATTTAATGTCTGTACATGGCTATAGTTTGAATAATTCTCTTTATATAAATCCATATACTCCTTATTAAATTTCCATGGATATTCGTCCCCATCAAAAATTTTCTGGAATATCAGTTGCTTATAAACAGGATGAGTTTGATACAATCGTGTAGTCAATCCCTCTGCTTTCAATACTTTCATAATTATCTCTCTGAACTTTCCGAACATTCTCTACTCCTATTTTTTTTACATCGCAATTAATTCTATATAAATGATACACATGCTCATAGCCATTTTCTATTTTAGGAGGATTCAAAAAATCAATATTATTTTTTAAATATTCTGTTAGTTTATCTGCATTTTTTTGAATCTTCTTAATCACATTATCAAAATTTTCTAACTGGTATCTCAAAAACAAACAATTAAGTGCACTAGGCTTATAATTATATCCATAAGTAAAAGAATTATAATAAAAATTAAGATCACCTTCTACAATCTTTTGAGCATATGTTTTAACAGAATTAGCCTTATTAAATAAATCTACATTATTAGTACAAAGTCCTCCTAGCTCTCCACACGAAGCCAATTGCTTCACAGACATAAAACTAAAACATCCTATATCGCCATATGTTCCTACATATTTATTATCAATTTTTGCTCCAAATGCCTGAGCACAATCTTCAACTAATTTAACTCCATATTTATCAGCAATTTTTCTAAGTTCTTTCAAGTTACTTGGATAACCTTGCATATTAACAGCAATAATCGCCTTTACCTTTTTGAATTTATTTAATAATTCTTCAACTTGTCCTTCATCTATGTTATATGTATCTTCTTTAACATCTGCAAATATAGGAATCGCACCTGTTCTAATTACTTGAAATGCTGGCGCTGCAAACGTCCATGCAGGAACAATAACCTCATCTCCATATGAAACATCACAAGCAATTAAAGCTGAATGCAATGCTGAAGCGCCTGACTCAAAAAAAGAAAAGTATTTAGTATCTAAATATTGTGCCATTTCTTTTTCAAAATTACCAATTTCGTCGTTTTTATTTGACACAAAATTTCTAGATTCTAAATACTCATTTAAAAAATTTTTATCCTCTACCTTTGGCGGCCATACTCCTCTTAGTTCATCAACATCATTACAAACCTTTGAAGCTTTTTCATTAAAAAATACTAATTCACTCATACACATATCCTCTTTTCTCTTTTTTATAATCATATGCTTGTACTTTTCAATTTATTCGGAAAAAATTAATTGCATAGAATAAACTTGTACTTAAAACAACCTTATAATATGATTTGAAACTAGTCATTAAAATAATATCAGTATGTAAGTATAACGAACTACATACTGGTATTTTCATAATTATATTTCAAATGCAATTACTGGAACTAACATTTCATTTCTCGTAAGCCCGCAATGAGTAGACTTCTTCTCTGATTTTCTTTTTCTCTCCATATTAGAATAATTCTCAAGTGCAATAATTGTATCAGAAACCGCAATCGCAACATAATTTCCAATAAAATCATCTATCTTTCTATGTTGCTTTCCATTACCCATCAAACCAGATTTTATAAAATCTTCCTTTGTATATAAAATATATGTATCTTTAAATCTTTTATTAAATTCATTTTCAAAATCTTGTTTTCTATCTTCTTTTACATTAAAACTAATTGCTCTTGCCTCTAACGAAGGTGGCATAATTAAACAATCTTCAATTTCAGGCAAATCCAAAATACTAACCTTTTCTTTTATATCATTATGACCATGATCAGCTGAAATAATTAGAAGTGTATTCGTTCCTCGTAACTCACCAACCAGCTGTTCTACCCTATCTTCAGCCATCTTGATAAACTCTTTTGTCTCTGGTGAGTGGCAACCAGTCTTATGTAAAATCCCATCTGGATTATCACAATATGCAAATACAAAATTTTTCTTCTTATTACAAGAACAAATAGTTGAAATTCCATAACAAACTTCATCAATATTATTAGCGCTAATTGTTAATTTTGTTTTCTTTCTGCAATATGCAGGCATAATTTCGCATACTTGAACATCTTTATTCTTCTCAAGAATTTTTTCATAAATAGGTTTGTATCCTATTATATCAGCTATTTTCAAATCTTTTTGTTCTAATATTTCACCATTTAAATCATCTTCTTCAGCAAGTACATTAATATATTTTCCGTACTCTTTAAAATATTGTGTCCAGGCTATCCATCCTGTTTCAATAGGTGGTTTTCCAGAATAGTATGTAGTCATTGCTGCAGTTGTTGTTGAAGGAAAAACACTTGTAATATTACATAATTTATTTTGCTCAAAAAATCCATTTGGAGAATTATATGATAAAACATTCTCTCCCATTCCATCTAAAATAAGCATTACAACATTATTATAATCTTTATTAATTATCTCTTTAAGCTCATTAAGTTCTGAATAATCAGATTCAACATCATATTTTTTCAAAACAGATGTTATTAAATTTAATATTGACTTCTCATAATTCGGCAATAGTATTTCATTTGACATATCAATCACTTTCCTCTCTTTTTAAATAAATATACCACATATATAATATTATAACTTGCATAAAATCTCAATAGCTCTCATATACATATTTTACCAAGTGGTTATTGTTTGACTTTATCATGAATATAAAGTATAATGACCTCTGTTTAAAATATTATAAAGGTGGGGTTTTTATGTTTAAAGAAAAAGATTTAAGAAAAGTTGCATTGGGTATTACAATAAAGGATAACAAAGTTCTTGTTGAAAAAGGTCATGACAAAGTTGAGCAAATAGACTTCTATAGATGTCTGGGCGGTGGAATTGAAGAAAATGAGACTCCGCTAGAAGCGGTTAAAAGAGAATTTAAAGAAGAATTAAATATTGATATTTTAGTAAACAAAGAATTAGGTACTATAGATAGCCACTTTGTTTATAATGGGAAAAATGGTCATGAATTAGTTTATCTATTTGATATTACAATACCAGAAGAATCATTGAAAGAAAATTACACAATATTAGATGATGATATAGCTTCTCCAGGAGAATGGATTAGCATTAATGAATTTAAATCTGGAGAAAAAATTATTTTTCCAAAAGGAATAATTGAATATCTATAAAATCAGTAATTATTTCCAAATAAAATTTTGGAATCTTGTTTTGTATATAGAAATTTCTGAAAACTTTCCTATATTAGAAAAATAAACATTTATAACACTATTATAATAATCATCTTATATAACTTAGAAACATCATTAGAGTTAAAAATATCGCTAACTCTTTTTTAGAATTAGCGATATTTTCTTCTTACCAAACTAGGTAATAAAAAAGGTACTTTTTACTTATTTACTCTTTTGAACACCTGACTGCTTTTAATCCATGGTCCAAAAATAACAATCTTCTCTTCTGTATCCAAATCAATATACATTGGTGCATTAATAAACACCTGATCCGACTGACCTGCTTGATTCATATACACCGGATCATAGCATTCAATCTTCACAATACCATAGTGCTTATTATAAGCCATATAATAAGTCGGCCAGAGAAAAGAATTGGTATCATCTACAATCTCCACATTCGACTTAAATTCTCCCAGTCTGTACAGTCTTCTCTTTTCTTTCATTTCCAAGAAATTGTTTCCTAAAATAGGCTGCATCCAGAATCTCCTGCCATTAATCAGCCCAACTGTCCGTTTTTTCTCCTGTTCAATCATCTCGTCCAATGTGTCAAACGATGCATATTTTTTTCTTCTTGAGAATATTAACTTAAGATCAGATTTGTCATACAGTTTAATTGCCGGATTTCTCTTCAAACCGCTAAAGTTCTGCCTCAGCATGCTTACTGATTCTTTCCCTTTAACAACAATATCGATATCCGAACAGTCCGTATATCCTTCGAGCAAAATGCTTCCTTCTATTCCTATGTCCTCTAATAAAATTCCTAGTTCATTTATCATTATATCTATTATTTGTTTTGTATCCTTCAAAATTGTTTCATTTCCATCGTAATTATATAAGTCTTTTGTTTTCTCAAAAGGATTGTATATTCTAGCAATCTCTTCTGGTTTAAACAAGCACAGTTCTTCTCCGAATCTATCGACTTTGCCAACCTGTATATTATTAAAAAGCTTTGAGTATAAAATAGATTCTTCAATTGAATTGTTCCTTGCGTACTGATATCTGTTGATAAGCCGTGTATCTCTTTCAGCACCTGCAACTTTAAAGTATTTAGGTATTCCAATAACTTTTCCTTTTTCATAGCAATGCTCAGACACTGTATGACAATAAGTACCATCCTTTAGCATGAAATAATCAGGAAAGCTAATTATGTCTTCAGCAGACTCAACCTTGTACAAGCACTTGATTTCGTAATACAATCTATTCTCATTTGATGAATGAATTGTATTCTCCAAAATGTTCATTCCATATTTTCTTCTTAAAGTACCCGGCTGGCTGTATTGTGGGTTTGTAGCTCCGACAAAATTGTTAAACCTTTCAACAACATTGTCGCCACCTTTAATCAAGCAAATCACCACTTCACCAGACGTCATGTACTTCATCAAATCCAAAAAGAATGGTTGATTTTTGCTTTCGTAATACAAAGTACAAACTTCATCTACAGTAAGACGCTTCTGAATAAAATTGCCTACTTCATATTCGTTCTTCCGAATATCGTTGATTATAGAATCAACAATCTTCCTCTTAAGTGCATCAGGTTTCAGTACACACAAAGTTACATTACCAAGCATTTCCGTTTTGCTCATAATTACCTCCCTTTAAATAGATATATTAATATCATATCTTTACATATTTTGGTAACAACGTTATTATAATATCATTTCCACTATTTGTCAATTAGTATTAATTAAAAAGAAACATACATATAAAATTTTTGAATCACCGCGCAGGGACCAAACGAACGAAGTGAGTTCGATTGAAGCATTCTACCCGATTTGAAAATAAAATTGTCAAATTTTTATTTTCAAATTCCGAGGAATGCGCCAGCAAGGTATGAGAAAATTTTATATGTATTTTTCTTTATATTATAAGTAAAGACCGAGACAGCAATCGCCATCTCGGTCTTTCATAAAACATTCAATCAACAAGCATATTCGTCCTCTCAGCCTCTTTATCAGCCTCAAATTCATCCATTTCTTCAAATCCAAATATTCCTGCCATTATATTGCCAGGAAACTTGTTAACCTTCTTGTTGTAAATTGCAACCTGCTGATTATATCTATCTCTAGCCGTTGCAATTCTATTTACAGATCCAGCTAACTCATCCATCAAAGCAGTATAATGTTCACTACTTGTCAATTCAGGATAGTTCTTAGCAACTGAAATAATACCATTTATTTCTGAACTCACTTTCTTATCAGCTTCACTTATCTCTTTAGGGTCACCATTTATCCAGCTATTAGAAAGTACTAAACTAGCCTGAGCAATGTCATCAAAAATTTTCTCTTCATGCTCGGTATACATTTTAACCGTCTCTACTAAGTCAGGTATAAGTTCAAGTCTTCTCTGCATCATAGTCTCAACGTTAGATTTAGCCAATTTAACATTTTCCTTTGCATCAATCAGGTTGTTGTATGTTGCAGCACATTTACCAGCAAAAATCAAAATGCCAAGTAACCATGCTAATACTACACATATGCATACTACCTTAACTATAGATACCCGTGAATCTCTTTCAATATTATCTCCCATAGTCCGATTTTCCTTTCTACTTAAAAACCTCTGCTTGCTCCACCACCATTTGATATGCCGCCACTACCACTTATAGAACCACCGAATGATCCACTTCCGCCATAAAATCCACCGCCAAAGTAATCATCGTCATCTCTTCTCCTTCTTCTCTCACGTTCATCATGATCTTCTTCTGCCTTTGATAATTTACGTCTAGCACTTTCATAAACGCCTTTATCAAAATATTTACGTTCAGAAGAACTTAATGAATTATACATTCTAATAGCTCGCTTAAGCTTATCAATATCGTGTTCATCAGGTGTTCCAACAGAATCAACAATTTCTTTAATCGTCTTTTCTGTCTTTTTAGCTTTTTCATAATCACTATGATCTCTCTCAGCTACACCAAATTCTCTATAAAATTCACGCAGCCAATTATCATCTGGGAAAAATCTTTGCTGTTCTTTGGATAATCCCAAATATAAATTATTAGCTTTTACTAATGTTTTATAATTAGAATTATTACCTTTTATACCAGTTGCAATTCTTTTCATTTCATCATATGCCTCTTTTGCAGCTTTTTTATCAGCTTTCTCTTTCTGTACTCTTTGGAATTCTCTTCGAAGTTCGCATGACTGTTCATACCGTCTTTTAAGTGCTTCCACATCACCCTTAACATACTTTCTAGCTTCAAGACTTGTCAAATTGTATTTTTCAATTGCTTTACCAAATAACTCAACATTGTCTTTATCAGTGCTCTTAGTTAAAGCCTTTTGAATAACATCATCAACTGCCTTAGCTTCATCCTTAAACTCGTTTTCAACCATTTCAATGATTTCATCTTCAAGTTGAGGATGAAGTGCAATAGCTCGAGCATGAGTTTCCTGCATTATTGCTATTATTCTTTGAAGCTCTTTAATTTGATGTGCCGATGCTTTCAGTTCTCTTTCATATCCTTCACATCGTTTTTGATACTCAGCTTTCTTATCCCATGCTTCTCGCTCAAGTCCTTGGATAGAGCGCTCATATTGATCTACTCGTAAAGAATTTTCAGTCGCAATGTCTTCATTAGCTTTCTTCAACTTGCGATTTTTTTCTACCAAAGAGCAAAGGTAACCTATAGGAATACTATACGCCACAACAATCACAATCATCCAGAAAATAAACGGAATACCAGAATCTGATTTCTTCTCAGATGCAGTTTCACTATCTTTCACATTGGTATTGTCTGTTGTTTGCACTACATTGGCACTTTCCTCTGCTACCTGTGCATCCTTAGAATCATTTTCAGAAGATTGTACAGCCTCAGAATCTGAATTCCAATCAATCGGCACTTTATCCTCAATAAAAGTAATAACTGCCTTTTGTAAGTTAATCAGACCTTCAGCAAATTGATCCTTTTTAAAGTAATCAATTGCATAATCATCTAAAAGTGAACCAGCATCCGCATCAGTCATGTATGCTTCCATACCTCGTCCAACTTCTATACGAACTTTCCGGTCTCCTGAAGAAAACAATATCAATACTCCCATGTCCTTTTTTCCGATTCCGAACTTATTGTACATGGCAGTTGCATACTTCTCTACAGAATTACCCTCTAATGACTCTAAAGTGGTAAGAACTAACTGTATGCCATTGTAATCTTCATTAAGAGCAACTGCTCGCTTTTGTATCTCAGCCTTTTGATTATTAGAAAAAATATTTCCATAATCATTTACATAAAACTCAGGCGTTTGATCCTTAACTTCTATGTTAGACTGATACACAGCTTTAGTAGAATCTTCTTCTGCGCATCCCGTAAGTACTGTAATAATGCTAAAAAGCAGCATCATTAAAACTAGAAAAAAAGTGCACCGTCTTTTAGTTGAATGTTTCATATTTCTACCTCCATTTTGTATAATCTTAAAGTTTACTAGTTACATGCCATTACAATAATGGATCATCTCCTTTCTAAATAGAATTCGAGACATTTTTACAATAAAAACATGCTTTTTGAGTATATCATAATTATGTAAATTAGTCAAAAAAAGTGCATTGACAACCAATGCACTTTTTACAATATAATTAACCAACTAATTTTTTCCCTCAACTTTACCTTTTACTGCACTATAATCACCATCATCTGAATCATCAGCTTTTAAAATAAATGCTGATGGTATAGGTCTAGTTCCATTATTTCCAGATAATGTTGTAGGATTATTTACAGTTTTATTCTTAACCGTCATTGATGTAGATGTTCCGCCATCTAAGTTTGAAGCATTAACAGCGCCATATCTCTCAAAAATTTCAATTAAATCCTTAATAGTAGCACCTTTACCTAAAGCTCTATTTCCGTCAAGAACTAAAAATAAAACAATTCCATCAGCTCTTTGACCAATAGCTGTTCTCGGAGCTTTGCCCCAACCGCCATTTCCATATATTTTTGATTTTTCTCCATTAAGTATTAATGTTGGGCTAAAAGAAACACAATCTCTAATTCCTTTTGATTTTGCTTGATTTAATGTATATTTTCCCAATATTAATTTATTTTCTCTATTAAATCCTATGATTCCATATGTACTGTTAGAAGCACTTATTCCTTTTCCTTTGCTCATTGTAATTCCCAATGGTGTAGATCCATTTCCTTGAAAATTTTCATCTGCAAAGCCACCACCATTTATTGCAACTAAAGCATTATTTTTCTTAGAAATATCAGTCAAATACTGACCACTCTTTCCAATATTTGCAGAAGTTGCAACTTCTATTCTAGATGGATCATATATAACAGCCATATATCCACTATATTCTTTACCACCATCTATTTTTATAATCTTATAATCATTATTTTTTTCATCTTTTTCTAATATCTGACGTTCATATTCATTAGCATACGTAATTGTCTCTTTTTCTTCATAATTAACAATTTCAACAGCATTTTCATCTGTTTCCCCATTAACCTCAACTACCTTGTTTTTGTCTAAACATTCTTGAATAGTTTTATCATCATAAAACCATGTAGCCAAATACTGATGTCTCATAGAAGACATAGCTGTTGTAATAAGCCAATCTCTAAATCCACTCCATGGACCATATAGTAAAAATAATCCTGAAACAATTCCAAGTACAAGTAAAATTGCAAATGCAATTAACAATTCTTTTATAATTTTCCTCTTTGACTTCTTCTTTTCTTTTCTAACTGATTTTGCTTTTGTATCTTTCTTCATAATTTTCTTGTATAATCAATCATATCCTATTAATTGATTAATTCCTTTCTCATATATTAAAATATATAAATATTTCGTATTTAACAATAAATATTTTTCAAAAATATTTAACCCTTTCGATTATAATATTATAATTAAAAAGAGTCAATATTCGACAATATACTTTTTTATTTGCATACAATTTATTCGAAATAACAAAAGCAGACTATTTATAGTTTATTCACTTATTATAACATTTTTAGATTTACGTCATTGTTCATGAGCAACTTTTACAAAGCAAATTTCTGTGTATTGTTATTTTATATAATAGAAAATCCTGAGAATATTCTTATTATATGAAAAAGAACAGAAATCTTAAACACCATATATAACGTTTTCAAAATTTCTGTTCCTTATTTTATATATTTTTATTTCTTATAAAATCACCTGTAAACTCCTCATCAAGTATATCCATCTCAATAGCATCATAATACATACCATCAATAAATCTGCATTTTCTTCTACGTCCATATTCTTTAAAACCACATTTCTTGTAGCATTTTAAAGCTCTCTCATTAAATTCCAATAAATCAAGTTTTATATTTTTTAAATTTAAATATTTAAATCCAAACTCTAAAATAAGTCTAATCGCCTCAGTTCCATATCCATTATTTCTATAATCTTTGTCACCAATAAAAATACCAAGCGTTGCACATCTATTTATATGGTTAACTTTTTCCAAAGACACTGTTCCAATCAATTTATCATCTTCCAAAGTCACTATAAAAAAAGAAGTTTCATTGTTGCTATTCTCCAAATATTTTTTCTCACCTTCTAATGTTACTACTCCAGCGCTTCTGCCAATATAATCAGTAGTTTCAAAATCATTCATCCATTCCGTAAATATTTCCGCATCCTCTGCGTTTCTTGGTGATAAGTAAATCCTATCTCCAACCAACTTCTTAAAATATTTCATTTTTTCATCATCTCCTTTAAATATTTATCCGTAAATTTTTTCAAATTATCTTTTCTATTTTCTAATCTTTTCATTAAATCACTTGCCTCTTTTTTTGCCATTTCATAATCACTATCATTAACCTCAAATTTAGCATGAGCAACATCCAATTCATCTTTATCAAGTAACTTAATTTTTCCATCTGTAGTTACAAGAACATCTACATACAAGTCATCTTCATATGGAATTCCATTATCGTTTCCAATTCTTCTTGCAATATCAAAATACCACTCAATAGGCTCATTTTTCTCATTATACATTACTGTCAATTTAATTCTAGAATTATAATCGTAAAATTCAAGCCATTTATAATCATTATCAATAATGCAAGTTCCACTAGAAAGCACATAACGTTCCTCAACATCTTTAAAATAATAAAAATATATATCTCCTGTAAATTCGGATGACTTAACATTAATTGATTTACACTTTACACCTTTTTCGCCATCTAAATGTTTAAAGGCATATCTCTTTTTCAAACTAATCCAATATCTTTGCATAAGTTCATCATCAACATATACTTCATTTTCAAGTACACCCCCATTATTTTGTATAGACTTTGCAGAACCAATATTTTCTTTATCACAATCCATCAAAACATTATCAATTCCTAATTCTTTGCATTTTATCAAAGCTAGTCTAATCTGCTCAGTTGCATATCCTTTATTTCTTTCAGAAGGTCTAATAGCATCACCAATATGGCCACCATAATTCAACAAATTCTCATTCAAATAATGACGAATCTGTAAATTACCAACTATTCTTTTATCAGATTTTCTAACTGTTAAATAAAAAGTTGCAGGAATCCTACCTTCACCAGCAGTTTCTTCAAATAAATCATTTTGAATCTTCTTAAACCATTCATCAAAGCTATCAATTCTATCTAAGCCACCACAACCAGGTATATGTTCCTCTCCATTATCATAAAACTCCTGTGCATACTCCTCAATCTGAGCCTTGTACTCATATGTTGGAAATACTAGTTCAAGTTCATCCTTAGAAAACTTTTTCAAATCATAAGTATAACAAACTTCTTTATAATCTTTTCCACCTCTAGTAATTGTACCTTCTGAACCATAAATACCACCCATTTTTTCATAAAACATTCTTGCTGGATAATTGTCTTTAAAGCACCATAAGATCATTTTCTTGTAACCTTTTTCTTTAAAATCATTCATCACATAATTTATAATTTTCTTACCAACACCATTTCCTTTATAATCAGGTTTTACATACAAAGCACACAATTCGCAGTCAACATCTAGGAACTTATCTTCACAAGCATTTTCAAATCTGTATCTACAAAAGCCAACAACTTCATTATTAATTTCTGCGACAGCAAAACCACCATCAGTATAATCATTCAATCTTTTTTGATAATTCTGATCAACAGTTAAACTCTCCAAATATTCATCTGCTACAATACCTCTATAAGCTGTTTTCCAACTTTCAACAACTATTTCAGAAACTCTTCTTAAATCTTCAAATTTCACATTTCTTATTACTATTTCACTCATAAAACTCTCCCCTGTCAATAAAACATTAGGAAACTTCAAAATCCCCTATAAAACAAAAAAAACTTGCAAAAAAATCCATTAAAGACTCCTTTGCAAGACATTAATAATCTCAAAGTGTAAACAACTTTCATATAATAAGTTATCCTATACCGCTCAAAGCATTTAGCCCCTTAGATATACTCTTTAAACATATTTGAATTTTAACACAATGTCCAATAAGTGTCAATATATTTATGTAAACTTATTCTTTATTTCTTTCTATGATTTCACCCTACTAATGGATTTGCAAACAATCCAATACTAGGCGGATAATACGTAAATATAGCAAAGCATAAGAAAATAACTGCTAAAATTACAACTGCCATAGCTGAACTAATTTTATTCTTATCAGAAAGCATTATTTTATATGCATAATACTCTCCTAAAGCAACCGCAACAAAGAAACTTCCAATATCTAAAACCGCAAAATTTCTTCCAATAACTCCTGTATACGTATAAAAGAAAACAACAATAAAAGACATAGCTATAAATATTGATACAAATTTTGCGTATAAAAAATTTTTAATATCTTTATTATAAAAATAACCTACTATTGCCATAAATAACATTGGGAAAAATACCAATTTCAAATGTTCCCAAGTACTCTCATTTACTGCAGAAATAATCGAAAACACAACGCTATCAGGGAACCAATCATGTGTAAAATGTAATAATGTTCCAGCAATCCAGACAAAAATTATACTAACAATTTGAAAATTTTTAACTCTCTTCATAAAAAACCTCCATAACTTATTAATATTATAATAAGTTATAAAATATTATGAAAATTTTCTATCTATTCAAAATTTTTGCCTAACCTTGAAAAGCCGATTTTTTTTTGCTATTATTTAAATAAATATTTAATAACAGAATTGAGGGAAATTTGATATGACAATAAATAAAATAGAAAAAAGTTTACAAGAAAAATTTAATGATGAATTCACAATAAAAGCGTTTGCGAATTTTGCCTTTGAATTTCAGGAATGCTTTTCAGACATTCTATCCACTGAAGAATTAATACAAAGAATTAAAAAAAATGTTAAAGGAAATATCATAGTAAAAGATGAATTTGAAAACAAACGATTAGATGGTCAATATAACAAGGATGGATATATATGTTTAAAAAAATCAGTAATCGAAAATGAAAGTTATACAAAATATCTTTTATTTCATGAAATGCTTCACGCAGTAACTTCAATAAGAGATGAAAATGGAAATGAAATTATGTCAGGCTTTTCATATATAGAACACAGCTATGGAAAAGGATTAAATGAAGCTATGACAGAATATCTAACTCAAATAAGAAATGAAAAATTCGAAAAAAACTCTAGCAACTTAATATCAGACTACAGAACAATAGTTGAACAACTCAGACGTCTTATTTTAATAATTGGGGATAAGAAAATAAAAGAATGCTATTTTCATAAGCCAATGGCATTTAAAGATTTATTAAACGAAACTGGCATGAATTATGATGAAGTTGAGTCAGCATTCAATGGCTTATGTGAGCAAGATTATGACGTTTATGCAATGGGACATGGGCAAAAGCTCAAAGAAAATAGTAATTATAAATTACATAAATATGCTGAAATACTATTTGAAAATTACTCAAAAGCAATTGGCGAAGTTAGAACATTAGAGGACTTTAAAAGAAAATATAAGGTTTTCGAAACATGCGTGGATGGTAATTTTGATGCTATTACAACAATGTATATACCCTACTATGGTCAAATGGGAAAAGATATAAATTCTCTGTTAAATACAGGTATTCCATTTGAAAAAATAAAAGATACATTACAAATTCTAAAAATTAATTTAGATACATTGTCATCCGCATATGATTTCTCAAAATGTTTTGTACCTGACAAAAACAAATCAGCTATTGAAATATATAAATATTATAAAAAAAATCCAAATAGATATACTGCATTTTTTAGTCAGAATTATGGCATGATATTTGACCATTTTAGTGAACTTACTGAATATACTTTAACGCCTAATGACAACACTTTATATGATTACTATCTATATCCGCTTAAAGGTTTATTAATACAAGATCATCCTGAAATAGATTATTCTGAAATCTCATGTAGAAGAATCAAAGATGAAAATTCAAAGGTTGATTTAGTTATTTTTAGTTCATCTAATAATGAACAATACGGATATACTACAAATGGAGACAAAGCTATACAATATATTGATGACAAAGGAAATAAAATTTTGAGATTTAACGTAAGTAGTCAATACATTTTGAATTTAATATATCAAAAAGATGGCCAAGTAAATTTTCAATTCCAAGCTTCAAAAGATTTTCCACCTGAAAAATTCAAAGCTCTTATGGAAAAATTAAACTTTGAATCAAAATATTATTACAGTGACAAAGAAGATATAGAATATTGGTTACAAGAAAATAGCAGTAATGAATTATTACAGTCAAAATTAAATGCCATATCAGAAAGAATTAACACCCGAAGAGAAGAAAAATCAAAAACTATACAATAAATATCATAAAAATCTCATGTTATCAGCTAAAACATGAGATTTTTTATATGTATATTCAAGATAAAATTATTATATTAATTTAATTTTCCATAGTACATATCACTAAACATTCCGCCTTTGTCAATTAACTCATCAAATTTTCCTTCTTCTTCTATATGACCTTTGTTCAAAACAATTATTCTATCGCAATTTTTTAATGTAGTTAATCTATGTGCAATTGCAATAATCGTTGTATTATTTTCATCTTTCATTTTTTCTATTTCTGCTTGAATATACTTTTCAGAGGTATTATCCAAAGCAGAAGTCGCTTCATCTAAAATTAATATTTTGGGCTTTCTCAAAAATATTCTAGCAATAGCTATTCTTTGTCTTTGACCACCAGATAAATTGTTTCCTCCTTCTGAAACCATAGTATCAAATTTTTCTGGTAAACTATTTATATAATCAAATATATATGCTCTTTTTGAAGCCTCTTCTACTTCATCTTTTGATACCTCTCTATCTATACCATACGTTATATTTTCATAAATTGTTCCCGCTATTAAAAATGGACTTTGTGGCACTAATGCAATCAATTTAGAAATATCTTTTCTTGATAAATTATTTAAATTAATATTATCAATAATTATCGTACCATTTGCTTTTTCCAGCTTACATATAGACTTTATCAAAGATGATTTACCGCAACCTGATGGCCCAGCAATACCAAGATAAGTTCCTTTATTTATATCAATATTAAAATTATCAAGAATTACTTTATCTTCACTTTCTGGATAAGAAAACGTAATATTTTCTATATTAATCATTTCATCTGTTTCTTTATTTTTTGATTTCACACTTATAGGAAAATAAGAAAAATCATTTTCTATTTCTGTCATTTTGAAGAAATCTGTTGCTAAAACAGTACATTCAGACACTTCATCGAAAATTCTATGTAATTCTTCTAATGGCTTTAATAATTGATTAAAACACAAATATGCTGTTAGAACACTACCTACTGAGATTATATTCTTAGTTGCTAGATATGTAGATACACCAATAACTAAAACAGTAAATACTGCTTGATTAATAAATTTTAAACAATCATATACAGCCATTGCTTTATGATGTTTCATTTCCTTTGCTCGTAAAAATTCTGATTTATTTTCAAATCTATTTGTTTCAAATTCTAAGCTATCACATATTCTTATTACTTCAATACCATTTATTAATTCAACAATAGTTCCGTCCATTTCAGATTTACTATTTAAAAGTTCAACTCTAATTCCCTTCTGACTTTTAATCTGTTTCAAAACTATAAAAATTCCAATTGGGATTACTAACATCATAGGTAAAGCTAATGCTATTGGTAACGTTATAAAAATAGTAATAATTGCTGCTATACTATTGAATATAGCTGGAGCAAAATCCATAAACAACAATTTTTCCAATTTTATTGTTCCATCAAGACATCTATTTAACCTTCCATGAATATTTCCAGTCATATTTTTTCTAAAATATGATAATGGAGCCATTAAAAGAGATTTTATAACAATTCCTCTTGCTTTTTTTTCTGTCCTAGTTGCTGTATCCTCAACTAAAACCCTTCTTACAATTTTTATTATTTCATTAACTACATTGACTATTAGTATAAAAATAAGAAATGGTATTACTTTTTCAAACGAAATTGAATCCTTAGATAAAATATCATCTGTTAACCATCCTATAGCTTTAGGAGTCATCTGCGCTAATATTGCTGAAATTATCATTATCATAATAATTATTATAAATCTTATTTTCTGCTTTTTATCTAACAATTTATATATTTTCTTTAAAACATTCGATAAATTATTTTTTTTCATATTTACTCCTTTTAATTTAAATTACATTATATATTATAACATAAAACTATCTAAAACACCAATTTATCCGAATGCTATATTTTTTTACATTTCATGTCATCAAGCTCTATTAATTACTTTAATATCTAACAATTTATTTCGTATACCACTTGATATATTTTATCAATTTTAGTTTATATCATCATTTTGTATAGCTTTTTTCTCTAATTTTTGAGCAAGTTTTTCTAGTTCTTCATCCCCTGTTTCATCAGCAAACTTTCTTGCCATAGTTTTATTTTTAGAAACTAATTTTTTTATAGTTAAATCATTCGCTTTATCATTTGCTAATCGAAGATTTCTGTCACTACTTACAAGAGCATCCTTTATTTTTTGAAGATGATCTATTGACTTATCTATTTCTTCTATTGCCTCATTAAATTTTCTTGATGCTAACATATAATTTCTGCTAAATGCATCTTTAAATTTATTCATATTATCTTCGAAATTTGAAATATCAATATTGGTATTTTTCATTTCAATCATTTGTTTTTTATATTGCAATGAATTCATTGATGCAGTTCGTAGCAAAGTGATAATAGGTATAAATGATTGTGGACGAATTACATACATTTTTTCATATCTATGTGATACATCAGTAATTCCAGCATTATAAAGTTCATTATCTTTTTCTAATAAAGAAACTAACACTGCATATTCGCAATTCTTTTCTTTTCTATCTTTATCAAGTTCTTTGAAAAAATCCTCATTTTTATGTTTAGTAGCTGTTTCATCATTTTCGTTTTTCATTTCGAACATAATAGAAACTATTTCAACACCGTCATCATCATAATCTCTAAATATAAAATCACCTTTAGATCCTGTTTTAGCATCATTATCTTTTTCAAAATATGCATTTGGGAACAAAGGTCTTAATCTATTAAACTCAACATTGCAATGTTGTTCTAAGGTTTCTCCCACCATTTTTGTTGATAATGATGTTTTTAAGTCTTTATAATATTCTATCATTTCATCTTTTTGTTTTAATTGATTATCATAACTTAATATAAGATTTTTTTCGTTTATTTCTTGCTCTTTTTTATTAAGATTAATCTGATTCTTCAAAGACTCTATGTCTTTATCTTTTTCATTTATTGCATCTTTAATAGCCATTTGATCTTTTGATTTCTGAACAATTAAATCAGATTGTAATTTTGTATTTTCATTTGTTAATTCATTTATTTTATCATTTAATTTTTTCTCTACTTCATTTCGAGTAGACATCTCTATATTTCTTTTTTCTTTTTCACTTTCCTGCAATTTGTTTTGAGCTGTTATTAATTCTAGTTTTAATGAATTAATTTCTTCTTGCATTTTCTTTTCTGTATTAACTTCTGCAAGTTTTACTGCATTTTCTTTTTCAGAATTAAATTGCTTAATTCTTATATCTAGTTCCTTCTCAAACTCATGATTTTTTATTTGCTTAACTATTGATTCATAGTCTGTTTCATTTATCGTAAATTCTTTTCCACAATGTGGACATTTAATTTCATTCATTATATATTTTCCTTTCTTTAATTATTAAAGTAAAATTTATAATATAATTGTATCATTTATTCAATAATTTATCATATATTAATTTTGTGTTTTCATTTAAATGTATTTTTTCATCAAAAACATCTACACATTTTGGTTTGCAAAAATCTTTAAATTCAGAAATAGCTAAATCTATATTATTTTCATTAACTTTATCTTCAAATATTTTAATTGCTGTTTTCATATATCCTCTTACAGCACATCCTGCCATTGCTTTAAAATAAGATTTTTCTGGCAAATTCGATTTATAGTAAAAATCCATGGCCATCTCATCTGTAACAACTCTAGGATTTGTTATAATAATTTTATTACTTCTAAATACTCCGTGCGGAGCTGAAGTGCTTTCGCAATCTATTATTTCAGCATCATCCGGAATAGCAATATCATATATTGTATCACCACGCACTAACCATCTTAGTATTTTATCTTCTGTACTAAAATTAAAACCGCCCATTTTTTGTGGATCCAAAGCATTAGGATTCCAATTATTAGCAATATTTACTTTTCCTATCTTATACTCAAAATCCGAGGCTCCAGATTTCGTTTTAAACATTACCTTTAAATACTTCATTATTTTTCTCCTATTACAAATCAAAAACAAACTTTGACCATTCTTCTATTATATTATCTATAATTTCTTCATCATTGTTATCATCTTGTTTTGGCAAAATTATAAATCTTTTAAATTGATTATTATAATATACTCTTTTATTTATTTTGAAGAAAATATAATTATCATTTTTTTGATAAAACATTCTCTCACTTGTACGAATTAATTTAATTCTTTCAAGTAATCTTTTAAAATACTCTTGATCAG
>OLGZ01000784.1_pt1 | contig 22182 bp, 19 predicted proteins | sample 1605981 | NCBI WGS metagenome assembly OLGZ01 (sample SAMN03283291) | human gut metagenome | biome: human-associated habitat; material: feces | host: Homo sapiens | place: Peru | collected 2012 | reverse complement strand
CCAGGCATTCTGATACTCCTCCGCCTCAATCTCATACTCTGACGGGAGGCTCTTCTCATCCATTTTAAGTCCTGTACTTTCCAAATCTGCGATTGTACACGGAAGCGTCAGTACTTTACCGTTAATCTGAACAGTATAAGAATTCCAGCTTGCTCCAAGTTCTTCGCTTTCTGGTGCGGCGCCTTCTAGATCCGACCGAATTCCCTTAGCTGCCTCTGCTTCTGCCGCAGCTTCCTGATTCTCTTCTTCCACCATTTCATCTGCATTATTTTCTGCTTCGTCCTCACCGTTATCCTTCGCAGATTCTTTCACAGCCTTTGGTACTTTAATCTTCTTCGTATCATTATAAGAAATAAATGTGAGTTCCAATGTATAGGATGTCACCTGTGCATTCTCTTCTCCTGCTGCCTTCAGATAATCTGTCAGATCAAAGCTAATCTTTGCCGGAAGTATATTACTTCTATAAACATTGATCACACAGTCCACTTTTACGTCATTCAGTTTCTGCTGGAGCTCCGTGTTACCATCTTCTTCCTCAGAAGCCTGTAGATTCCATCCTGACAGATCAGAGGAATCTTCTCCCAGCAAAGCTTCCAGCGTATCTGCAAATGTCTTCTGGAACTGTGTTCCACTGATCGTTCCTGTCAGCTCAAAGCACTCTTCCTTGTTCACGGTTGCAAGATCCTGTGAAACAGTAAAAGCTCCGGACAGATTCTGCAATCCACCGAATAATAAAGTCTGCTGTGAAGATGCATCTTTCTCCTCAACAGCATTCTTCTCCCAGGCTTCATCCGTTCCACTGTAGATCACCGTCTTCCCGTCTTCTTCCACCTGATAAGATTCCATCTCCTGTGTCTCTTTCGTTCCGGCCATATTCGTCTTCTGCTGACCTTTCCTGTGTACTGCTGACGGCTCCCGTGTCATCTCGATATCCAGATTGCTCTCCTGGCTGATTGCACTGTCGCCATTACCCATCTGCAGTTTTACGATCTGATTCTCTTCTGCCGATTCTACTGATGTCATATTAACCTCGATATCGCGAAACAGATTCTCCGATGTCGCTGCTTTCTGACAGCCACTCAGACTTCCAACTACCGCAAGAAATATAATTCCTGCCGTTAACTTCTTTATCCATTTACATTTCATAGTTTGTCTTTCACTTCCCAAGTCATATATTCAAGAATGCCCCGGCATTCTTGCTGCTATCTCTTATCGTAACCAACTTTGCACTTCATTATACAAAATTATTTTCTCAAAAACAATGCTTACTTCCTGCCTGTGACATCTCACTACTGAACAATAGTTACTGTTCACACACCACTATCCCACGAGGTGTTTTGGCATGAATATGCCAAAATCCCGAGACATGCAAGCCAAAATTCCATTGCCGCAGGCAATTTGGAATGAATTTTGGCTACGTTACTGTGAACGGAGTGAACAGTAACGAACAATAACCTGAGTATTTCCCTGCAGCTTTTATATTCCTATCATTTTCGTATGTTTATCTCGTTTTTCTATTGACTTTCTCCCGAAAATGCTTTATCATACTTTCCATACTTGTTTAATATGTTATTCTGATTGAGTGAGGGATTTGCTTATGAATATCTTATGCTTTGGAGATTCGAATACTTACGGATACCGCCCGGATGGAACCGGACGCTTTGATGAAAATACAAGATGGACCTGTCTGCTTCAGAAGAAATTCGGCACCGGACATCGCATTATCGAGGAAGGACTGTGCGGTCGCACAACTATTTTTTCAGACGCTTTTCGCGAAGGCCGCCGCGGATTAGACCAGATTGGAATCACAATAGAAACTCACAATCCTGTAGACCTTCTGGTTCTCATGTTAGGAACAAATGACTGTAAGACGCGCTTTAACGCTTCTTCCAAAACGATTGCCAAAGGATTGATTCAGGTGATTGAAAAGGCGAAGAAATACAGTTCCCAGCCTTTTGAACTCTTGATCATCTCTCCGATCCATCTTGGCAATGGAGTCGGAGATGACGGCTTTGATCCTGAATTTGATCTTGCGTCTGAACAGGTTTCCAGACAGCTTGCACAGGAATATCGGAAAGTTGCCACTTATTATCACGCCGGTTTTCTGGACGCTTCAAAAATTGCTCTTCCAAGCGAAATTGACCGGGAACATCTGGATGAATCCGGACATGCAGCACTTGCAGATGCTGTTTATAAAACAATTACTGAAAGTAGATTGCTTGAAAAAGGGATGGAATCTTCTTTCTGTCATATTGCATGATTCGTAATGCATCCTGCAAGATTTACTACTTACTCCCTTGTCTTGCAAAGATTTTTAAACAGATTGCAACTTGTGAGACAAAGTATTTTATGTTACTATGAAATGGGGACTGGAATACCTATTACTTATATGTAAAAACTATTTTCGCGTCGCGGCAAAATATATGCCTATGGAAAATTTAGATTCTCGCTATCAAAAGTACAAACACCTTATAAAAGATTTCACCATAATGGATGATATTTTTATGAGAAATGTATTAAAAAATCAAGATTGTACTGAATATATTTTACAAGTCATTCTTGAAAACAAACAATTAAAAATTCTTGATCAAGTTTTACAAAAAGATTATAAAAATCTTCAAGGGCGCTCTGCTGTTTTAGATTGCGTTGCTAAAGATTCTGAAGGAAAACAAATAGATATCGAAATTCAACAGGATAATGAGGGAGCCTCTCCCAAAAGAGCGCGTTATCATAGTGGATTAATTGATATGAATACTTTGGAACCTGGACAAGATTTCGATAAACTTCCAGAAAGCTATATCATCTTTATTACAAAAAAAGATATTCTAGGGCAAAATTTACCGATTTATCATATTGACAGAAAAATACGTGAAACTCATGATTATTTTAATGATGAATCTCATATCATCTATGTAAATTCAAAGATACAAGATGATACAGAACTTGGAAGATTAATGCATGATTTTAATTGCAAAAATCCCAAAAATATGTATAACAAGATTCTTGCGAATCGAGTTTCCGAATTAAAAGAAACGACGAAGGGAGTAGATACTATGTCTCACGAAATGGAACAACTTTTTAAAGAACTTTGCAAAGAAGAAATAAAAGAAAACACTTTATCTATGTCTGTTGAAATGGCTGCCAACATGGCTGCTGACGGAATTCCGACTGAAAAGATTGCTCAGTATCTTAAGGTAGATACAACTACCGTTAAAAAATGGTTAGATAAAAAAAATTGATTTTATCATAAAATTGCCACTCACATTGTACTGTAAAAACAGTATTACACCCAAAGAAGTATCATCCCGGTGCTTCTTTTCTTTATGTAAATATGCTATAATGCAGTAATACGTTCGTGTACAAAAATATGCGCACTTTTCAGGAGGAAAAACACATGGGAAAACATGAGAAAGAACGTGACGGATTCAAAAGCCGGACAGGATTTATCCTTGCCTGCATCGGATCTGCCGTCGGTATGGGGAATATCTGGCGATTTCCTTACATGGTATCAGACTGGGGTGGTATGACCTTTCTGATTCCTTATATTTTATTTGTAATATTGATTGCTTCTACCGGAGTGATCGAAGAGATGGCGCTCGGACGCGCCGCCAAAGGTGGACCAATCAAAGCCTTTGGTATCTGTACGGAAATGCGAACAAGAAATAAAAAAACCGGTGAACTGATCGGACTGCTTCCGGTTCTTGGCTCTCTCGCACTTGCGATCGGATACACTGTTGTTGTCGGATGGATTTTCAAGTATACCTTCCTTGCACTGACCGGACAGATTGCCGGTATGAAACAGGATATGGCGCAGATTGGCGGTATGTTCGACAGTACTGCTTCTGCTTTTGGTAATAACCTCTGGCTTGTAATTGCAGTTCTTGTGACTGCTGTGATCATGGCAATGGGAATTGCCGGTGGAATTGAGCGCGCCAACGGCGTAATGATGCCGTTATTGTTCGTACTGTTTCTTGGACTCGGAGTATATATTTTCTCCCTTCCTGGTTCCTCTGCCGGATATCGTTACATCTTCACGATCAATCCAAAGGGACTTTTAGACCCAAGACTTTGGATCTATGCTTTTGGACAGGCATTCTTCTCTCTGTCCATTGCCGGAAATGGAACTGTTATCTATGGTTCTTACTTGAAGGATTCTGAAGACCTGGTAAGTTCTGCAAAAAATGTTGCCATCTTCGATACAATCGCTGCTCTGCTCGCTGCTTTTGTTATCATTCCGGGAATGGCGGTCGGCGGTGCTGAATTATCTTCCGGTGGACCTGGACTGATGTTTATCTATCTGGTCAATGTATTCAACGGAATGCCCGGCGGCAAGATTGTAGGCATCATCTTCTACATCTGCGTACTTTTTGCCGGAATGAGCTCACTTGTAAATCTGTACGAAGCTCCGGTTGCTACATTACAGGAACGTTTCGGATTAAAGCGTGTCTCAGCTGTTGGGATCATTGCAACATTCGGCTGCTGTATCGCACTTCTCATCCAGGGCATCGTCTCCGGATGGATGGACGCAGTTTCTATCTATATCTGCCCACTTGGAGCAATGCTTGCAGCGATCATGTTCTTCTGGATCGCAGATAAAGAATTCGCACTGAATGCTGTAAATGCAGGACGTGAGAAAAAGATTGGAGGCTGGTTCCTTCCACTTGGAAAATATATTCTTGTTCCCCTCGCACTCGTTGCACTGATCGCAGGTGCAGTGCTGGGTGGAATTGGATGATGAAACAATAACGTTAAACCACCACATAAAACTATGAGCCACAATCATTCGCAGCATCAAGCTACCCTGATTATGGCTCTTTTCATTCACCTATCTCTATCCTGTTATTCCCATTCTCACTTCAAATGTTGTTCCGCCCTGCTCATTTCCCCGAACCTCAATCTTTCCATCATGCGCCCGCACGATTTCACGCACCATCGCAAGTCCCAGACCTACACCTCCAAGCTCACGGCTTCTGGACTTATCCACACGAAAGAACGGTTCAAAAATCTGTTCACGGAATGACTCATCAATTCCATTCCCTGTATCCGCAACTGTCAGGACAACTTCGTTCTTCTCTCTCTTCGCCGATACCGTAACGATCCCATCTGTTCGATTATATTTGATCGCATTTTCCACAAGATTATAAATCATCCGATAGATCAGGATATCACTTCCTGTCAATATCAATTCATCCTCTGGCTTTTCGTTACTGTTCACACTAGCGACCAGCAACAACTCTTCTGTTCCGTCTGATCTTCCATCTGATGAGCTTTGATCTTTCTGTATCAGTTCAATATTCTTTTCCTGCGCCAATGGTTCCAGATCTGTCAGCACTTCTTCGATCAATCCCTGAAGCTCAATCTTGTCACCACGCGCTACCGTCTGCAGCTCACTCATATCAAGAAGTGTTCTGACAAGTTTGCTAAGCCGCTCATTCTGCTCCGTTACCATCTGAATCGTCTCTTCTGCTGCGGCTCCACTCTCCGGATGTTCTGTTGTATGATAAAGATCCAACTGTGCCTGGATTAATGCCAAAGGAGTCCGTAGCTCATGCGCTGCATTTCCGGTAAACTGACGCTGTGTCTCGAATGATTCCGAAAGCCGCATAAGCATCTTATTGTAAGATGTGCGAAGTCTGTCCAGCTCTGCAATCTTGTTCTCTTCAATCGTGTAATCTGCCAGATTCTGTGCCTGGACTTTTTCAACCGTCTCTGAAAATTCTCTAAGTGGCTTCAATGCCCGACCACTGACAAAATAAGTCACCGCTCCACCAAGCAATGCCACAACAGCAGTGATCAGAAGACTTCGATTCCGATAATCTGATTTTGAATTATAAACTTTCGTGGCAAACTGAGCCGCAAAATCATCCCACTCATTATCCGGAATGTCAATGTAGACTGCCTCCGGTGCTGTTCCCTGATCTGTGACTGTCTCCTGAAGCGTATCAATATAATAGACTCCGTTCTTATATAAGAAAAATGTAAGGCACCCACACAATACTGTGATCAGCACAGTTGTAAGGATTGTCAACCGCCATTGGAGTGATATTTTTCTCATGCTTTTCCTTCTCCTATCTTATACCCCTCGCCGATCTTATTCACGATTGGATCATAACCAAGTCCTGCTTTCAGTTTTTTTCTCAGAGAAGACATATGCACACGGATAGAACCGCTGAAACTATCCACAGAAGAATCCCAGACATGCTCGATCAGCTCTTCCTGACTGACCGGTCTGCCCTGATTCAGAAGAAGATATTCCAGAATTCCATTCTCTTTCCTCGTCAATGAAACCGGATTTCCTTTTGCATATGCAACTCGCTCTCTCGTGTCAAATCGAAGACCGCCACATTCCAGGCAGACATTTTTCTGAACGAATTTTCTTCTTGTCAGGCTACGCACACGGGCTTCTAATTCCTGCAAATGAAATGGTTTTTCCATATAATCATTTGCTCCTGCATCAAGCCCGTCAACTTTATCTGCGATCTGACTTCTCGCAGACAGGATCAATACCTTTGTCTCTTCATTTTCCTTTCGAAGCTCCCGGAGAATATCCATCCCGTCCATCCCCGGAAGATTAAGATCAAGCACGATCAGATCATACATTTCCGCATAGATCATATCCAATGCTTCCTCCCCGTCATTACACGTATCCACCTCATATCCTGCCTGATGCAGACTTTTCGCAATCATATCACATAATTTCTTCTCATCTTCAACAACTAATAATCTCAATTTATTTTTCTCCATTTTCTTAACAGGAATTTTACACCCCTTATTGTATAATGCAAACATCGAAAGGTCAATAAACCGACTTCGAACATCAAGATTAAAATAACATGGAAAGGGGTATCTTAATGAAATCTGAGAAAGTAACACAGATTCTTTTACTTGCAGCCGGTCTGGTATTTTTCCTCGTCGGAATCTTCCGCGGAGAAGCTGCGGTTGTGCTTAGTAAGGCAATAAAATTATGTATGGAGTGTGTCGGAATTGGATAAGAAAATGAAATCAAACAAAAACCCTCTGGTCCGCTTCCGCGGATGGATTCAGGCTGCTGCAACGCTGCTGACCAACATTCACATCCCGAATCTGTTTCAAGGGAAAATTTATCAGGGAAATGTAAAGACGATGTGCGTCCCGGGATTGAACTGCTACTCTTGTCCGGCTGCCACAGGCGCCTGTCCGATCGGAGCTTTCCAGGCTGTAGTCGGTTCCTCAAAATTCAAGTTCACCTACTACATCACCGGATTCTTCATCCTGTTAGGAGTTCTGTTAGGACGTTTTATCTGTGGATTTCTCTGTCCGTTTGGATGGTTTCAGGATCTGCTGCATAAAATTCCGGGCAAGAAACTTTCCACCGCAAAACTGAAGCCTCTGCGGTATCTGAAATATGTGATCCTGGTCGTCTTTGTTATACTGCTTCCGGCATTTGTAACCAATTCACTTGGTATGGGAGATCCTTTCTTCTGCAAATACATTTGCCCACAGGGCGTACTTGAAGGCGCAATCCCACTGTCACTTGCCAACTCAGGAATCCGTGCCGCACTTGGACACTTATTTACATTCAAGTTCACGATCCTTGTGCTTTTTATCATCCTGAGTATCCTGTTTTACCGTCCATTCTGTAAATGGATCTGCCCGCTTGGTGCCATCTACTCTTTGTTTAACAAAGTATCCTTTCTTAAGATCCAGGTGGATCATGAGAAATGTGTCGGCTGCCAGAAATGCAGTCGCGTCTGCAAGATGGATGTTAATGTAGTAGATACTCCAAACCATCCGGAGTGTATCCGCTGCGGAGAATGTATGAAAGCCTGTCCGACTGATGCAATCTGCTATCATTATGGATTTTCAAATAAGAAAAAGGCTGACAATAAATAAAATGTAACTGTTTTTGAAATTTTATTTGACTCTGAACAGTTACAATAAAACAAACAAAATGAATTTTAAAAGGAGACTCAAAATCATGAAAAACAAAACACTTAGAACAAGCTCACTGAAATTAAAAAAGGTAATCGCTGCATCACTTGCCATTTCTGTACTTTTTGCATTTACAGGCTGCGGAAATTCTTCCTCAACAGGCAATGCAAATACAAAACAGGAATCTTCTTCCACGACAGAAACAGGCAGTACAGATGAACTGAACGAAAAACTGAATGACCTTTACCAGCAGGAGAACCAGCTTTTTGCAGATCACAAAGATGCATGGGACAAAGCCTTTGGTCTTATGAGCAAGAACACTGCCGATGATGCCATGAGCGAAAACTATGCTGACGTCCTCGCAAGTACAGTTGAATCTAATAAAGACTCCTTCTCCGAAGAAGAATATGAAACTCTGAGCAAAGACATTGAAACAATCCGTGGAATTGAAGAAGAAATTGCAAAACTCGAGAAAGAGATTGCTGCATCCGAATCTTCTGACAGCTCTTCTTCAAAATCCGATGAATCCACAGGTGTATTCCAGGGATTCAAAGGAAAAGATCTGGACGGAAATGATGTAGATGACAGCCTTTTCGCTAAAAATAAAGTTACAGTTGTAAACTTCTGGTTCAGCGGATGCAAGCCATGCGTTGGAGAACTCTCTAAACTGAATGAATTAAATGAGACACTGAAAGAAATGGGTGGCGAAGTTGTTGGTATCAACACGGATACTTTAGACAACAACGAAGCTGGAATCAAAGAAGCAAAAGAAATCCTGAAAGCCCAGGGAGCTTCCTACAAAAACCTGACTTTTGATTCCAATTCAACAGTTGGAAAATATGCCGGAAACATTATGGCATTTCCTACAACAGTTCTTGTAGATAAAGACGGAAATATCGTTGGGGAACCTTTCATGGGCGGCATCGACGATCAGTCAAACTACGATCAGCTGATGAAACAGATCCAGTCTGTACTTGATCAGAACTAATTTAGATTTGTTTTTCATCCATCCATGAAATCTGCCTGGAATATCGAATTGTCGAAAATAGTAAAATGCTTTATAATGATATCACAAGCTGTAACATTAAAAACGGTAATGAGCTGAAATCTGTTTATATACAGAAGGGACGAACTGATATGGATGAAAACAAACAGAAACAGATGGTTTCGATCATTGTACCGGTATATAATGCAGAAGCATATTTACCTGAAATGATAGAGAGCGTTATCTGTCAGAACTATAACAACTGGGAACTACTTCTGATTGATAATTGTTCAATGGATAATAGCTTCGAAATCTGCCAATCATATGAAAAGAAAGATATACGAATACGAGTTATGCAAGAAACAGAAAACGGTCCGGCGGCAGTCAGAAATCATGGTCTGCTGGCTGCCCACGGTGGCTATATCATGTTTCTGGATGCGGATGACTTTTTAGCAGACAATACAATACTCGACAGATTCGTAACTGTGATGAAACAGGAAGATGCAGATATTGTTGTTGGAAATTATGAACGGCTGTGGAACGGACAACGTTTTGCAGCCGCAAGTCATACGTCCTTTTCTGAATTGAATCCGGATTCTGAAGACTTCAGATTTCAGGGATTCTTTTCAGTTGGGACACTTTCTTATGCGTGGGGAAAGCTTTACCGAAAACAATTTCTGGAAAAAAACGAAGTTATTTTTGAGAATCTACCTTACGCAGAAGATAAACTTTTTAATATCCAATGCTATTTATGCAATCCGAAATATGCTTTTATCCAGGAGACAGGATATATTTATCGAAAAAATGATGACTCCATTTCATTTACCTATCGGCCGAATTCCCGGGAATGCTGGATGGCAATTGCATATCGATTACAGAAGCTCCTGACAGAAAAGGAGATAAAACAGATTCGTTGCTTAAAAGATAAAAATGCAGAAAGAAAATGTCTTCAAGAAAAATACTGGGGATTTATTTATTATTTAATATTTTTTGCGGTTTTCTTTGACGCTAAGATGGAATACGTAGAACACAATCATTCGGTTTTGGCCGTAACAAAATTGATAAAAATGTATCAGGCAGATGATTTGGCCAAAGAAACATTTGTACAACTGAAACGAAAAACATATACGGGAAAACTGTCTCAGAAATTGTGGAAGATCATGATTCGGGGATTTTCTATGGCAATGTGTTTTCACTTATATTGGGGACTCGCATTTGGTATCAAATTATTAATTGATCTAAAAATTGATGAGAAACTTTCAGATACAGGACTGCGTGAGTAAACCGTGACGATTACTACAGATCCAGCCATTACTTGATCAGAATTAATTTACATCCGCCACCACGCTTGCTATACTGAAATTATATCTATAATCAGGAGGCTATTGAAAAATGTCTTTTATCAGCGTTTTTGATGTTATGGGGCCGAATATGATCGGTCCTTCCAGTTCTCACACTGCCGGTGCGGCACGCATTGCTTATCTTGCACAGAAGATGATCAACGGGCCACTTGCAAAAGTAGAATTTATTCTCTATGGCTCTTTCGCCAGAACGTATCACGGACACGGCACTGACCGCGCACTTCTTGGAGGAATCATGGGATTTTCCACTGATGATATGCGAATCCGAAATTCCTTCGAGATTGCCACAGAAAATGGTTTAGAGTATTCTTTTACTCCAAATGAAGAGGAAACCGATATTCATCCGAATACCGTCGATATTATTATGACCAACACTGCCGGTCAGGAGATGACGATTCGCGGAGAATCTCTTGGCGGCGGTAAAGTCCACATCACCCAGATCAATCATGTAGAAGTAGATTTCACCGGTGAATACAGTGCTATCATTGTTGTCCAGAAGGACGTTCCGGGTGTTGTTGCCTGGATCACCAGCTGTCTCAGCGACCGCCGTGTCAATATCGCTTTTATGCGTCTGTTCCGCGAATCAAAAGGACACACTGCTTACACGATTGTAGAATCCGACGGAAAACTTCCGGAAGAGATTGCCGACACCATCCGTCAGAACGAACATGTTCTGGATGTTATGGTCGTGCAGATGTAATTGTGTTCAAGGAGGTTTTTGATATGGATTTTAAAAATGCAAACGAACTCCTTACACTATGTAAGGAACAGAATCTTTCCATCTCTGAGATCATGCGTAGCCGGGAGATCATAACGGGAGAATGTCCTGCCGAAGAAACAGATCAGAAGATGGCGCGTGTTCTTGAGATTATGAAGGAAGCGGCCCGCTCTCCGATTGAAAAGCCAATCCGTTCCATGGGCGGGCTGATCGGTGGCGAGGCTCAAAAACTTGCACAGCATTCTTCCAGTGGTCAGGGACTGTGCGGTGAACTGCTTGAGAAAGCTATCACCTATGCTATGGCAACCCTTGAGACAAATGCGTCCATGGGACTGATCGTTGCTTCACCTACCGCCGGTTCCGCAGGCATTGTTCCGGGACTGCTTCTTGCTTTTCAGGAAGTATACCACTTCTCCGATAAAGAGATTCAACAGGTTCTCTTCAATGCGGGAGCTGTCGGTTACCTTGCTATGCGAAATGCTACCGTTGCCGGTGCTGTCGGAGGATGCCAGGCCGAGGTCGGTGTTGCATCAGCCATGGCAGCGTCTGCCGCTGTTGAACTTATGGGAGGAACTCCTAAGCAATGTCTGGATGCCGCTTCTACAGTTCTCATGAATATGCTCGGACTTGTCTGCGATCCGGTCGGTGGACTGGTAGAATACCCTTGCCAGAACCGTAATGCAGCCGGTGTTGCCAATGCGCTGATTGCAGCTGAAATGTCCCTTGCTGGCATTCCACAGCTTATTCCTTTTGATGAAATGCTCGAGGCAATGTACAAAGTCGGAAAACGACTTCCGGTCGAACTACGCGAGACAGCATTAAGCGGATGCGCTACAACGCCATCCGCCTGTGAAGCATGTCATATACACAAATGATACTATAAAGCTCAACCATTCTAAACGATTAATTTGGAGGCAGGAAAATGAAACCGATTTACGAAGAAAATGAAGAAACACTGGAAATTGCTGAACAGATTTCCTGCCATATCCCCCCACATCTTCACAAATCGATGGAACTCGTATCCGTAACAGAAGGTACTTTAGAAATCGGAGTCGGAACTGAATTGTATCATATGGAAAAAGGCGATTTTGCACTTGTATTTCCGGAATTGATCCACCACTATCAGGTATTCAGCAGTGAATCCTGTAAGGCGATCTATGCACTTGCTTCACCGCTTCTTGCTCCAAGCTATACGAAAGAATTACAACAATTTTGTCCTGTAAATCCAATCATTCCGGCTCAAGAAGTACACCCAGACGTAAATTATGCCCTGCGAAGCATGCTGGTCTATCCAGCCGCTTCACAAGGGCATGTTCTGCATCAGGCATTTATTCAGATTATACTTGCACGCACTCTTCCCTTATTTGAAATGATAGATAAGAGCAGTGTTGGAAGTAATGACATTATTTACCAGACTGTTTCTTATGTTGCTGCACATTATACAGAAGAACTGACGCTTTCCAAAATGGCTCATGACCTTGGAATCAGTCAGTCCTCTTTATCACGTGTCTTCTCCGGCACATTTCATACGAATTTTAACCGGTATCTGAATGAAGCAAGATTGGATTACGCCTGTAGTCTCCTGCTTCACAGCGACCATACGATTCTCGACATCTGCATCCGGGCAGGATTCGACAGTCAGAGAACATTCAACCGCGTATTCCAGGAACGATACCATATGTCACCAAGAGAGTATCGAAAGCAGCCGCATTAAGCAGCGCTTTCGATATTAACTGTTATTAACCTCTCTCATATGCCATCTGATAAATTACCAGAATATCCTCATATGCCAACGGTTTATATCCGATCAATGAACGCGTTTTGTTTCTTGAACAATCAAGTGCCAGCTTCGCAAGATCATCTTCTTTCACACCAAGTTCTTTCAGTCCAATCGGCATTCCAATTGATGCATAATACTGCTCCTGCATATCAATTGCAGTTTCAATTGTCTTCTCCGGATGTTCAAAATCAATATCCAGTCCCCATACATTAGATGCATACTGCAGCCAGCGATTCATATTTGCTTTATAGACATATCTTGCCCAGCTGCACCACAGCGCTGCAAGTCCTGCTCCATGCGCTACTTCCGGGTACATTCCAGATACTTCATGCTCTAACTGATGAACAACGAGCTGGAACTCTCTTCCACACTGTGTGAGTCCATTATGCGCAAGCGAAGATGCCCACATCATATTTGCTCGTGCTGCATAGTCTTCCGGATTCTTCAGACAATCTCCTGCTGCTTTGCGTACACTCTTGATCACAGCCTCTGCAATCGAATCTGTCAGATAGGTATCCTCTCCCGGACAGAAATATCTTTCAATCGTATGCATCGCAATATCTACTGCACCGCATGCTGTCTGATAAGGACTTACTGTATAAGTAAGAACCGGATCCTCAATTGCAAAATTCATACGGTTAAAGAGTCCGTTGCATCCTCGTTTCTCTCCTGTTTCCGGATTACTGATCACGCAGGAAGAACTCATCTCAGAACCGGCTGCTGCCAATGTCAGGATCGCGCCCTTCGGAAGTGTCTTCTGTGGAACAGCTTTACCACAATGGAAATCCCAGACATCTACTTCCGGATTCGCCAGTCCATTTGCAATTGCCTTTGAAGAATCCAGAACAGAACCACCGCCTACTGCAAGAACAAAATCTACACCTTCTTTTTTGCCAAGCTCAATCCCTTCTCTTACAAGCGGAAGTTCCGGATTTGCAACTACTCCGCCAAGCTCTACAAAACTGATATTTTCTTCCTTCAGACAATTTTCGACCTTATCAAGCAGCCCACTCTTTCTTGCGGAATTTCCGCCAAAATGTACCAGCACTTTCTTCGGATGAAATTCTGCAATAATCTTACCAACCTTTAATTCCTCGTCTTTTCCAAAATATACTTTTGTTGGTGTTTCATAAATAAAATTCTTCATTTTTAGCACTCCTCATTGATGTCTGCACGGTCTATCATTACATTCAGAATCTCTGTATCCGTAGTACGCATACCAACTCTTCCGATATATCCCATGCTCTTAATTGTTTCTTCAATATCATCTTTGATGATACCTTCTCCCGGCAGGAAACTTTTGTTCTGAATACTAAGCTGAAAAGCCATAAGTGCTGCATCAACAGATGTCGCTATCTTCGCTGCACAGGATGGTTTCGCTCCATCACAAACGATTCCTCCGATATTTCCAAGTGTATTGATGATTGTCAGAGAAACCTGCTGATAGGTTCCACCATACATATATGTGATACCTGCACCGGCACCACAGGCTGCACTGACTGCACCACAATACGCAGAAAGACTTCCAATATAATATTTCTGATGGATTGCAATAAGATTGCTGACAACGAGAGAACGGCACAGCTTCTCATGAGATACTTCCCATTCATCTGCAAACACGATAACCGGAAGCGACACCGTCATACCCTGATTTCCACTTCCAGAATTGATAACAACCGGCATCGAGCATCCACCCATACGCGCATCACTTCCGGCTGCTGCCCTTGCACAGGCTCTCGTAGTAACACTCTTTCCCCATACATGCATCAGTGTTTTACCAATCTGCGCTCCATAGTTATTATCAAGTCCTTCCTGAGCAATCGCAGAATTCAGTTTAATCTGTCGATCAATGATCGGCTGCACATCTTCCATACGAACCTGATCCGCAAAATCAAGGATATCTTTAACCGTAAGTTTTGATTTATCTACGGTAGTCTTAACCTCTGATTTATAAGGATTATCCAACAGCACTTCACCATCCTTTTCAATTCTTGTAATATTCGTGTGCTGATGTTCGATTGTTACAGAAGCAAAATGCTCTCCTTTCCTTACTTTAGCTGTAATATAAAGGTTATCAACTCCTTCAACTAAAGAACAGGAACAGATTTTCTGACTGATCAGTTCTTTCGTTTTCGCAATATCTTCACATGTCACTTCACTCAATACTTCAAGTGCCTTATCCGCATTTCCTCCTACAATACCAAGAACGGCAGCTACCTCCATTCCCTTCATTCCTCCGGAATTCGGAACTGTAACGCCCTTAACATTCTTGATAATATTTCCACTGAGTTCCATTTCTACAGAATCTGGAAATTCTCCAAGAATCTGACGTGCTTTTGCCGCCGTATAGGCAATCGCAATCGGTTCTGTACATCCAAGAGCCGGTACCAGTTCCTGCCTTAGGATATTCAGATAGTTTTCGTATAATATAGAGTCCATTTAAAAGGTGCTCCTTTCTCAAAATAACGTAAAATATATATGAAACAAGTATATACTTTTTGAGAAAATAAAACAATCATTTACGGATAGAATCACATTTGTGAAGAATTGCTATATATAAAAAAATAAGAGTAGATATCTTCTCTCAAGACATCTACCCTTATTTTTTATTGTTTATTTGATTTGATTTTTGTGTATATTCCATGGCTTACAATCTTCCGCCCCATCCGTAAGTATTACCCATTAATTTTACATAACTTTCAAGTGCTTCTTCAAACCATTTTGCTAATTTTCTCATAATTTTCTTTCTCCTTCTTTTATTTTCTTTCTCTTAATACTTAATACTTATCTGATAAAGTACATTCCGTTCATCTGTCCGAAGAACTTGATATCTTCTTCATAAATCTCATGCAGCCATCTTTTAATTCTCTTCATCATCTCTAAACACCTCCTTTTCGTTTACAATTGCATTATAGGCGAAAAGGAGGTGCATTTCTTGCCAAATCCAGATGAAAAGTAGCCAAAATCTGCAAATATGTGAAGTAAATCAACGAATTCATTAGAACTGTTAGCCAAGAATTTAAGAAATGCAGAAAAAAGAAGGTAGTGAATCAATTTCTTCCATTAATTCACTACCTTCAAAAATGTAAACTCTTTTATTCTCTGATTTTATTTATTCTCCGCATTTATTTTCTTATAAAATGCCTTATCTGTATAAATCTCATCCTTAAATGGATTCAACTTATTCTTGCGGATTACGCTGAACTGGTAAATAACTGCTGCCGCATTCACAACTAAAGAGATAAAGCTTACGGCAAAGAATGCCTTCGGATTATGTGTTGTCGGAACAGGCGCCAGTCTGTCTGCAAACTGTGGAACTGTCATGATAAACATAATCCAAAGTGCCAGTGTGTGTGCTCTATGCTGTAACCAGCATCCCTTCTTAATAAAGAATGCAGGAATTGTACAGGATAACAACAGAATTACTCCACAGTATACAGAATGGTCTGAAATACAGTTATATGTATATGCAAAGTTCCAGAGGTCATATCCGAGGATATAGATCCAGTCCATATCCGGCCACATCATATCTTTACTCTTCTCTTTGGAAATGTAAATACCTGTCCATCCGCAGATCAGCAGGATATTTAAAATACCTGCGATTCCGTTCATGATGTTCCACGGTCCTGACATAACCCAGAGATTGTTTACTTTCTCGCCTGCAAATGCATGGAAGCTGTATGCCTCGAAATCACGGAAAACTGCCTCACAAATATTGATTGCAAGAATCAGTGGCGGGAAGCAAATCACCCATTTATGCTTTGTCGCATTCGGAATATAACGCATCAGCATAAATCCAACACATCCTGCAAGTGCAGAGTAAGTCTTTGCCCAGTTGAACCAGTTTCCGGTTCCGTACTCATTTCCCGGCGCACAGGTTGTCGGCCATACAAAGATTGTCAGCACAACCGGAACAATCACAAACAGTAAGATTCCACCCCATTTCGTTTCACGTCCTAATTCATTCAGTGCGATCAGGACTACGAGGATAAAGAACATAATTCCCCAGGTTTTTAAATCAGGTACATTATAAAGTATTCCCATTTACTTTTCCCCCTTGTTTCCTTTTAAAATTTTATTTGGCGGATACGCCACACCAACGAAATGCGTAGCATTTTGGAGGTTGGCTCTGAACAGTTACTTTAATTTCTTTCAAATTTATTTCTTCTTAAATTTTAGTTTGATGGACTGTTTTACCATGTTCGGAAGAACAAATTTCAAACGATCTTCGTAAGGAACCATTCTGCTGCATTCCGGAAGTTCTCTATGTAATTTAATCGCATCAAATTCACACTTTGTTGTACAGAGTCCGCAGCCGATACATTTATTCGGATCAACAACAGATGCTCCACATCCAAGACAGCGGGCTGTCTCTGCTTTCACCTGCTCTTCTGTAAATAAAAGCTTCGCATCACGGAAGGAATGTTTTGTATCAATCGCATCATTATGTCCAGGAATCTGACGGCTGGAATTGTCATAATTCTCTACCTTGATATCATTCTTATCTAATTCAATGAAATCATTTCTGTTACGTCCGATTGTGAGGCTGGACTGTGGCTGCACAAAACGATGGATAGAAATCGCACCCTGTTTTCCGGCTGCAATTGCATCAATGGCGAACTTCGGTCCTGTGTAAACATCTCCACCTACGAAAATATCCGGTTCCGCTGTCTGGTAAGTAAGTGCATCTGCAACTGCTCCATTGCCACGTCCGAGTTCTACCTTGCTTCCCTTTAACAGATCGCCCCAGACAATTGACTGTCCTACAGAGAAGAACACGTGCTTACACTCTACTGTCATAAGCTCGTTCTCATCATACTTCGGATTAAATCTTCCGTCTGCATCTAATACGGAGATACATTTCTTTAATACAACTCCGCGGACCTCGCCGTTTTCGTCCACAAGAACTTCTTTCGGTCCCCAGCCCGGATTTACAACGATTCCCTCGGATTCAGCCTCTTCAATCTCTTCTACAGAAGCCGGCATTGTCTCTCTTGACTCCAGGCAGAACATATTTACCTTTGTATCATCGCTTGCACATCTCTTAGAGTCTCTTGCCACGTCGATTGCTACGTTACCACCACCGATGAGAACTACGTCACCCTTGATGTCGTAGTTCTCATTTGCATTTACTTCTTTTAAGAGATCAACTGCAGTAGCGCATCCCTTCGCTGTGTCATTCGGAACTCCCGGAAGACGTCCGCCCTGACATCCGATTGCTACATAGAATGCTTTGTATCCCTGTGCACGAAGTTCATCTAATGTAATGTCTTTTCCAACTTCCACACCTGTCTTGATCTCTACGCCCATCTCTTTGATGATATCGATCTCTGCCTGTACGACATCTTTCTCTAATTTGAAAGATGGGATTCCGTATACAAGCATACCGCCGGCACGTTCATTTTTCTCGAAAATAGTCGGCTTATAACCTCTTTCTGCAAGGTAGAATGCACAGGATAATCCAGCCGGTCCACCACCGATAATTGCAATCTTCTCATCGAAATATCCCTTTGTTGCCGGAACTACTTTCTCTGGAATAAAACGTGTCTCTGCATTCAGATCCTGAGCCGCGATAAACTTCTTCACCTCATCGATTGCAATTGCCTGATCGATCGTTCCACGTGTACATGCATCCTCACAGCGACGGTTGCAAATATGTCCGCAGACTGCCGGAAGTGGGTTGTTCTTCTTGATCAGCGCAAGAGCATCTCGGTATCTTCCCTGTGCTGCCATCTTGATATAACCCTGAACAGCGATATGTGCCGGACAGGCTGTCTTACATGGAGCTGTACCTGTGTCATAACAGTTGATGCGGTTCTTATCACGATAGTCTTCGTCCCACATCTCCGGTCCCCATTTCTTCTCTGTCGGAAGAACATGCTTCGGATACTCTACCTGAGAGCCGTCTTTCTTGCAAAGCTTCTGACCAAGCTTAACTGCACCAGCCGGGCAATACTCTACACAACGTCCGCAGGCTACACAGTTCTCTGTCTCTACCTTTGCTACATATGCAGATCTGTCCATATTCGGTGTATTAAATAACTGTGAAGTACGAAGCGCATAACAGACATTTACATTACAGTTACAAATAGCGAAAATCTTATTCTCACCGTCAATATTTGTAATCTGATGTACGAAACCATTGTCCTCTGCCTGTTTCAGAATCTCTAACGCACGTTCCTTTGTAATATAGTGTCCGCCTTTATTTGTCTCAACGATATAATCTGCCATATCGCCCACTGCAATGCACCATTCTTCCGGATCATCCGCACATCCCTCATCAAATGTTTTACGAGATCTTCTACAAGAACATGGACTTGCCGCATATTTTCCCTCATACTTCTCAAGCCAGTGTGAAATGTGCTCGATCGGCAGAGACTGATTCTCTGTTGAGATCGCCTTCTCAACCGGAATAACATGCATTCCGACACCGCCCTCCGGCATAAATGGTGCAAGTCCTTCCAATGCGATACGACTCATTCTCTCAAAGAAAAGCCCAAGCTCCGGATGCTTCTCCAGCATCTTCGCATTCATACAAGAGAACTCTGCACTTCCAGGTACGAAGATTGGCAGTACATACTGCTTCTCATGCTGTGGGTTTTCCCAGTTATACTCCACAAGTGCAACCTGTGCCATCTCCTCTAACTGCTTCTCCAGATAATCTCTGTCCTTACCTGTCACCTTCACCATCTGATCTAAAGTTTTCGGCTGACGCACCCCCATCTTCAATGCAATCTCAGCCTGCTCATCTGTACACAAAAGCGCCAGTCCCCAATACTCCGGATCGTACTTTGTCATCTTCTCCAACCCGAGCTTTTTCTTTGCACGCCCTGTCATCATCTTGGCAAGTTTTAATACCGGTTCACGTTCTTTTTCGTTCTCAATATAGTCCGGATACCAGCCCTTATATTTATCTGTCATATTCCCTCTCCTTTTCCATAAAATCTTTTCCTGAATCCTCTTAATAACAGATTTCTATAAGTCCAACATAACACTTGTTATGTACTTTGTCAAATAAATATCGATGTTACATTTATCTTTTTTTATGCTATAATCATGTTACTGTTTTCTCCTGTGTCAGCCGTACCGACAAGTGACACGGAAAATGCAGATTTTGTGCGTAATAACCCAATTCATTTCGAGGTGTAAAAGAACATGAATGAACAAAAAAACACAACCAAAACACAGATCAAACAGGCTGCGATCCGACAGATTGAAAAATTCGGAATTGATAAGACAAGTATGCGTTCGATTGCCGCTGAAGCCAATATGACAACCGGCGCGATTTATTATTACTACAAGAACAAACAAGATTTATTTGATGAGATCGTCACAGATTCGATTCATTTTGCACATCGTATTTTTCATGAAAATGAAAACGAGAAAATCACTGTAGATTCTCTCTTTTCTGATGTAGAAAAAGAAGCCCGGATTCGTTTCAAACGCCTTCAGGAAGAAAAGCTATACTTACTTCTGTTATCAGATGCGATGAAATGTGATTCCGAATTCTCCCAGAAATATACTTCAGGATTGAAGTCAATCCTGGATCAGGCCGCTACGCTTTTTGCTTCTGCATTTGCACTTGAAGATCGTAAGCTTGCAGAACAATTCGCTTCTATCTTTATGGCTACACTTGATGGATTTGCGATCCAGCAGGTACTTCATGCGATTCCGGAAGATGATACTTCTTATGCAGATACGATGCTTGACTTCTTCACGACCTGCGTTCCGGATTATATTGAGAAACATAGGGAGTCTTGACAGGAGCAGTAAAGCCGATACAGGAAATGAATCCTGCACCGGCTTTATTTTCTTCTATCCTTATCTTTCTCACGATAAAAATTAGCTTTACTCTCATACATCTTCTTGTCTGCAGCTTTTGCAATATCATACACGCTGTTCCATTTCTTTTCTGAACTGAATACATATCCATATGACACTGTCATTGAATCTATATGTTTACCGTGCCATTCTTCTACACTGCGTTCAAAATTCCTTAATGCTTCTTCAAATTGCCCTATATTCTTTGTAATAACAACAAACTCATCCCCACCAATTCGATAAACCTTTCCGTATTCACTAAAACTATTTTTCATACAGTCGGCCGCTGCGCATATCAGCTCATCTCCTGCCGCATGTCCATACGAATCATTTACCTGTTTCAATCCATTAAGATCCATAGAAATATAAATCCATTCTGCACTAAAATCAAGATTGTTTATATCATTTTCATAAGCACGTCTGTTAAAACATTTCGTTAGTTCATCCGTATTAGACGTATAGATCAGTTTCTCCTTCTCTACTCTCTCTTTTATGACTTTCGAGAGCATATACATCATCCAGCATGTCGCCAATACCAGATAAATGCCCACTATCAGTATTGCTAAAAGAGTTCCCCGTAAATAAACAGAATCCTCTACTGTTACGGCAACAATATAACTATCGTCCCATCTCGTCATACATCTACAGTGTTTCCCGTCTACTTTAACATGCGTGACAATTACTTGATCTTTGTCAACCTGTTCAGATGATATCCCGATTGCATCAAGTTTCTCTCCTATTTTGCTGTCATCAGTAGCTCCCTCAATGACCTTTGTTTCCGCATCTGCAGCAAATATTTCCATTCCTTTATACACTGGCATATCCGCAACTACCGTAGAAACTTTATTCTGCTTTATTTCATTGAGAAGGCGCGTAGGGGTGATACCTATCTGGATCATTTTTGTCCCATCTTCATTCCAGGTAATTGCATACATCATTTTCTTGCCCTCTGATGTATTTGGAGTAACGTCCTGACACATTGTAAGGCTCTTATCATTAAGCATCTGTTTAAAATACCCTATCTGCTCCCCTGAATCAAAGCTGTAACCAAAATACTTAGGCACAGAGCCGCTATAGATATACCCATTCTCATCAAACAAATGTATCTCATCGATTGACATTAGATTTGCTATTTTTTGTAATTCATCAACATCATATTCTACCTGTGGCTTCGCATCTACGATATATGACACTGCTTTCGCTCTTATTATATAATCGTCCTTCAGCGATCCGATAAGTTCCTCTCTGCTCTCATCATTTTTATTAAGCACAGTGAGCACACGATCAACAAGTACTTTCGATGTCTGATATGCATTTTTGTCATTGACATACTTTAAAACACTTGCTTCCAGTAATAATGCAACAATGATTATTCCAACAGATAAAATCGCAATTTTTCTTTTTTTCATACTTGCATTATATCATACACCAGACAAGATTCATCAAGTTTTTACAAAATTTTAACATAATATAGCAAGAATTCTACTTCCTCTGCAGGTAGGAGATGAATTGCGCAAAAATAAAAAAGAACACTTGTTCGATAATGAATTCCGTGGTATAATAGAGTCAGTCGAAAACATAGATTATTAGAGAGAGGACTGATTTG
>OLGZ01000779.1_pt1 | contig 22341 bp, 9 predicted proteins | sample 1605981 | NCBI WGS metagenome assembly OLGZ01 (sample SAMN03283291) | human gut metagenome | biome: human-associated habitat; material: feces | host: Homo sapiens | place: Peru | collected 2012 | reverse complement strand
TTGGATCTTTAGATAAAAATTTAGCAATTTCTTTAAATGTCATACCATGATTAAGTGCTTGTTCAATATAATTTCTATCCTCTAAAGTTAAATGTTTTTGCTTTGTATTTTCTATGATAATACCTCCTTGTACCCAAGTAAGGTATTAATATAATTATATCATGAAATATTCCAAAACTAAATTCTTGTTAATCCATCGATGGAATTTACTTTTATATTTAAGGTCTAAAATAAAAATGGAAAAATTTTCCATAAAAGTATTGACTTTATAAATCTTATATGATAATATACATACAATAATTTTTAACACTCAATAATTTTAATCTAATAAGGTTTTGTAAACAAAAGTATTTTAATCTAATAGGGTTTCGTAAACAAAAGTATTTTAATCTAATAGGGTTTCGTAAACAAAAGTATTTTAATCAAATAAAATCCAGAAAAGAAGGAAAAATATATGTTATCAACCGTTAAGAGTATGTCTTTACACGGTTTAGAAGGCTACCTTGTAGAAGTACAAGTGGATATATCTGTTGGAATTCCAAATTGGGAGGTAGTACGGTTTGCCAGATCAAAGTGTAAAGGAATCAAAAGAAAGGGTAAGAACAGCAATTAAAAATTCTAATTTTGAACTTCCTAGCAGAAAAATTGTAATAAACCTTGCACCCGCAGATACAAAAAAAGAAGGTTCATTTTTTGACCTACCAATTGCTATTGGAATTTTACAAAATTTAGGTTACATAAACAATGAAAGTATAATTCAAACAATATTTTTAGGAGAATTGTCGTTAGACGGTAGATTAAACAAAATAAATGGAGTTCTTCCTATGTGCATAGAAGCAAAAAATTTAGGAATAAAGAATGTAATTTTACCGCAAGAAAATAGTCAAGAAGCCTCAATAGTAAACGGATTAAACGTTATTGGAGTTAGTTCTCTAGGACAGGCTGTAAATTATCTTAATAAAAAAGAAGAAATATTACCAAGCATTAGTAATATGGAAGATATATTTTCGAATAATAACCAATATTCCTTAGATTTTGCAGATGTAAAAGGGCAAGAAGAAGTAAAAAGAGCATTGGAAGTTGCAGCAGCAGGGGGACATAATGCAATGTTGATCGGTTCGCCAGGGGCTGGCAAAACAATGGTCTCAAGAAGGATACCTTCGATATTGCCAGATTTATCATTCGATGAAGCATTAGAAGTAACTAAAATTCATAGCATAGCTGGAATTTTGCCTAAAGAGCAACCAATAGTTACAAAAAGGCCATATAGAGCACCACACCATACTGTATCTAAAAGTTCTTTAATTGGCGGGGGAAAAATACCCAAACCAGGAGAAATAAGCCTAGCACATTATGGGGTATTGTTTTTGGATGAACTACCAGAATTTAAAAGAGAAACTTTAGAAGTTTTAAGAGGACCATTAGAAGATAGAACTGTAACAATTAGTAGAGTTAGTGCAAGTTTAACATATCCATGTAATTTTATGTTAGTTGCGTCTATGAATCCGTGCCCATGTGGTTATTATGGTTCTAAGGAAAAAGAATGTACTTGTAGTGAAAGTCAAATTGCAAAATATATGTCAAAAATAAGTGGACCATTGTTAGATAGAATCGACATACAAGTAAAAGTAAATCCTGTAAAATACAATAAATTGAGCACTGAAGCAGAAGAGGAAACATCAGAACAAATAAGAAAAAGAGTCAACAATGCAAGAAAAATTCAATTAGAAAGATATAGAAAATTCGGTATTTTTTCTAATGCAGAACTTACTCAAAGTTTAATAAATCAATATTGTAATTTAGATGACAAATGTCAAAAAATAATGGAAAATGCATTTGAAAAATTAAAGTTAAGTGCAAGAGCCTATACAAGAATATTAAAAGTTGCAAGAACAATAGCAGACCTCGCTAATTCAAATGATATAAAAGCAATTCATTTAGCAGAGGCAATAAATTATAGAGATTTAGACAGAGAAAATATTAATTTTAAAAACTAAATATAAAATAATGCAAAAGGAGAAACGATTAACAATAAAGGCAATATATTTTTTATAAAAACAAAAATGAACATTAATCTTTTATGATAGTATTTAGTAGGTTTGCTAAATAAAAATACTTTTTAATAGAAGATTAAAAGAATGTAGCAAGAAATTTTTATAGTATATTATAAAATTACAGAATGGAGGCTAATATAGAGATAACTGAAATTAATTTTAAGGATGAAATTTATCCAAAGGAATTGTTAGAAATAGAAAATTATCCAAAAAAATTATATGCGTTGGGGAACATAAAACTGTTATATAGTAAACATAAAGTCGGAATAGTTGGAACAAGAAAGTGCAGCTATATGGGGTGTAACACAGCTTATACATTTGCTAAAGGGCTTGCAAGTAATGGGATAACCATTGTAAGTGGAATGGCAATTGGAATAGATGCATCTGCACATATGGCTGCAATTAATCAAATAGGCAAGACAATTGCAGTACTTGGCAGTGGATTTAATGATATATTTCCAGAAGAGAATAGTTGGTTATTTAAAGAAATAATATCAAATGGAGGATGTATTATTTCGGAATATAACAAAGATGATAAACATAAAAGTAGCAACTTTCCCAAAAGAAATAGAATTATAAGCGGACTTTCAGAAGCAATATTAGTAATAGAAGCAGGAATAAAAAGTGGAAGTATAATAACAGCAAATTTTGCATTAAAACAAAAGAAAAGGTTATATGCTATTCCAGGAGATATTTATAATATAAAAAATAGTGGCACCAATATGCTTATATATGAAAATAAAGCAAGACTGGTAACAAATCCATCTCAAATGATAGAAGAAATAATAAGCTCATCAGAAAAAACAAACATAAATATAGAAAAAATATCAATCCCGCAAGAATATTTTGAAATATATAATGTTTTAAAACAAAGACCAATGCACATAAACGAAATTTCTAAAATATTAAAAAAGCCTGTGTCAGAAATAAGTGGAACTATAAGTTTAATGGAAATAGAAGGATATATAACAAAACTTACAACGGATCAGTATGTATTGAAAAAGATAAATTAAATTTGAATACTAAATAGTATTTAAGCCGCACTTTATATAAAAATAGTAATTATAAAATTTATAATATAAGAAAGGAATTTATTTAAAATGTATGTAAATAAAACAATAGGTAGATTAGGAGAAACGCTTGCATGTGAATATTTACTAAATAATGGATATGAAATTATAAAGAGAAATTATAATACTAAAAGAGGTGAAATAGATATAATTGCAAGGTACAAAAATGCTCTTGTATTTATAGAAGTCAAAACCAGAAGTAATTTAAATTTTGGACAGCCAGTAGAGGCAATAACAAAGAAAAAACAGGTACATATGTTAAATACAATAAAATATTATTTGTATGAAAATCATTTGTATAACACAAACATACAAGTAAGGATAGATGCAATAGAGGTCTATATTCATAATAATAGATATGCAGTAACTCATATAAAACAAATTATGTGAAAAAATTAAAAAAAACTTAGGGAAATAGGCATTTGTGATAAAAAGATAAATTTACATAATTTAAAAAAGAATAAATAATCTAAAAAATATAAAATAGAAAAGCTTGAAAATACTGGGAAAGATCAAAAAATAAAATTTTTTATAAAAACTAAAACAAATAACAATCAAAAATTATTTAAAAAATTGTAATAAAAATTTAATAAAAGCCCAATAAACGCTTTCCGCAGTAAAAGAAAAGACGATTTTTACAATAGCTCAAAAAGTATATTGAAAAGACTCAAAATAAATGGCATAATGTACTATGATATATAGTGAGTAAACATAATACTAAAAGTTTAAAAAAACCATTGAAAAATGCTTGAAAATGGCGTATAATTAAACTTAGTGAAATGTTTAAGGAGGAGTATTATGCAACAAAAATTATTAAAAGTAATTTCAGCATTATTAATAGCTACAATGCTTTATGCAAATTCAGCGGTTGTAATAAGTTATGCTGCAGACACTTTGTTATCAAGTACAGAGCTAGAAAAACAAAAAACGTCTACAAATAACGAAAATGTAGATTTTAATGTGTACTACGATGACAACACACATTCTAAATCAATAAACATTAATGATGTAGATACAAAACTAAATATCAATCTTAATGTAAAGAATGCTGGATATCTAAAAGATATCACAGTAGATTTTTCAGATTCTAATTTTGCTATTATAGCAGAAAAAGACGACGACAATATAATTCAAAATGTAGATGAAAAAAAGAAAACGATATCATTTAATCAAATAAATGCTGGAAGTAACATTACAAAGGCAATAAAGATATCTGCAGAGAAAAATGAGAGCGTAAATGCGGATATGTTTAGCAAGGATAATAATATAAAACTTACAGCAACATATGTAAATAGTAATGGAAAAGAGGTTGCTATATCAAAAACTCTAGTTATTCATACTGGATGGAACGCCAAAGAAGATAAAGCAACATTAAATTATGAGACAACAAAGTATATTCCATATGCAGTTAATGGAACTAATAAAATAATTGTTCAAGGTAACATTACATCATATTTAAAAGACGGTGTTCTTCCTATAAAAAATACAAGTATAGAAGTAACAGCACCACAAATAAATAATGAGTATCCAGAAAAAGTAAGCGTTATTGCAAACACGAATGCTGCAACAAATGGAGATATAAGTGGAAATTTATTTACAGAAAATAATTGGAACTATGATAATACAACAGGAAAAATAATAATAAATGTTAATAATGAAGCTAAAAATGGAAAAATTAGTTGGAAAAAGGATTCGAAAGATGTATATATAGTAACATATGTATATTCAGAAAATGCATATAATGCAGTAAAAGATTCTATAGTAAGAATTACATATAGTGCAAATTCTAAAATAAGTTTATATAATGATGGAACTGGAGTCACAAATTTAACAGCTAAAACAAGTGGCTATGATGACCAAAATAAAGCAATTGGTGATATTATAGATTTTTCAACATATATGACAAGAAATTTAAATAAAGGATACATGTATAATAATAAAGTTGCAAGTACAGCTGATAAAAAAGAAACAATATATAATGTTCTTTACACAGCGAATGTTTCTTATGCTCCAGCCGTTGATAAAATAGTTATTGAACAAGGTGTTGATGGATTTTATGATAGCAATGAAACAGAAAGTTCAACTACAGTAGGTAATAAAAACTATGCATATAATAAAACGGTATTGGTTTCAGTAGAGGAATTTAATAAGATACTTGGACAAGATGGTACAATAAAAATATTCAAAGATAATGAACAAGTCAATACTATTACTAGAGCAACTGCAATGCTAAGCAGTGATGAAGTAAATGTTATAAACAAAGATACTCTGTCTGGAAGTGGATATTATGTATTATACATATCAGACTTAAATACAAATAAAATCAAAATAGAAACTTCTAAACCTGTAAGTGAGGGAAATATAACATTTTATATAGAAAAAGCATTTGCAAAAAACATAGATTATAGTAAGAATCAAATTAAGAATTTCAAGACATTAAGATCTTCAGCAACTATTAAAGCTTTTAATGAAGATACTGCAATTTCAGAAAAAACTGTAGAACCAACATATGTTTGTGAGCTTGAAGAACCAACTTTAAAAGCTAACATTAGCTCAAATAAAGAAAGTTTATCTACTATATTAGAAAATAAAGATGTAGAAATAAAAGCAACATTAGAAACAGATAGCATAGAGGATATGTTATATACAAATCCAACTGTAACAATAAAGTTACCTTCTAATATAGAAACAATAAATGTAAAAGATGAAAAATTATATTTTGATGATGAACTAGAAATTAAAGAGGCAAAATTAGTAAATAACTCAGATGGAACAAAAAGTATAATAACAACATTAAATGGAACTCAAACAAAATATAACAATGTTGCAGCTAAGGGAGCTACTTTAAGTATAGTTGCAGATATAACTTTAAATAAATTAACACCTACAACAGATACAGAAATTGAGTTAACAATAAAAAATGAAGATGGAGAAACAGCAAATAGTAGTTGTAAAATTGCATATGTTGCACCAACAGGAGTTGTAACAACAAACTCTATTGCAAACTATAAAGAAAATGCTGAAGAGTTAATGTCGATTAGTGGAGAAGAAAAAGAAGCAATAATACCAACATTATCAAACAGCAGAAATACAACATTTACTATGAATGTAATAAACAATTATAATTACGATTTATCAAATGTTGTAGTGCTAGGTAGAATACCATTTGAAAATAATAAAGATATATTAACAAACCAAAGTCTTGGTTCAAATATCACGCTTTCTTTAGTAGAAAAGCTTGCTATAAAGAACATAGAATCTTCAAATGCAACAATATATTATTCAGAAAATGGTGAAGCAAATAAAGATATTCAAAACAAACAAAATGGATGGACAACAAATCCTGAAAACTTAACAAATATAAAATCTTATATGATAGTACTAAACAATTACACAATGAAAAAAGGTGATAGTTTTACATTTTCGTATAAGTCACAAATACCAGGAAATCTAGAACATAACAAATCAGCATATGAAAATTATGTAGTTTATTATGATAGTAATGAAAGTACAGAAAATAAAACAGTTGCTCCAAAGATTGGCGTAACAACTGGCAATGGGCCTTCAATAAGCGCAAACTTAAGCTCTACTCAAGGAGAAAAAATACAAGGTGGAGATATATTAAAATATAAATTAACTGTAGAAAACAATGGAACAGAATCTGCTAAAGGTTTACAGGCAACAATACCAGTAGAGAGCTCATTTACATATGTAATAAAAAATGATGAAAATATAAATGGATATGAAATTGGCTCAGGAATAGAAAATAAAATAGACGATAATGGAAACACAATATGTGTTTTAACAATAGATTTAGACGAAGTTAAACCACATTCTTCAATAGAAAAAGAAATATGGTTACTAACAGATGCAACATCATCAAATGAAATAGAATATACTGCTAAAGTGGCAGTATCTAATGGAGATGTTGCAGCCAAAACTAATTCTATTACAAAAATAATATCAAAAACATATTTTAAAACTTCACTAACAAACGAAAATACAGAAGTACAGGTAGGAAAAGAATTCAGCTTTAACATATATGTACAATCTTCTGAACCAAATTTATATATAGAAGATGGAAAGTATCAATATAATGGAAACAGAAATAATTCAGTAATAAGTTTCGACTTACCCCAAGAATGCTCAATTACACAAGTTTCAAAAGATGATGAAGATATTACGAATACAGTCAATAATAAAAATGATAAAGTTTCAATACCAGTAGGAACAGTTACAAATGAGACAGTAAAAGTAAAAGTAACATTAAAGGCAAATGATTTAAAAGATACTTATCAGAAAAATGTAACAATAGCTCCAGAAATAATTGCAGACGAAATGAGTTCTTCTGAAAAAATTGAAGAAACAAACATTGAAATAAATAAGATAGGTGTAGATGTAAAACTTACATCAAGCATACCTTCAAATACAAAAATAAAAACAGGAGAAGAATTTGCATACATAATATCAATTTCAAATAAATCGAATACAGAACTACTTGATGTAGAAATAAAAGACCAATTACCTAAAGAACTTGTATATTCTGGCATGGAAATGAAAGTTGATGCTGGTGTAATATCAGAAAGTGGAAGTGTTGATGAAAATAATATATTTACTACAACCTTAGGATTACTTGATAAAAAAGCAACAGCAACTTTAACAATAAGAGTTGTTGCATCAAAACAAGATAGTGATACAAAAATTTCCAATAAAGCAGTTGTTTCTCAGTCTGAACTTGGAAATATTGAATCAAATTCAATTGAGAATACAATTAAAGCATATAATTCAGATGATGAAGATATCATAGTGCCAGGCGAAGAAACAAGAAAAATCACAGGTTCAGTTTGGTATGATGAAAATCAAAATGGTATAAAAGACTCGGATGAGAAGATGGTATCTGATGTTAAAGTTTTATTACTTAATAATTCAACTGGAGATGTTGCAAAAGATAGTAATTCAGAAGATTTAATTACTAAAACAGACAATAATGGCGAGTATGCATTTAGTAATGTTAAACAAGGAAAATATACAGTAATATTCTTCTATGATTCTGCAAATTATAGTGCTACATCTTACAAGAAAGATGGAGCTGACGAAACTAAAAACTCTGATGCAATAGACAAAGATGTTACCTATGAAGGAGAAACTAAAAAAGCTGGAGTATCGGAAGAAATTTCATTACAAAATGAGAACATATATAATATAGACCTTGGACTAATAGCAGATAAAAAATTTGATTTAAAATTAGAAAAGACAATAAGCAAAATAACATTAAATAATAATAAACAATCAAAAGTATATGAATATAATAAAAATTTAGCTAAAATAGATATTGCTTCAAAAGATGCAGATAATACAACAATGATTGTAGAGTACAAAATAAAAATAACAAACGAAGGAGCAATTCCAGGTTATGTTAAGAAAATAGCTGATTATCTTCCTGAAAGCTTAAAATTCAATTCAGAGCTAAATAAAGACTGGTATACAGCCAAAGAAAACAATACTATTTATAATAGTTCGTTATCAAATACATTAATTAATCCTGGCGAGAGCAAAGAAGTAATATTAACATTAACAGTTAAAGTTACAGATAATACATTTGGAATGATAACAAATAATGCAGAAATTTATGAAGCTTCAAATGACTATGGATTAGCAGATACAGATTCAACACCAGGAAACAAAAAAACAGATGAAGATGATTATTCTACTGCAAACATTTTACTCGGAGTAAAAACTGGACAAATATTCATATATGTAACATTAACTATAACATCAATTGCAATTATAGGTATTGGCATATATATGATAAAAAAGAAAGTACTAAAATAAGAAAGGGGGAAAAGAAACATGAAAAATTGTAAAAAGATAGCCAAATTTTTAGTAACATTTTTAACATTTGTACTATTATCTTTCATTCTAAACATTGCTACAACAGCTGTACAAGCATTTACATTACCTGTGTGGAGTGGAAGTATGCCATCTTCATCAGCCAATGGAATTACAGGTTATTTCCCTCAATCTTATTCTGGAGGAATAGCTCTTTGTAATGATGACCAAGCAGTTGTAAGATGGGGAAGTAAAGATTATGAAGTTCATTATCCAACTTTAACAGACTATTATTCAACAAATGATAGATTTTCAAGTGCAAATGATAGAACTTTAATTGCATTACTAAAAGGAAAAGCTAATAAAGCGATTAATGCAACTAATAAGACTAATTTAGATAAGCAATGGATAAACACATCAGATAATGCTTCGACAGGAGAAGACAATTTAAAAGATGCACCAAGAGAATATCCTGGTTCAGTATCAGTAAGCTGGGTAAATAATGACGGAGGCAGACTTGCAAATGATTCTAAACCATTGATTGCTATAGTTGAAGATTTTGATCAAGATGGAAATGGAGCTATAATTGATTATGCAAGACTAAAAAAAGCTTATGATGGTCGTGATCATGCTTTAAAGGCACAATTTGATAAGATAGCAAAAACATCTAAACCACAAAAATTGCAAACAGGATATGACTCAACAGAGAGAGAATATCCAACAGCACTAGAAGAAAAAAGTGTAGAGGGAATAGTTGTTAAACTAGGTCCACAAGTTGCAGTATCAGGAACTGGATCAACATCAAGTTATAGTAATATAGGTGGAAAAACAATAGATACTCGTTCAACTTCAGCATTTGAAGATATTATGACTGCATATATTTATTCTGGTGAATATCATAAATCGAGACAAAATCCAACTGGTTATGATTTAATAGATGTACAAGTTGCAAACTGGCTACAAAATGACCATAATCAACATGGAGGATCTGGCGCACATGGATATAATGCAGATGGTTCAGGTTCTTCTACAATTACACAAGGAATTAGCTCTTCAAGAGGAAGAACGTTATATTTAGAAGCAAGAGATTTTTACAAATTTATAAGCCAATATAAAGCAAACGGAAATAAATATGTTGCAAGTGTAAATACATCATCTGCACAAGTATTTGTTAGTAGAGATGATTCAAATAGAGGTAATGACGAATATGTAATAGGACCAGTTTCTATATCATATCCATATTATCATAATATATCATACATGACTGATATTATATTAGAAGCCACAAATAAGGACGGCGGAAGTTCTAAATTAAGCTATAAAAATAGTGATTTTAAGATTGTAATGCAATCAAAAGGAGGAAACAGCTTAACAGGAGGAACAGCATTCCCAGGAGAAAATGGAATTTCAAATGAAAACTTTTATATAATAGTAAACGCTTCAAAAGCAGCATATCCAGATACAATAAAAATAAGAGGAGAATTTGAGTATACAGATTATTGCAAAACACAATATACAACTTGGTATCCAAAGGGAGGAATTCAAGTTTATAGATATGTTGGACTTGTTGCTCGTGGAATCATAACATATACAGTTAAGTACTATTGGGCTGATTCATCAACAACGACAACTACAACACCTGGAGATGGTTATGCAATATGGAAGGACAACAAAGGAAATTCAACTAAGGTTTATCCAGGACAACAAACACCTGCAGAAAAAGGTTGGAGCTCAGATTGGCATCCTGATGGTTCGGGACAAGACCCAGATAAGGTTGTTACAACAACAAAATTAGTTAATCGTAATGATACTCTTTCATCATATGCTATGGTAATGCAGGGTATTATAATAATGGATTGTGATAACAAATATAATACAAAGGTAACAGATATTGCACAGGAAGCAAGAAAAGTTTCATACTTCTCAACAAGATCTTCTTCAAATAGCGGAAGTATAACTGTTACTGTAGATGAACCAGAATCTAGTCAATCTACATATGCTCATAAAGCATCTGCAAAAGCAGAAGAATCAATAGACCTAACTATTAAGATAGGTGGAAAAGTTTGGGTAGATGGAGAAGCTGGAAAAGAATCAAAATATGATGGACAATTTAATGGTAGCCAAGACAGAGCTATGTCAAATGTAACAGTAAAATTACATCAAAGAACTCCAAATGGTTCTACAAGTGTAAAAGCACAAACTAAAACAGATGGAAATGGACAATATTCATTTGAAAGCCTAAATGCATTATATACTTACTATGTAGAGTTTGTATATAACGGACAATATTATCAACCAACAATATATAAAAATGGAGATTGGGCAAATAGTTCAAAAGGTGTAGATATAATTTCTGAAAGACAAGCATTTAATGCAAAATTTGCAGAAATTGGTTCAAATCCACAAAACTATGCTGGAGGACCAGTATACACAAGAGATGATTTGAAAAATGGTGGATATATAGATGAATTTGGAAATCCAACTGGAAACTATAATCAATATGTAAATGATTGTATGATGTCTTCTTACACAGGATATAATCAAGGAGGTTTCAATATAGATTATTATCCAGTATACAATAAGTTTGTAATTGGAAGAGAAATAAATGGTGCAAACAAAGCAACAATAACAAGGGACTCTTCAGGACAAGCAATAAGCTCATATAATATGCTATATGCTGGAAATTATAATAATCTTTGTGTAAATCAAGGATATGTATTAAGAGAAATTGCAGACTTAGCAGCTCGTAAGGACGTATTACAAACTACATTAGAAATGAATGGAAAGAATCCACAAGTTTATAAATACAATAAAAACAATGACTCTGGCGCAGCTGATATATCAGTGAGAGTATCAGACTATTACTATGGCACAAACTATACAAGAGAAATATATAAAGAAGATTACTTTAAACCATTAGATAATAATGAAGATACTAAATTAGATGCAGACGATTGGTTAAAAATATATGTTACATATAAAATTAGATTAACAAATCAATCAGAAACAATCGCTGGTGTTGTTCAAGAAATAGTAGATTACTATGATGATGAATATACATTAATTGGAAGCGATAATACAGTTACAAGTGAGCAAAAATATAAACCATATATAGGCGATAGAAATGGTAAAACAGACTCAGATAATATTCTAGGAAAAGGAATAAGAGTTACAACTAATAACAACAGCAAATATGGTGCTGGAACAGAATCTAATATGTCAGGATATAATAAAACTTACATTAGAACAGATTCAGAAATAAAAATACCAGAATCTGGAGGAGATTTATACATATTCCTAACATTCAGAGTAAATAGCATAAATAATTTACTTGTATTAGATGATGGACACAATGGAGCAGATGATAATGGAAAGGCAAACATTATAGAAATAAACGGTTATAAAACATATTATACAGATAAAACACATGCTCCAAATGAATCAAATTCACAAACCGATACAGAATATTCTGCAGGAGATATTGCAGGACTTGTAGATAGAGATTCAATTGCAGGTAACCTAAGAACAGACAGAATTGATAAAAATACTTCATTTGCAAATAAATCAGCAGAACAATTAAGAAATGAGTATGGATTAGAAGATGATTCTGATAAGGCTCCAAGTATCAAGATAAAACTATATAATGATACAGAACATGAAAGAAAAGCTTCAGGAACTGTATGGGATGATAGTAGAGATACAAATTCAGACCTTGCAAGAATTGGTAATGGAAAAATAGACAATGGAGAAGCAGGAGTTCAAGGTGTTAAAGTTGAACTTATAGATATGAAATTATCTGCAAAATATAAAAATACTAAGGGAACAGATATAGTTGCAACTATATTAGTAGAAGATAGTAATGGTAACATAATTGATAATGTTGCTGGAAAGAGATATAGCTGGAAAAAGGCTGAAGCAACAACAGACTCAAATGGTAACTACATATTTAGCGGATATATTCCATCAAATTATGTTATGAAATTTACATATGGTTTAGGCAACGAAGATGAAACTATAAAATATAATGGACAAGACTATAAATCAACAACATATTATACACCTTCATCAAATGTAGAATACAATGTAAATGATCCAGATAACAATGCATACACTTATGCAGGAACTGCTAATAATCCAGAAACACCACAAACATATAATTTCTATGGAATGCAAAGTAATAATACAGAAACAACATATTTCTATAACTTAGCTCAAGCTGATTCTGATAATAAAAATGGAATTCGTAAATCAGATGCTAGAGATGTAATGGGAAACATTCAAACAGAAGGAACAAGAAAATATGTAAATAATTACAGCAATAACAGTGGAAATGGTGTTACAAATGAATTATCACAACAATTATATGATACAACTCCAAAAACATACATGGTTGCTGAGTCAGGTCAAATAAGTGTTGAATTAGAGTATAACAGAACAGAAAGCAATACAAGTGATGATGTAAAACAAAATACTCAAAACAATGCTGGTTCAAGCAATACAGATAATTCAGGATACTACCGTATAGAAAATTTAGACTTTGGTTTAGTAGAAAGACCAAAAGCCCAAATTAAAATAACAAAACAAGTTGCAAACGTAAAGGTTACACTTGCTAATGGAAATACATTGTTTGATGCTTCTAGTAAAGCAACAAACGTTATGTGGATGAATCACAAAGCACATGGACAAGATACAGATAACACATATACAATAAGCAACAACTACAGAAATCAAATGATGAAAGAACCAGTTGTAAGAGCAAATTCTTCAAATAAAGGAAAAATTCAACTTACAATGGATGAAGAATTAATGCATGGATCAACACTTCAAGTAACATATGCAATAACAGCTGCCAATATAGGAGAGGTAGACTATTTAGATAATCAATTCTACTATACAGGTAAAACAAATAATACAAATGCAAACAATATTGCAAGAACATCAGCAGATACATTAATAGATTATGTTGGAACACAAGTACATAATGCAAATTCTGCAGATGATAAAACAGCAACAAGAAATAATTTACAATTTAATAAAGAACAAAATGCTGCTTGGAATGTAATGACTATTGATAAAATTAGAAATAATGGATTATTAAATAACAATGCATTAGAAAATGCTAAAAAATATACAACAATAATTACAACAGATGCATTGAAAAAAGATTTATTACCAATTATTGCAGATGAAAACAATAGCAAAAACGTTGCAGATGCATTAGAAAAAGATCCATTAAATGCAATTGAGAATACAGTAAATAAAACTAATAGTGTAGTAGGAGTTAAACTTGTATTATCTCAAATGATTACACAAGATAACAGTAGCGACGATATGGTATACAATAATATGGTAGAACTTGTAAAATCAAGCAATACAGTAGGTAGAAGAATGGCTTACTCAGTAGCAGGAAATCAAGATCCAACTATTGAGCCACAAGAAATTGATGCAGATGATGCACAAGAAATAAATATATTACCTCCATTTGGCCAAAACTATATTTACTATATATTAGGATTTGTAGTAGCTGTAATCTTAATTGCAGGAATTGCAATAACAATAAAAATTGTTAAGAAGAAATAAGTAATTACACAACTCCCAAGAGACTTAGACTTTATAGTCTAGGTTTCTTTTTTATTTTATTAGGGAAGTCATACTGACTTTCCAGAATAAATAAAATGTTGCACAAAAAATTTACTGAAAATTTCAATTTTATAGAGAATCATAAAGGGGAAGAGAAAATACTGAAAATTGAAAATTTTCGGATTTGTTCTGGCTAAAAATAGAAAGAACTGCTTATAATGAACAAATGTTAAAAAAAGCTGTTGAAAAATAAAGAAAAATAAAAAAATAGTTTTTTTGAAAAATGTGAAAATATAATAAAAAATAAATGGAATAAAAATAAGAAAAACGCGAGAAAATAAATAAAAACAAACGCCGCTTAACAATAAAAATAATTACTAAAATACTAAAAAATGAAAAAATGATTTTTTAATAAAACTTAAAAATGTAATAATTTTGTAATAGAGAATATAAAAATGATATAACCAGAATGGACGAAAAGCTTTAAATATAAGCTTTTGAAGATACAAACACTTCCAAAAAAATACAAAAATTACATAAAAAAACAAATACCACTATAATGCGAAAGCCTTGCAACTAGCTGAGTACGGCCTACGTAAACATAATAAATATCACTTTGACATTATATTTAATATAATGTAATATATGTATGCACTGAATGAAAAAATTATAAAATTTGTAATACATATATTAGGAGGAATAACAATGAAGGTAATTAAAAGAGATGGCAAGATAGTAGAATATGATAGAGAAAAGATAAGAATTGCAATAGGGAAAGCTAATAATGAAGTATCTAAAAAATACAGAGCTACAGAAGAAGAAATAAAAGATATAATAGAATATATAGAAGAATTAAAAAAATCTAGAATATTAGTTGAAGATATACAAGACATAATTGAACAAAAACTAATGGAAATGGGCAAATATGAACTTGCAAAAGAATATATTACTTATCGTTATACAAGAGCATTAGTTAGAAAAGCCAACACTACAGATCAATCTATTAAAGAACTAATTGAAGGTGAAAGTGAATATTGGAATAATGAAAACTCAAACAAAAATGCAAAAGTAGTTACAACACAAAGAGATTATTTAGCAGGAATAACAAGTACAGATATAACAAGAAGATTTTTACTTCCAGACGACGTTGTTAAAGCTCATGATGAAGGAATAATACATTTTCATGATGCAGATTATTTTGCTCAAAATGCATTACATAACTGTGATTTAATAAACCTAGAAGATATGCTACAAAATGGAACAAACATTAATGGCGTACTAATAGAAAAGCCACATAAATTTTTAACTGCAATGACAATAGCAACTCAAATAATAACAGCTGTTACATCTAGTCAATATGGTGGAGCAACAGTTACAATGACTCATCTTGCACCATTTGTAAGAGATAGCTACAATGCTTATTTGAAGAAATATAGAGAAAGACATCTTTCAAAAGAACAATGTGAAAAATTTGCAAAAGAAGATCTCAAAAAAGAAATACAAGATGGAGTTCAAACATTCCAATATCAAATAAATTCAATGACAACAACAAACGGACAATCACCATTCTTAAGTGTTTGCATGTATTTAGGTGAGACAACAGAATACAAAGAAGAGCTTGCCATGATTATAGAAGAAATTTTAAAACAAAGAATATTAGGAATGAAAAATGAAAAAGGTGTATATGTTACACCAGCTTTTCCAAAACTTTTATATGTATTGGAAGAAGATAATATTCATGAAGATAGTAAATATTATTATCTAACAAAACTTGCTGCAAAATGTACAGCAAAACGTATGGTTCCAGATTATATATCTGAAAAAATAATGAAAGAATTAAAAGTAGACAAAAACGGAAATGGACAATGCTACCCTTGTATGGGATGTCGCTCATTCTTAACACCATATATAGATCCAGAAACAAATAAACCAAAATATTATGGAAGATTTAATCAAGGAGTTGTAACAATCAATTTGGTTGATGTGGCATTATCTTCTGGTAAAGATATGAATAAATTCTGGAAGATATATGAAGAAAGACTAGAATTATGCCACAAAGCTTTAAAAGTAAGACACGAAAGACTTGCAAAAGCAACAAGCGATGTTGCACCAATACTATGGCAATATGGTGCTTTGGCAAGATTAAAAAAAGGAGAAAGCATACACAAATTACTACATGGAGGATATTCAACAATATCATTAGGATATGCTGGATTATACGAATGTGTAAAATATATGACAGGAAATAGCCACACAGATGGTGCAAAGGGCGAAGAATTTGGATTAGAAGTAATGCAAAAATTAAATGACAAATGCAAAGAATGGAAAGAAGCAGAAGATATAGACTATAGTGTATATGGAACACCAATAGAATCTACAACATATAAGTTTGCAAAATGCTTACAAAGAAGATTTGGAAAAATAAAGGGAATAACAGATAGAAACTATATAACAAATTCATATCATGTTCCTGTATTTGAAGAAATAGATGCATTTTCTAAATTAAAATTAGAGAGTAAATTTCAAAGACTAAGTCCAGGTGGAGCAATATCTTATGTGGAAACACCAAATTTACAAGATAATCTTGAAGTAGTATTACAAATAATAAAATTTATATATGACAATATAATGTATGCAGAATTAAACACAAAATCAGATTATTGCCAAAAATGTGGATTTGATGGAGAAATATTATTAGATGATAATTTAGAATGGTACTGCCCAAACTGTGGCAACAGAGACCATAGCACATTAAATGTTGCAAGAAGGACTTGTGGATATATAGGAAGTAACTTCTGGAATAAAGGTAGAACACAAGAAATAAAAGAAAGAGTATTACATATAGACAATAAAGATGATACAAAAAAAGTAGAAAAGGAAGCAAAGAAAGATGAGATACAATAAAATTAGAAAAATGGATATTGCAGATGGACCAGGAGTAAGAGTTTCAATATTTATGCAAGGTTGTACATTTAATTGTAAGAATTGTTTTAATCCAGAAACACATAACTTTGCTGGTGGAGAAGAATTTACAGAAGAAACCATAAAAAGAGTGCTGGAACTATGTGAACCAGAATATATAGAAGGATTATCCATTTTGGGCGGAGAACCAATGCATCCAAAGAATATAGATGGAACAGAAAGATTAGCACAAGCATTCAAAGAGAAATATCCAGAAAAGAACTTATGGGTATGGTCAGGCTTTTTATTCGATAAGGACTTAAAAGACAAAAATGTAATGCAATATATAGATGTTCTTGTTGATGGACAATATGTAGATGGATTACATAGTCCAAAATTGAAATGGAAAGGTTCTTCAAACCAAAGGGTAATAAATGTTCAAAAAAGTTTAAAAAATAATAAAATAATATTAGAGGAACAATAAAGATTATGAAGTGGGCAAAATGTCCACTTCTTTTTTGAATAAGAAAAAGCTATACTACTTAAAAATTATCGGAATATTTTTATGCAAAAGAGTATAAAAGATTGATAAAAAATAAAAAATATGATATAAATTTTATTAATCGGAAAGGAGAAATTTTATGAATAAGAAAACAGTTTTTAAAATATTAATTGTTCTAATCATTATACTAGCAATAATTGAAATTGTGGCTTTAATTGTAAAACATAATTTTAAGCAGCAAAGAGAAAATACAATTATACAATATGAAAATTTAGATAATGCAAAGATTGAAAATGGCAAAAAAGTAAATATATCTGAAAAAGCTAAAACTCCAAAAAACATAGATGGACTTACGATATCTTTGCAAAATGCAATATCAGAAAATGATGGAACAGATATAACAATATCTGCACAAAATACTTCTAATACAAGAAGCGAAGAAACATATTTAAGAATTACCTGTGTGAAAGAAAATGGAGAACAAATAGGTCAAATGTATGTATATATAAATGCTATAGATCCAGGTGAGACAACAACAAGTAGTGCAATAATTGGTGCGGATTACTTAAACTTATATGATTATCATATTGAAAAAGTGGAAGAATAAAAAATAGGCTATCTAAAATTTAAAAGTGCAATATTTTTTGAAAAAAGAAGTGCATTAAATTAAAAAATAGAGAGCTTTCTATTGACATTCAATTTGTAAAATTGTATAATTAAAAAAGATATTTAAAAGTATGATAGTATGGAGTACTTTTCAAACAAAATATTACTATTAATCTCCAAAAATCAGTAAGGGTGGTTAATATAAAAAAATTAAAAAATAGTAAAATAGAGTAAATGCAATTAAGAACTAATTGGCAAAACAAAAGAAATATTGCCAATAGATTTTTTGTTGTCTTTTTTATGCTATGTAAATTATCAAAAAAGAGGAATTATTTAAAAAATTTTATTTGAACAAATTTTAAGGAGCAGTGGAAATTTGCTTAAATAAAAGATTTTAAAATAAGAAGGACTTTTTTGTAATCTTTATATAAATTAAATTCTGCTTAATTTTTTATATGGGGTGAATAACTTTGAATCTAAAAGACGTAAAACACGAAAAATGCACAAGAAAAACTTTTTCAAAAATAGGCGATTATGTAGAAATGCCTAATTTAATCCAAGTGCAAAAAGATTCCTATAATTGGTTCCTAGAAGAAGGCTTAGGAGAAGTATTAAAAGATATTTCGCCAATAGTAGACTATTCTGGCAATTTAGTATTAGAGTTCTTAGACTATCACATGGAAGAAAAAACTAAATACACAATGGAAGAAGCAAAAGAAAGAGATGCAACATATTCTTCAAGATTACACGTTAAAGTAAGATTAATTAACAAAGAAACTGGAGAAATAAAAGAGCAAGAAATTTACTTAGGCGACTTCCCAATAATGACAGATAGCGCAACATTTATTATAAATGGTGCAGAAAGAGTAATTGTTAGCCAGTTAGTACGTTCTCCATCTTGCTACTATGCACAAGACTTCGACAAAACAGGAAAGAGAATATATACATCTACTGTTATGCCAATAAGAGGAGCTTGGCTAGAATATGAAACAGATGGTAACGACATATTCTATGTTAGAGTAGATAGAACAAGAAAATTACCTGTAACATCTTTATTAAGAAGCATAGGCTTTGTTACAGATGAGCAAATATTAGACTTATTTGCTGGAGATCCAAAGATAAAAGCAACACTTGAAAAAGACCCAGTAAAAACACAGGACGAAGCATTAATAGAAATTTATAAAAAATTAAGACCAGGTGAACTTCCTACAGCAGATGCTGCAAGAAATTTATTCGATGGTTTATTCTTCGACAACAGAAGATACGACTTAGCAAAAGTTGGTAGATATAAATTTAACAAAAAGTTATGTTTAGCAACAAGAATAACAGGACAAGTTTCTTATGATGATATAATAGATCCTTCAACAGGAGAAGTATTAGCAGAAAAAGGTTCTGTAATTACTGCAGAAATGGCAGAAAACATACAAAACTCTGGAATAAATGTAGTAGACGTATTAGTAAATGACCAAAAAGTAAGGGTTATAGGAAATGGAATAGTAAATATCCACAAAATGTTACCAAATGTGGATTTATCAGACTTACATTTTAAAGAAGGTGTAAATTATAATGTTCTTAAAACAATAATGGAAACAACACCAGACGAAAAGTTACATGATGTATTAAAAGAAAGATACAACGAACTAGTTCCATTAACAATAACAACAGAAGATATGGTTGCTTCAATAAGTTATTTATTAAATCTAGAATATGGAATAGGATTTATAGACGATATAGATCACTTAGGAAACAGACGTATTAGATGTGTTGGTGAATTACTACAAAACCAATTTAGAATTGGTTTAACAAGACTAGAAAGAGTTGTTCGTGAAAGAATGACGATTCAAGACCTAGATTCTGTAACACCACAAACATTAATAAATACAAAACCAATAACATCTTCAATAAAAGAATTCTTTGGAAGTTCTCAATTATCACAATTTATGGATCAAACAAACCCATTATCAGAATTAACTCATAAGAGAAGAATTTCAGCATTAGGACCTGGAGGACTTTCTCGTGAAAGAGCTGGATTCGAAGTTCGTGATATTCACTATACACATTATGGTAGATTATGCCCAGTTGAATCTCCAGAAGGACCAAACATTGGACTTATCTCTGCACTTTCATCATTTGCTATGATAGACGAATATGGATTTGTAGAAACACCATACAGAAAAGTAGATAAAGAAACTGGTAAATTAACAGATATAGTTGATTATATGCCAGCAGATGAAGAAGACAAATACATAATTGCACAAGCATCTGAACCAGTAGATTCAGAAGGAAGATTTGTAAATAAGAGAATAAAAGTTAGACATAAAGAAGAGATAACAGAGGTTAATGCAGACCAAGTAGATTACGTAGATGTTTCTCCAAAACAACTTGTATCTGTTGCAGCTGCAATGATACCTTTCTTAGAGCACGATGACGTTAAGCGTTCTCTAATGGGTTCTAACATGCAACGTCAAGCAGTTCCACTTCTAATACCAGAGTCTCCAATAGTTGGTACAGGTATGGAATATAAAGCAGCACGTGATTCTGGAATTACAATTATTGCAAAGAATGAAGGAATCGTAGAAAAAGTTACTGCAGATGAAGTAATAGTTAGAAATAAGAAAAATGAATTAGACAAATATAAACTACGTAAATTCAAGAGAACAAACGGAGGAACTTGTATAAACCAAAGACCAGTAGTTCAAAGAGGAGAAGTAGTTAAGGCAGGAGATATTTTAGCCGATGGTCCTGCAACACAAAACGGAGAAATGGCTTTAGGTAGAAACGTAATTATAGCATTCTCAACTTGGGAAGGTTACAACTACGAAGACGCTGTATTAATAAGTGAAAGACTTGTTAAAGAAGATGTTTATACATCAATCCATATAGAAGAATATGATTGTGAATGCCGTGACACAAAATTAGGTCCAGAAGAAATTACAAGAGACATTCCAAACGTTGGTGATGATGTATTAAAAGATCTTGATGAAAACGGTATTATAAGAATTGGTGCAGAAGTAAGACCAGGAGACATACTAGTTGGTAAAGTTACTCCAAAGGGAGAAACAGAGCTAACAGCAGAAGAAAGATTACTTCGTGCAATATTTGGTGAAAAATCTAGAGAAGTTAGGGACACATCACTTCGTGTACCTCATGGAGAAGCTGGAACAATAGTAGATATAAAAATATTTACTAGAGAAAATTCAGAAGAACTAGCACCTGGAGTAAATCAAGTAATCAGATGCTACATAGCTACAAAGAGAAAAATATCAGTCGGAGATAAAATGGCTGGACGTCACGGTAATAAAGGTGTTATTTCAAGAATATTACCAGAAGAAGATATGCCATTCTTACCAGATGGTACACCAGTAGATATAGTTCTAAACCCAATGGGTATTCCTTCTCGTATGAACTTAGGACAAGTTCTAGAAGTTCACTTAGGTATGGCAGCACGTGCCCTTGGCTGGAAAGTTGCAACACCAGTATTTGATGGTGCAAAAGACTACGAAATTGAAGATTTACTAGAAGAAGCAGGACTTCGTAGAGATGGTAAAACAGATCTATATGATGGAAGAACTGGAGAAAAATTCATAAAACCAATAACAGTTGGTGTTATGTATATGATGAAACTTCACCACTTAGTTGATGATAAAATACATGCTCGTTCAACAGGACCATATTCACTAGTTACACAACAACCTCTAGGAGGTAAGGCACAATTCGGTGGACAACGTTTTGGAGAAATGGAAGTTTGGGCATTAGAGGCATATGGTGCAGCATATACACTACAAGAAATGTTAACAGT